>Ga0164315_10004427_pt1 | contig 10895 bp, 9 predicted proteins | sample GuaBasSedimGuay6_FD_113737 | JGI IMG/M metagenome (GOLD analysis project Ga0164315, IMG submission 113737) | Subseafloor sediment microbial communities from Guaymas Basin, Gulf of California, Mexico - Guay6, Core 4569-2, 0-3 cm | ecosystem: Environmental > Aquatic > Marine > Hydrothermal vents >...
AATTTATCCTTTCTCGGTTGAAGGACTAGAAAAACTGACAAGAGAAGTCGAAATGACACTATTGCAAGGATTTTTCGTTCAGGCACCCGTTAATAACTGAATTCTTCTTCCTTCTAACTGTCTTTACTGTTCGCGTTCACCATACAATATATTTACCATTTTTGAGGCTTCTTGTTCCATAGACAAAACCAATTCATCCACGACACTTTGAAAATACCGATAAAAGATAAAAGCCGGAATGGCAATAGATAAACCGGTGGCAGTCGTAATTAAGGCCTCGGAAAGGCCACTTGATAACACCATTGGATTACCTAATCCAACTTCACCCACTGCGGCAAACATCCTGATCATACCGGCTACCGTGCCTAATAAACCTAATAAAGGCGCGATTTCTGCTATGGTGCCCAACGTATTCAAATATCTTTCGAGTTCATGTATAACTTGATTACTCGCTTCTTCCATACTGGCTTTCATGATTTCGCGATTTTGCTGTCTATTCGCCAAACCAGCAGCCAAAATTTGGCCCAAAGGCGAATGATTACGTAACACACTTAACCGCTTTTTATCCAACTTACCTTCTTTGACCCATTTCCAAACTTGGGCTACTAACCCTTTTGGAACAACATTTTTTTTCTGCAAGCTCCAAAAACGTTCCCCAATAATAGCCATTGCTACCACAGAGCATAAAATAATGGGCCACATGATCCAACCACCGGCTCTCACAATTTCTAACACTTTATAAATTCCTTTTATTCAGTTTTCAGTGCTGGCGTTTTGTTTTGCAGGCTCCAAACTAAAATTTGGACACCATCACAAAATAGATTTTTAATAATATAGAACTTACGCATTGACAAAACTATACTATTATGCTCTCAGCCTTCATATCTATGTTTTCTACATTATTGATGATAAAGGCACGAATAACTTCATTGAATAAGTTATCTAACCCAAGTCGCTACCTATAGGCATTGAATTGCAAAAGCGATGACAAAAATGCCCAACTTCAGTTCAAACTCGCGTGAGGTGACTTTATTACTTTTTTTGGGAAAGAGGTTGATAATTTGACTAAAAGCCGCTTCAACGTAGAAATTCAATATAAGGTTTAAATTTTCTTTTAGAATTCTTCTTTCGGGGTGGTTTAAGAAAAATATTGGCTGCTTCTTCTAACAATTATTCATAGTTGTAATCATTGTAAGCTTTCTCACCATAAAGAATAGAACCACTTGAGTAAATCTTTCTTTAAGCTCTTTAAGAACTTTACAATAGTTGTCTTTGCAAGGATATAAGTGAATTCAAGGGTTTTTCCATTTTTACAACTAACATAAGAACACGAATAGCATAAAGCTTGATTCCCGCGATAATCGCACGCTGTGAATATAAATTTGGAAGCCGATAATGCGAATATTATCACAGACGGGCACTGGAAAACTATCTATGATATAGTAAATAATATTTTATAACTCTTCATTCGCTCAATAAAATCATAAAACAATTTATTTTTCTCTCGTTGAAAAATAATAATTTTGTTATAACGCATTTTTTGTACCCTATTTTTTTTAAGGAAACATTTCGTGAACACCATTTTCTAGGGTGGCAAGGGTAAAATGTGCAACTCCATTGAAAAAATATAACTGAAATGATTTACTTCGATATTAAATTAAAGGTTTTAGCTTATTATTAAAAAATGGTGAGTTATAACACATTAAATAATCATATCAAGAAACTTTTGTCAATTTGATTCTTGACTAAGGAGCATAAATTATAACTGACTGTTTTTTAAGAGAATTTAAAAAAATCCGTCTATCGTGCTTAAATCAATAACTTATATCGGACTTTGACGAAGCCCTGCCGCACAGGTCTATATTTTTTGGTCAATAAATCATAATCAAGCAATTACTGAAACTTTTTAACCCCGAAACGTGAGTTCGGGAATTAGTGCATAATGATTTAGCGGAGTCCAAACTAAAGTTTGAGTTCTTGTTTGTTTTTCCAAAAAATCTAACAATTATATTGCATTTTCAAGAGGATACCAAATGAACAAAAGACTGCTTGAGATTTTAGTTTGCCCCGTGACTCATGGAACCCTGATTTATGATAACGATAATCAAGAATTACTCTGCAAAAGTTCACGGTTGGCTTACCCCATTCGTGATGGGATTCCCGTTATGTTATCCGACGAAGCCCGTTCCTTAACATTGGAAGAAGTCGAAAAGTTAAAACATCATGGTTAAAGTATTATTCGTTTGCATGGGTAATATATGTCGATCTCCGACTGCCGAGGGAGTGTTTACTCAGTTGGTTAAACAAGCTCGATTGAGCGAGCAGATATATATTGATTCTGCCGGCACACATGACTATAACCTCGGCAAGCCACCCGATTCACGTTCACAAGTCGCAGCCCTTAAACGGGGTATTGATTTAAGCGGGCTACGCGCTCGCCAAGTGACTCAGGCTGATCTTACCGAGTTTGATTATGTGTTAGCGATGGATAGGGCAAACTTAAAAAGTTTGCAGTTGTTATGTCCCCCCGGGCAAGAACATAAGCTGCATTTATTTCTAAACTTCGCGCCCGATAACGACACGCAAGAAGTCCCGGATCCCTTTGACGGGGAAAACAGCGGTTTTAAGCATGTGCTGGATTTGAGTCAGGCTGCTAGCACAGGCCTATTAACGGAGATACGTCAACGTTTTCAATTACGAGCGCGGTAGGTAATACGGCCCTTTGTCAAATCATAAGGTGTCAACTGCACGGTGACTTTATCACCCGTTAAAATGCGGATGTAATGTTTACGCATCCGCCCCGATATATGGGCGGTTACTATATGACCATTTTCCAACCGGACGCGAAACATTGTGTTGGGCAAAGTCTCAGTGACTACCCCTTCCATTTCAATACCATCTTCTTTAGGCATACACTTCTCATTAAAGAAAATAGCGTATTATGCACGACTTTCTTGAAAGTGCAACCTGATTTTGAATAAAAATGAATTCTAAACGTACCCTGAACCCTTTGTGCATCGATTTGGATGGTACTTTAATTGCCACCGATACCCTTTGGGAAAGCGTGTTGTTATTGTTGAGGCAACATTTCTGGCGCAGTTTTTTGTTACCCATATGGTTGATAAAAGGCAAAGCCTATTTCAAATATAAAATTGCCCAAGACGTTACGCTAGATGTGGCAACCTTGCCTTACCGTGAAAACGTTTTAGCATTTTTGCAGCAGGAAAAAAATAATGGGCGCACATTGGTATTGGCAACAGCCGCTACTCAGAAAATTGCTCAAGCTGTCGCCGGGCATTTAGGACTATTTAACGATGTGATAGCCAGCGATGCACACACCAATATGAAAGGCACTACTAAACGCGATACTCTCAAGCAACGTTTTGGTGCATACAGTTACATGGGCGATTCCAACGCGGATTTACCCATTTTGCAAGCCGCCCATGAAGCATTTTTGGTTGCGCCCAGTGCCAAGTTGCTAAAACAAACCCAATGTCCACCCGAACGGGTGTTTTCTGCGCCTAAACCCAGATGGTTAACTTGGTTAAAAGCACTACGCCCCCATCAATGGATCAAAAATGGACTTATTTTTTTGCCACTCGTGTTAGCCCACCAATTACTGAACTTAACCAAATTGGAAAATGCACTGTTAGCTTTTATCGCTTTCAGTCTCGCAGCCTCTGCCGGCTATGTGCTAAACGATTTATTGGATTTAGCCGCAGACAGGGCTCACCGTTCCAAAAAACATCGCCCGTTTGCTTCTGGACTATTACCAATCCACTATGGTTTACCATTGTTTGCGGTTTTGGTGAGTTTGAGTTTTTTCGTGTCACTGCGACTACCCGGCAGCTTTACTGGTATGCTCGGTTTATATCTGCTGATGACAATGAGTTATTCTTTTTACCTTAAACAAAAATTAATGGTAGATATTCTCGTTTTAGCCGGTTTGTACACCCATCGAATTTTGGCCGGTGGCATCGCTGTCGCTGTGCCTATTTCCTCATGGTTGCTGGCTTTTTCCATGTTTATTTTTATGAGCTTGGCTTTTCTTAAACGTTATGTGGAATTGTTACAACAACACCCTTCTCGAAAAGCAATTAAAAATCGTGGCTATGAAGTGGATGATATAGAAATGCTAGCCAGTATGGGACCAACAAGTGGTTATATTGCGGTGTTGGTGTTTGCGTTGTATGTCAGCAGTGAAACGACTACTCGACTCTACCATTCACCATTTATTTTATGGATTATTTGCCCGATTTTATTGTACTGGATTAGCCGTATTTGGTTTTTAGCCCACCGTCAACAAATGTTAGACGATCCGGTACAATTTGCATTAACTGACAAGATGAGTTGGCTAGTCGTTGCTTGTATCATAGCCCTTGTGCTACTTGCCAAGTTTTTTTAACTGAGTGAGAAAAGGGGGATCGTTTCAAGGGAAAGGGAAAGTTTTTTAACTACGTTAGAAGAAAAAAGGGGATCGTTTTAAGGGAAGGGAAAAGGGTAATTTGGAAATGGTAATTTCCAATTTCGCTGAAGGCGAATTTTTCGCCGTGAACAGCGAATAAATGATAGCTTAAAAATCAATAAGTTGTATACCTACTCAAAAATTGATTGCTGCAAAGCTTGCCGAACCTGAAAAACTTGAAGTTCGAGTTTAAAACAGTTTTTTTACCCAATTTTGCAATGCTCACACTGGCTAGGCTGCCAATGAGTTTTTTCTTATACCGTCATCTTGGAAAAGTTCGTAACTACTCAGCCCTGAAAGGGCACTTTATTAAAGCCCAGGGCTGCGCCCTGGGAACTTGCGCCTTTTCACCAGAATAACAACGAGCAAGCCCACCAGGTGCGATTTAAAATTTTAATGCGCCCTTTCAGCACCTTTTGCGTTGTACAGGCTATAATAATTCGCACACTTCGGTGCTGAGTAGTTACAAAAGTTCCAGCGTTTTTTTATCCTTCAGAAAATTATTTAGGTAAGCTATTGAATCTTTAGCTCGAAGGGAAATCCGATTTTTGGGAAAAATCGGATTTTATTTCACCTCATTTTTTGCTGGTAATTTTTAGTGGTAATTTTTGAGCGTTATCCTTGTTTATATCAAATCCTTCGAGTTCTTGAAGGGTACTGTAGGTGTTAAAATTCCACACTTTTAACATCAGGCTTTGAATGGGTAATCAGTTTATGAATACGCAAAAGTAAGTCGTCCCTGTTGTAAGTTTCTTTCTGAAAGATGGTTTGGACACCACCTTGTAAATTCGCTTGTTCTTCCGGGCTGAGATGGGTAGAGGTTAAGACAACAACAGGAATAGAACACCATTTTTCGTTGTCGCGCAAGTGGGTTAAAAATTCAAATCCATCCATAACGGGCATCATCAAGTCTAGCAAAATCAAGGTAGGCTTTTTATTGTTAAGTTGTTCTAGGGCAATTTGGCCGTTTTCGGCTTTAAAAACACGCCAACCGGCATTTTTGAGCATTTCAGCGATGAATTCCCTAATCACCGCATCATCTTCAACAATCATAACTAAACTTTGTGAATCATCACCAATATTGTATTTGTCTAAAATAGTGACTAATTTTTCCTGACCCACAGGCTTGACAAGGTAATCCGTCGCACCAAGCGCATATCCATCACTTTGAGGGTCTTCAATCGACATCATAATCACCGGAATGTCTGCCAACAAGGAGTTAGTTTTCAGTGTTGAAAGCACTTCCCAGCCATCTATGCCCGGCATCTTGACATCAAGAATAATGGCATCGGGACGTAGTTTTTTCGCCAACCGAATTCCTTCCTTTCCGCTGGCTGCTACTGCAACAGCATAGCCTATATTGGTCAGGTAATTTTTGAGCAATTCACGCACCATGCTGTCATCATCAATCACCAAGACGATGCCATCGCCTTCCAACAATAGTTCCTCGGTGGGTTGCGTGATTGGTTGCTCGCTGACGATAGCAGGCAATAGGACAGTAAACCAGCTGCCATGCCCAAATTCGCTCGCCACGTTAATTTTACCACCCATCATTTCAGCAAATTCTTTGGTAATAGCCAAACCTAAACCGGTGCCACCATATTTGCGGGTTGTAGAGGCATCTGCTTGTATAAATGGTTGAAATAGTTTTTGTTGTTGTTCGGCCGTCATGCCAATGCCGTCGTCAGTGACGCAAAAACGAACCCAATCTTCATCATCTTGGACTTGACGGGAGACTTCTACGCAGATGAGACCTTGTTCGGTGAATTTAGCGGCATTACTGAGCAAATTTAACAGAATCTGGCGCAATTTAATCATGTCTGCACACATTTCTCCGAGTGCGTCGTCACATTGGACAGTCAGGGTGTTGTTCTTGTTTTCCACCTGCGGTTGGATGGTACTAATTACTTCGTTAAAAACGGTTGTGATGTCGAAATTTTCCAGATGTAATTCCATCTTGCCCGCTTCAATTTTAGATATGTCTAGCACATCGTTGATAAGGCCCAACAAGTGCTTGCCAGCCGAATGAATCCGTAGTAAGTCTGGAATAAAATTTTCTTGCTCTAAGTCTTCAGCTTCTTCTTTTAACAGTTCGCTGTAACCAATGATAGCATTCAAAGGTGTCCGCAGTTCGTGACTCATATTCGCCAAAAACTGACTTTTAGAGAGATTGGCAGCCTCAGCAACAGTGCGTGCGTTTTCAGCGGTATTTTTAGCTTCCTGTAAAGCCGCTTCGGCTTGTTTACGCTCGGTGATGTCGCTAAAAGTCACCACGGCACCGGTGACTTGACCATTTTCCCGAATAGGGGTGGTGATATACTCAACCGCAAAAGAGGTAGCATCCTTGCGCCAAAAGACTTCATTATCCCGCTGATAAGTGTTGCCATCATCAAGAGCGGCATGGATAGGACATTCTTCAACTGGATAGGGAGTACCATCCTTTTTAGAGTGATGGACAATGTTGTGTTGATTGATGCCCATTAATTCATCCACTTGATATCCAAGCATTTTAGCGGCAGTGGGATTAACAAGTATCGTATCTCCGTGCAAATTCAAACCAAAGATACCTTCACCTGCAGATTCTAAAATCAGTTGGGTTTTTTGGTTAAGGCGTTCTAATGCAACTTCAACGAGTTTGCGTTCATTAATTTCCGTTTGTAATTTCTGATTGATTGCAAACAATTCAGCGGTACGTTCCTGTACACGCTGTTCCAACTGATCGTGTGCTTCTTGTAATTTTTTCTCTATTTGTTTGCGTTCAATAATTTCCTGCTGAAGTTTCTTATTAGCTTCTAAAAGTTCGGCTGTGCGTTCTTGAACTTTACGTTCTAGCTCTTGATTATGTTGGCGCTCTTGCTCAATAAAGCGCAGATACGACTTGATTCTACTAATTAATTGGGTGGTATCAATGGGTTTTGTGAGATAATCAGCGGCACCAATCGCCAAACCTTTTTGCTTAAACTCTTCAGATTTATAAGCTGCCGTCAGAAAGACAATCGGAATGTGTTGACTCTTTTTACGCGAGCGGATTAATTGTGCTGTTTCAAAACCGTCCATTTCTGGCATTTGTACATCAAGGATAATCAAATCTATTTTTTCTTGAAGGAGTATTTGTAAAGCAATTATCCCTGAGTCCGCTTCAAAAATTTGCGCGTCAATGTGTTCGCCAATGAGCGTGTTTAGAGTAAAAAGGTTATTTTTATTATCATCAACAATAAGGATATTAAGCGGTTCATTTTTTGACATTTTATTTACCTTTTTTGGGACAACAAAAAAATAATTGTCCATAGCAAAACCAAGTTTTTGCCAAAAACTTGGTTTTTTGAATTAACAAAAGGATAATTAGTTATTTGATATTTTTCTTAATGAGGGGAATTGGGAATTGTCATTTCCCGGTTAGTTATTTGCCATTTTTAGACTCTGCTGCCAAATTCTTGTGTTGAGCGATTAACTAATTGCAACAAGTAAGGCCCTATCTGTTCTATAGGCAAAATTTTATCTACTTTTGTGACAGCAATAGCAGCGTTAGGCATGGCATCCGCTTCCGCTGTTGCTGGATCTTGTACAATCACATAGCCGCCTATTTGTTTAATTTTTTTAACCCCTTGATTACCATCATTGTTAGCCCCCGTTAAAATAATACCAATGAGCTTGTCTCGGTAAGCATAGATGGCAGTCTCAAATAACACATCCACCGAGGGACGCGCAAAATTTACTGGCCCTTCTATCGAGAGCGAAAAACTCCGATCTTCTTCTATCAGCAAATGATAGTTGGGCGGTGCAATATACACCACACCGTCAGCAATCGTTTCTTTTTCATCGGCCTGTTTGACTTTTAAACCACATTTAGCACCCAAAATTCGTGCCAAGTAGCTATCCGAATGGGGATGTAAATGTTGTACGATAATAATGGGTAGCGGAAATTCGCTTGGCAGTGCCGATAGGACAGCCCTTAGTGCTTTAATACCCCCAGCCGATGAGCCTATCACCACCGCTTCAAACCGATTCTTCATATATTCATTTATCAGTTGTCAGTTCGAGGCAAAAGTTTTTCTAGCAAAACTTTTGCCTCGAAATCAGTTATCAGTTCTCAATTTTTAGTGTCTGAATGAAAACCGGTTGAAATTCCCTCACATAGAGGATTAAAACGCTCACATCTTTTTTCACCCTAAAATTAAAATTGTCATTTCGAGCTCAAAGTAAATCTTTTTTAAAACACATTTTATAATGATATTTAAACATTCTCATAAGGAACGGGTGCTAACTTATTTTCGTTCTCAAATTTGATGAGTTCCATCCTCGGTTTGTGTCCTAAAACATACAGGGGCATAGTCAACTACTCAAAGAAATGACAAATATTTGAAGTGAAAAAAATAGGTAAAATCAACCAACAGACACCCCCCACCTCTCACCTATAATAACTTTCAATAATTACTTAGCAACTTATGGCTAAAAATATAAAAATGAGTTTTCATAAGAAGGGAATCAAAAAATATCGAACTACGCTCAAAAAAAAGAGTTATTTGGGAGTCCCTTACAATAGCAAGACGACTCCAAACTCCAAACTCTAGCTCTCAGTCCGTGCCATCAATTTAATTTGCGATAAATTTTTTCCTCTCTGACAACATCTTCAAAAACATCAGAGTATTGAGAAAAGCGGATACTCTCTTTGGAACCGAGACAGAGAAAACCATCGGTGCAAAGACTATCGTGAAACAAACCTAAAGCCCTATGTTGCAAGTCACGGTTAAAATAAATCAACACGTTTCTGCACATAATCAAGTTCATTTCCCCAAAAACGCCATCAGTGGCGAGGTTGTGATCCGAAAATAAAATATTTTCCTTAAGTGATTTATCCATAACGACATGGTTATAATGTGCCGTATAATAATCTGAAAATGATTCCTGTCCACCTGCCTTTTGATAGTTTGCCGTGTATTGTTTCAACCGGCTGATATCGAAAATGCCATCCTTGGCTTGTCTTAACACCACTTCATTCATATCCGTCGCGTAAATCTGAGTGCGATCATATAATCCTTCTTCTTTTAGAACAATAGCCATAGAATACACTTCTTCCCCGGTAGAGCAACCAGCGTGCCATATCTTAAGAAAGGGAAAGTTTTTTAGCACCGGCGCAACGGTTTTTCTCAGTGCCAGATAAAAACTTGGATCACGATACATTTCTGTGACATTGATGGACAAATCCAGCAGCAATCTTTCAAAAAAAGAGACATCGTAGAGTAGTTTGTACTGCATGGCGGAAATACTGTCCAGCCCTTCTTTGACAAGCCGATGTTGAACCCGCCGTTTTATTGAAGCCTTGGCGTAATTTCTAAAGTCATAGCCATATTTGAGATAAATGGCCTGCAACAGGAGTTGCAATTCGATATTTTGAGTGTCAATATCATCCATATATATAAGTCACCTTGAAAATTGAAAACGGTAAATGATGTTCTCATGGTAATGGCTTGACGGGTAATTCATTAGGATAATGGGTAATGGATAATAAAAACAATAAGTTAACAAATAGTTCTTCTTGAATGTTCTAAAGCATTCCCAAGATTTCAGGGAATTTTAGTTCAAGCACTCATTACGAATTAGCCTTTTCCTATTTTTTATTTTGCTTTTGATAATTTTCCGGCTATAAATGAATCTGTAATAAAGATGGAGTGCAAATTTTAGTTTGTTGCAAAAATGCAAACGAAAGTTTGCTTGTAAGTGTATATTACCATTTTGGACGGTAAAAACCTGATATGTTTGCCAAATTTTGAAGCTTTTGGTGCAAAATTTTTGGACGACTATAACAAAAATATTTACAGTTACCATAAATTTATAGTCCAGTGTAGGATAGCGAAAGTTTCCATACCACTGCCAGTAGCGATGGGCTCATAGCTAAAAGATGATCAGAAGTTGAAACAGACGGTACCCTCTTGTAGTGCCCTTTAGGCACGATAGCTTTCAGACAACAGCGGCTGCTGTTGGCTGGAGGGTGGGCTCGGTATTGGAGCGATCATGCACTAGTTCCCCAACATTCCCTACAGTGAATACTTATGAACGGCGTTGTTCACAAAACGGGTGGAAATAATGGAACGAAATCTTGAAAAATCCAAAACAAACCTATTACCCATTACCTATTACCCCTGAAGCCCATTACCAATGACCCTTGAACTGTCCAAAAGCTTCCGTGAGTTTAGCCGCTTGCTCTGCTAATCCGGTGGCATTAGCAGCCACTTCTTCAACAAGTGCCGCATTTTCCTGCGTCATTTTGTCCATCTGTGCAATCGCAATATTAATTTGTTTAATCCCTTTAGATTGTTCAAGGTTCGCTTTTGAAATGTTAGACGTGATATCTGTCACATGTTGAAAGGAGGTAATGATTTCATGCATGCTGTCTTTCGCTTGCTCTACTAATATCGTTCCTATTTCAATG
>Ga0164315_10004428_pt1 | contig 10891 bp, 13 predicted proteins | sample GuaBasSedimGuay6_FD_113737 | JGI IMG/M metagenome (GOLD analysis project Ga0164315, IMG submission 113737) | Subseafloor sediment microbial communities from Guaymas Basin, Gulf of California, Mexico - Guay6, Core 4569-2, 0-3 cm | ecosystem: Environmental > Aquatic > Marine > Hydrothermal vents...
GCACTCTAACTTTTACAGGAAGAGCTTCTAGTTTATCAAAGGTTTTCTGCCAAAAATCAACAACTTCAACCCTGAGAACTGCATGATTATGGAACAGATCTCCTAAAAACTCTATAACGTGAACCCCAGAACAACTAGCCACTTCAATTGCAAAGTCAACCAACTTCTCTGAGTCTTTAAGGTTCTTAATTTGAGTATGTGGGTCTCCTATTCTTAAAATTTTCACCTTACCATATCCTTGATTGAGTGTTCCATTAAAGTTAACTCTGTATATTTTCCTATTTTCTCTACTGTCACAAAAATATCTTCTAGCTCTTCGTACATTTTCACAGAATCAAACTGACTGTAAAGTTCGTCAAATATAATATAGTCAACTCCAGCGGAATAAGCTGCTCTTAAACAATTCAAGCAAGGACTTAAAGTGCAAACTATAGTGCTGCTTTGTGTTTTGATACCCATTTTACAGCAGTTAAATAGCATGTTTGTTTCTGAGTGAACCATGTACTCGTATTTACCTGGTCTAGTGTTGGGCAAGTCTTTATCGGGTGCCCCCGGAACAAACCCGTTAAAGCTAGTAGAGATCACTCTACCCTCTCTACTGAGCATTACAGATCCTACCTGAGTTTCAGTGTCAGGAGATAGTTTTTTTATAACATGAGCCATCTCCATATAAATTTCCAGTTTAGCTAGTTTCATCTTGTCCTTCTATATATAAAACATCTGTAATGTTGGCAATCAGGAATCCTTTTTCAAACCCCTCTTTTTTAAATACTTCTCTAGCCCACGGCTGGATGTATAAAGTTGACTCTTTAAAGAAAACTCTACTTCCCGCAGGAATCGTAGTTACATTATCACCCATAACACAAGTCGCGTCAACTAATAGTTCCAAGCTTTCTATTCCTGTTTTTTGAGCTGTCCCTACAAAGCCAGTCGCTATTTGTTTTGACTCTAGCTCTCTAGTTTTTAAGTATGGCTCTAAAATTAAGTTGTTGTTAATTGAAAATCTCATAGATCTACTCCTTTTAGTTTGATTATTTTTTTCTCTTTTACTTCTAAAAATTCACAAGCTGCTGCCATTACTCTAACAGAATCAGCATGTTCTACGTCTTTTGCTATGTCTTGAGAAGACGAGAAACCTTGATGATAAGAGTACCCTTCTTCATCTGATTCAACATCAAGACTGTTAGGAGTTTGACCGTTGAGTAAGTCTGACAGCGCGTCTTCAGTTAAAACCCTCTTGTCTCCTGCTTCTTTTAAGTATTCGTTTATTTTACCTAAAAGAACTGATATGTCCTTTATCTTCTCACGGTTTTTCAACAGGTTAGACTTGTATATTATTTTCTTGTCAGAAGGATAGTAGTGAATTGGAGTCTGATTGTAAGAGTCCATTATATTACCTTTCATTCTGCTCATACAGACACTTCTAAAAACAGTCCTAAACGGTCCAACCCACTTGTCTGTTCCGGTACATAAACCAGACATTGCTAAACTTATCATGTCCATCAGTGTATCGTGGTTTCTAGGTACTGCTCTGTAAAACCTCATAGCAACATTTATAGCTAAAGGCATACTGTTTTCTATAATCTTGTGCCTTATAACTTGATGCTCTTCCCATGCAGCTTTTGCTTTTTTGGGTAAATTACCTTTCCAATTCTCTATTATAAAAACCATCAACCTGTGGTTTATGTTGAACTCTTTTAGTTTTACCAGGCTGTCTTTTTCTGTCTCTTCGTCAGCAAACCCTTTAAAAGCAGGAGAAACGTGCGATCCAAACTTCTTGGCGTTCTCTCTAAAATAAGGTCTAGCAGTGAGTATGTTTCCTTTTTCAACTTTTATAAAAAGAACAAACTTCATATAAACTCTATCACTTTGCTTGAATGAGTTTATGCTTTTTCTAAACAACCCCTCAAGCTCCATCATTCTTTCCACTTGGTATTTTTGTATCTCAGTGAACTTAGATTTACTTATCTTACTTACTCCATTGTTTTTTAATATACTAGCTATGTTGTTAGCCAGATCGTAGAATACGGGGTCATTTACTTTCTTTCCTTTAGCCATTTGTTTCCTTTATGTACACAATATCATCACTAGTCTCTTTGTACATTGATATTCTTTTTTCTAAATGATTCTTAAGCCTTTCAATGTTTGTTATATTGAAGTCAAATATCTTGCTTATTTTCTTTTCTTTATGTAAGTCCTTGTATTTGCTGTTCTTAAGCAACCTAACACTTCTACCAACAGCCCCTTGCTTAGTTCTAACTTCAGAAGCTCCCCCTACCCAATTTATTGTATTGTGGCATGGGTACATGTTGGTTCCTGTAGATATACAAGATGTACCTATAAGTACCTTTATTTCACCCTTATTGAACGCCTCTACACTTTCATGAGGTTTTACTTTATCTAGTCCGTATTCCTCAGAATCCTTCTTAGAAGCCGAATGAGCGTACCCATAGGGGACATTTAGAAGATCTGAGACGGCTTTTATCTGGCAAAGCTCTTCAACTAATATTAAAGTTGACTCTTTGTTTGAATTCCATGCTGAATTAGCGATTTGAGCAGAAAGAAGAGCTACATTACCATTGTACAGTAAATGCTTTCTTTTAGCTTTTAGAGGATCTCTGTAGTTTTTAGGGTCTCTGCTAAATGTGTCTATTATTATAAACTTCACAGGACAAATATACCCACCTTCTATGGCGTCTCTTGAGTTTAAAGACACAACCTCTTTACCTATAATAGAGCGCAACAGTTTTTCTTTTCCATCACCTCTTACTTGGGTTCCTGACACAAAAAACCTATATGGGGTCATTTTGAACAAATCGTGAACAACCTTCTCTAAAGTAGAAGCTGGAGTCAAATGAGACTCGTCAACAGCTAAAACTTGTATGTCTCTAAAAAACTTATATTCAGGGGTGTCTTTTTTTACCATTGACAATGACTTTGATATGCACACTGTTATTTGTTTCCCTATGACCTTTTTACCTGCTCCAAAAGACCCCACCTTTGATTTACCAAAGTGGAATTCAAACTGTTCTAGTATTTCTTTAAATATAGACTTGCTAGGGGTAACTATCACTGTTCTTAACCCTAGTTCTCTTGTCATGTTAAGTAATAACAATGACTTACCTGAACCAGTACATAAACTGACGCAGCCGTGTTTTTCCTCTATAAGTTTATCAGAAGACTCCTGCTGGTAATTATACAAAGAAAAAGGTAATGGTTTTCTCCATGGTATTTTTTTAGGCTCAGGATAAACAACATTATTAACAACCGTAAAATTAACCTTATCTTCCATGTAGGGAATTGAACCTGGATGAAAGTAATACTTTCCATTTTTGAATTTCAACATGCATGTTGTTAGTTTTGATTCTAGTTCTTTTTTTCTAATTTCAAAAATATCAGGTTTGTTTTGCCTTAGCCAGATGTTCTTGTTTAGCGCCTTAAGGTTAAACATAACACCAGTGTCAGTGTACGTTAATTCTTTTTTAAAAACTTCAATCTCATCTGGGACTGAATTCTCAATATAACATTCGCTAGGGTTTTCTATTGTAACCTTTATCATAACAACACAATATCACTAAAGAGGGTTGTAAAAATGATAAAAACTATATTAGAGTTATTTTTTTCTTTATTTAAACAAAAACAGGCACTTACAAGTGATCCTAAGCTGGAGGTTAAAATGGAGCCAACAATAGACTGGTCTGACCCTAAATGCAAGATAAGCAAACATTTCACAGTAAAAGAGGCAACCTATCTTCCTAGCTGGAAATGCTACCATACTGTAAGTGAATCTGAAAAAGAAGAGATATTGAAATTGGCTAAAATCATGGACACCATTAGAGAAAGAATAGGAAAACCTATTGCAGTTCATGTATGGATAAGACCTAAGAAAGCTAATTGCCCTGGGCACGAAAGGGATGGTCAAGATTATAATCTGTTTATAGGCTCAACTTCAAAAAAATCATCTCACATAATTGGTGCTGCTGTGGACTTTCATGTTACCGGCGTGTCTGACTTTAACGCACTTCGTCAGAAAATACTACCATGGTTAGAAGAGCTGTGCATAAGGATGGAAAACCAGCAGGGCAATTGGGTGCATATTGATACTAGAAAGAAAGGGTTTAGCAGGTTTTTTAAGGTTTAATACCTCTTAGTGGGAATATTTCATCCACCATGTCTTCAATTGCAGACAAATGTTTGGGTTCCGTTTTCCCGTTTTCATAGCTTCTACACTCGTACAGTCTCCAAGTTCTCGTTTTGTTAAAAATAGCAACAGAAGGTTTAACTAACCTTGCATTGTATTGTAGTTTTCCGTTAACATGTACTCCTAGTAATATGTGTTTTTTTGTGTTTTTATCAGCATAGCTTGCGATGCAGTTTTTCATTTTAGTGCCCCATTTTACAACAGTTCCTCCGCTTGATGCTAGCTTGAATTCTATGTTTTCTTTTTTAAAACCATGCAGAGACCATTCCTCTTCTGTATATTCATACGGAATGTCAATCTCTTCTTGCTTGATCTCGTTAAATGATTTTGAAACCTTATCATGAACCTCTTTCCATGTTTTGGGTTTTTTAGGCAACGTAAGCCCGTTTGGGTACTTTCTTTTTAGTTTTTTAGGAATACTTTCAGGGTTTTTATATTTATTATATTGAGAGCATATATCTGATATTAAGCTCATGTCTGTTTCTTTTTGAGAGAACAATTTCATTACTCTTTTTTGTGGATACAGGTTTAATATTTGTTTTTTTAAAACCAAAACACTGGGGGGTATGGTTTTTTGATCCAAGCCTCCTTCTTCTAATAACTTTTGTATGTGGTCAACCTCTATTTCTCCAGAAAAAAACTCTATTACTTTTAATATTTCCACACAAAACTCAAGTTTTGTTGCGACAAAACTGTTGTCCATTTTATCGAAACCTAATATTTTGTTTCCACGGTTTGTTTTACTGACAATATCATTAAGATCTTCTTCTTTTATGTGTTTGTCTATTATAAGTTTTTTGTATTTTTTTGTAATTATACCTCTTTTGATAACTTCTTTTATTATTCCTTTTGAAAAACCTCCATTCATACACAGTTTTATTGACGACTTTAAATCTTTACATCTAAGAAAATCAAAACCGTCTGAGGGTTTTTTGGGTATGTCGTAAAAAAAGGAGTTATTTGAAACCATATGACCTTCAATTGAACGTTTTGCTTTTATGTTATTAAGAGACATTCCTTTTACGTAGTTGTTTCTTATTAAAGGATAAGACATTATCATTAACAGATCATTAAAAGACAGTTCATCTTTTTGGTATTGTGTTGTTTTTATTCCGTTTTTCTCAGACAGATGTATGATTGTTTTTTTTAACTCACATAGGTTATTTGTTTTATAAGAATGAACACTGTTGGAGGCAAAATATGTACCAGAAACCTCACCTACAGTAAAAGGCTGGCTGGTTGATGTTGATGTTTGATAATATTCACACTGTGAATCTATTGCTTCTACAAACCACCAGTCGCTGTACACCCCTGTAACTTCACTAGAACCTTCCATACATCTAATATATCCGTCAAAGAACACTATTTTAGAAATAACATACCTATCACTGCTATTGTAAACTGTTAAATCTGTTGTGTAAGATTGGCAACCTGAAAGAGATGTAGACAAAATAAAAAGCTCTTTTGTTTTTTCTATTTCTTTAAAAGTACCACTTTCTATGTCAAATATCATTATCCTACCAACACCAGTTTGCCTGATTTAAAATCTTTTAATAGATCTTCTGCTTCTTTTCTTGTTGAGAAGCTTTTAAACTCTTCAACATATGTGTCTGGGTTAAAAATAGTACAAGATCCACGACAGTTTTGGTTGGATCTGCTTAAATTTGTTTCAAACAAAGACATTAACTGTGTGTCTTGAATCACTTCTTTTTTTACCGCAATGTCCGCTATCTTGTTTATTATTTTTTCTAACCTCCATGTTTTTTGTATTTGTGTTTGTAAGGCTTTTTCAAGTCCTACATTAATTCTGGTCACATTTGTAACGCTCTTTAACAACTCTTCTTTTTTCTCTACTGCGGTTTTAATTTTTTTATTTAACAAACCTATCTCTTTTTGTAGATTGTTTTTGTTTTTAAATATTCCAAACATTATTTTCTCTCCTTACAGTTATGATCTGCCCAGTTTATTTGCTCGGCAATTGATCTTTTTTTATTACACATTTTATCTCTGCATCCAATTAGTAGGATTAGTAATATTACAAACTTCATTCTATCTCCTTAACAATTTTTAAACTTTCTGTTTTCATTAATTCTTTCATGCCCTGACAAGTGTTTAAAAGTATAGCTATTTCCCGGTCTGATAACCTTGTATAGGGAAACCTACATCTAAACTGCTTTAATTCAATTTCTCTTATTTCCAACTTAATATCAGTAAACTCTATCCACTTCATTCTACCACCATGTTGACCCCATTGTACTCTGTAAATATATCTCTTCTCATCATTGATTTTACTTTATGAAGCATAATAACCTGATTGTTAAAATCTTTCCCTTCCATTCCACACCTGTAATAGAACTTCTCAATATTCCTTGGGTGCTTTCTTAGAACCCTAGCGAACAACTGGTTACTTATATCTACACTATCACTGCATCTTACATCAAACATTCCTGTTATATTATTGTCTGAAAAGCCCAATATTCCTCTTTGAACCACCACCAACGTGTCATGCTTGTTATTTTTAAAGTTTTTAACAGCAACATTCTCCCTGTCGTTCTTACAAGTACTTAAAGCAACATTTCTCCCTATTCCTTTTAAGTACATGGAAACATTGTTAGCTTCACTTATATTCCTAACTGCAATCATTATTTTAGATAAATCTTTACCGTTCCTTTTGGCATGATCGAGCATTTCTTTGACACTCTCCTTAGCGTTCTTGCGGTACAAAACTTTGACCACATCCATTTCAACGCTAGAAAAAACATCATTACCCACAAGATCTTCTCCACTAACATAGGTGATTTCATAGTCTTCTCCTAACCCGTTAAACTCACTGGGTGATCCAGTAAGTAATATTTGATGCCTGGGGCATTTGTTTCTTATTATGTTTTGTACCATCTTCTTGAGATAAAACTCATGACATTCATCTACAACCAAAAGGTCAATTTTATCCCAGTCTAGTGTTTTAATACTGTGAGGAAGACCAATTTTTACCTGAGCATTACTATTGAACTCACCGAAGCTAAAATCAAACTCTACCATAGGGTTTTTAAGACTGTCTAAGTACTGGTTTTTCAATAAGTTTTGACCGTGAGTTAGAACTAAAACTCTTGCATTTGGATACATTTGGATATATTTATGGATAATTATGTGTGATATCACAGTCTTACCACAACCTGGTGTTCCTGCTAAAACACTTGGGACATTCTTTTTGATTGCCTTGTTTAGTGTTTGTTCTGCTGAATGTATTTGATAACTGTAATCCGCCATGAGTTAATATTAGCACAACTCACAGCGGCAGTCAATAGATAGTTATTCTGAATCGATCGATTTAAATAATTTATCAAGCTTATCTTTTGTTGGCGTCTTTTTTGTTTCACTTTTTACTTCACTTTTGTGCATTCCTTTCATTATCCTGGTAATGTCAAATTTCTCTTTTTTGACCATACCTTCAAGACCTTCTATAGAAGAGTCAAGATCTGCATTTTCATCAAAACCACCCTCTTCTCCTGGAACCTCTTCTATAGGCATTTCACCCTCAATTGGCATACCGTTTTCATCAACTGGCATTTCGCCTTCAATTGGCATACCGTTTTCATCAACTTGCCCCATTTGAGCTGCCGCAGCTTCTTGTTCCATTTGAGCAACTTGGTCTTGTAGTTGAGCAATTTCAGACTCTCTCATTCCCTCTTCTACCCCTAATTTAAACGCTGTGTCAATACTTCTTAGGTATTTCTCACGCAATTCAAGGTATTTCCCTTTCCAATTAATTTTACTGTCTGCCATTGTGTTCTCCTAATATTTCTAATTTAATAAATAGTTCAATATCTTTAGACAATTTTATTCGTCATCCTCATCTAGCATATCCTGAGACAGCATTTTAAGCAAATCTACAGAGTCTTTACGATATGCATAAAAAGCTTTAACAGCATTAGGGTTAAATTGTCCTAGTAGATCCATGTTTTGAAACCAGAATGCATCTCTTTTGTATTTTAAAGTTCTGTCACAGTACCCTGAAGGGTCTATCATTTTACCTGCAATTGATGAAACGTCTACATATTTATCAGCAATTAATTGCCATCTTTCGTTGAAGAAGATTTCCCCGCCCATAGATTCCCCTACAGGTGTTTTGTCTGTTTCTCCCAGTATTGCATCAAAATTATAATGAAGGTCAGAATCAGTTTGAAGTCTTGTTGCTTCGTCAGTTCTTGTTTCTGCGTCTAATCCTGACATTTCTATGGTGCATATTTGAGAAAGCTCAGGGTCCATTATGGGGAACAGTTTTTCATTCAAAAAGTCTTGAAATTTTAATATTAAAGGTCTTATCCCTGTATCTCTAGCTGCTGTTAGTTTCCACTCATTTGAGCTTTCTGATAAACTCTGAGAGTTAGTAGCACTATCTAAATGAGACATTGACGGTAGCTCTGAAGGGCTTATAGAAAAAGCACTCATAATAGTTCTTGCTACTGCGTCATATAAAAATTGAAATTCCCCATCCTTTTTTGTCTGATCTGTTCCGATATATTGAATATTATCTTCAACCCCAATACCAAAGATAGGAGTCCGAAATGAGTTACCAACAGAGTTTATTGATGCGTTAAATTGCTGTTTAATGCCTTCTAGAGTAGCCTGATCTATATCATCAGATTGTATAATCATCATACCTTTTGTTGCTCTTCCGTTTTGGAAATACAAACGATTGTATGTTTCAATTGAAATATGTGTTGTGACAGCCTGCATAATGGTGTCTAACGGAGTTAAAGGGTAGCCGTTATGTTCTATGTCTGTAGACGGGAAAAGCGTAGAAACAAGCATTTCGTCTTGTGTGAACGCCTGTCTAGGAGTTCCTTCTACAACTTGAATCCAAGAGTAATCTCCTGCCATTGCTGTTGAAGGGTCAATTTTACACCCTGTAAGTTCTTCTAAAAGTTTTATAGAAGACTGCCTTACGTCGTCTGCGTATTCTCCTCTTCTAACAGCTCTTTTTATAGAACCAGCGTCAGTGGGTCTAAATCTGTGAAAAGACTTTATTCCTTCATCATCTTCATCGTAAATAACTTCCGTAGTAAACCTACCAAAAGCTAAGCCGTTTTGAGCAGATAAGAAAAAGAACTCACTTAAAAGCATTCTTTCTTCTGTAGAAACACCAGAGTTGTGACCACAATTGATCAAAAGAGCCATTGTCTTGTCTATTCTCTCTTGTATTTTAATCCTTTGATCTGGAGTAAGAACTCCATCGTACTCTTCTTTTATATTACATTCAATGCCAATATCAAACCTGTCCTTTCTCATTCTTCCGAACATTGACATTGTTTGACCTCTTGCTCTTAATATTGCAGCAACTAAATGGTCTTCTTGTCTTATTTTCTTTATAACATGGTCGTCTATTAGACCTCTTTTGTTTTTATATAAACCAAAGTAATTGTCACGAGTTACAGGGTTTTCCGTAAAAGCTATTCGTGGTACTGTTGTTTTTTTAACAGTTTTTGTAGATCCAGCTGTTATACCTATGATGTCAGAAAGACTTCTATTGTCTTCTGGGTTATCACTGTAGGATTTCATTAAATCAGAGTTTAAATCATTAGCCATGGCAAACAAAGTTTTTCTTTCTGATTTCTTAAAACCTTTTGCTACATTTCCGTCAATATCTTTCTTGTCAGCCATTTAATTACCTTACTGTTATGTAGTATATTTTTAAGTCTTCCAGACCGTTATTAATAACACTAACCGTTTCAATCGATGAGCTTTTTAAGTAAACACCGTTAAAAATACTAGTTCCAACTACTAATGGGTTTATTGTGTCTTCTGTGGTTCCATTAAGTACAATATCACACTCTTTTGTTGACTCTAGATATATTAGTTTTTTAGCACTTCCAGTCACATCAAACAGTAAAACAGTCGAACTAGCCGCAACCGTAACCTCTTGAATTATCTCTTCTGAGGTCTCAAGTCCAATTATCTGTGTGTTTTTATTGAAATTAGAACGACAACTATTCGCGTTGTCTCCCGTGTAACCCTTTAAATCTATTAACAAATTCATTTTTGACATATGTTCACCTCTGTTTTAAAGATTAATGTTATATATCCCATATAATCCCCTTACTTCTACCTGATTTCACTATGTTAGACTTTTTTCCACCTGTGATCTGGTCTATTCTACCTTGAAGAGTGTTGTTAACGCTCATTGTTTTACCGCTAGCTACCTCAAAAAGTATTTTAGACCCTTTCCCAAACATGCTGAAAAAATAGTACCTTATACTATCCATGATGTCCGCTGTGCCATTTTTCTCATGCAATGGAGTTCCGTCTATAGGGTCTCCTTTTCCGTCCAGTTTCCATTTGTACACTTCCATGGCATCAAATACCCTTTCTGTGTTAACTGACTTTAGCACTAGAAAATGCCTATCATTATTAGAATCTACTATTTTACTTTGAACACAAGTTATACCGTCAATTACCGAATCTGGGCCTTTTTTGACCCCTACTGCTGGAATGGGACCATATAAAGTCTTTGTTCTTTTTAGCATTTTAATGTAAGCAGGATAAGCAGAGTCACAAAACCACTTAACTACCATGTATATTTCTGTCATTTCTTTCATTTTATCCATGATTTCAGGTATTTCCATGTTTGGAGCCGAAATCATATCTATTAACCAGGTCTTTCCTCCTGTTATTTTTGCATAAATGATCAAA
>Ga0164315_10004429_pt1 | contig 10891 bp, 8 predicted proteins | sample GuaBasSedimGuay6_FD_113737 | JGI IMG/M metagenome (GOLD analysis project Ga0164315, IMG submission 113737) | Subseafloor sediment microbial communities from Guaymas Basin, Gulf of California, Mexico - Guay6, Core 4569-2, 0-3 cm | ecosystem: Environmental > Aquatic > Marine > Hydrothermal vents >...
CAAAGAATATCAGACTTTACATCTGGTACGTAGCGACCCACGTAAAAACAGGCAACTTCATATCTGGTTAGTACCCGCATTACACAATATACCCGTTATTATCGAGTATTATCGTGACGGTAAACAGCATACCCGGGCCCGACTTGAAAGCGTGCAGTTTAATGATGAAAATCCAATCACATCACAACTATAAATATTTAGCGATGCTGCAATTATCGATCATTCTGCTTACCAGCCTGATCAGCTTTAATGTTTTTGCAGCACATACCCTGCCTGAGTTCAGTGCCCGATACGCCGTAAAAAAATTCGGCATAAAACTTGCCGAAGCACATTATCAATTACATTACACAAAGGCCGGCTACAGGATCAATCAGAACACAGACCTGTATGGCATAGCCGTATACTTCTCCAACTACGCAGTCGCTGCCGTAAGCCACGTCGATGAAGATGGTGATAAGCTGTTACTGAGAAAACATACCTACATACTCTCAGGGAGCGATGATGACAGAAATGAAGACATCGACATTCTCTGGCAAACACCAGGAAACACACTCGACGGTTCTGTAAGCGGTATAGTCCGAGGAGAGAAAATTGAACTGAGTACAGATTCTGAAGTCTGGGACCTTCTCTCCTTCCAGATTCCATTGATGATAGAGGCAAATGAAAAAGTAAAAGAATACACATACAGGGCCCTCCTCGTTGGCGAGATCAATACATACACCTTCGAATTAACTGAAATCAAAAAGGTCATGTTTAACGATAAGGAATATGATGCCTTGCGGATGGTGTCTGCAGACCCGGACCGTGACCGGCAGCTCCATCTCTGGTTATTGCCCGAGCTACACAATATTCCGGTACTCATCGAGGATTACCGTGATGGTTACAGACGTTACAGCGGCCAACTGGAAAGTGTCAGCTTTAATAATGAAGAACCATACATCGAAATGCAAACTGACGACGAAGACGAAGATGACTTCTAATAATAACGAGGTCGGTAAAAACACTGACAAAGAAAATCAATATGATGGCCCAAGCAAATCACAGTTAAAACGTGACAGCCAGCACCTGATCGACGTCGGTGAGGAAATACTAAAATTGTCACATGAAGATATACGTTCATTACAGCTGCCAGATGAACTCGACGTTGCGGTAACCACTGCGTTAAAAATAAAATCTCGAAGCGGACTAAAAAGGCAGCGTTTATACATAGGAAAATTATTACGCTCTATGGATAGTGAAGCCATAGAAACACAGCTAAGAAAAATACAACACCGTCACGATACCAATACTGCACATTTTAAGCGACTGGAAAAATGGCGGGACAGTTTAATTGATAATAACAAAACAACACTCAATGAAGTCATTTCACGTTATCCGGAAACCGACAGGCAGCATATCAATCAATTGATTCGCGCTGCACATCAGGAAAAACAAAGAAACAAACCACCCGCCGCTTCACGTAAGTTATTCAAATACCTTCGCGAACTGGAACACAGTAAAGGCAATGAATAATGAATAATGAATAGTGAATAATTAAAAGCACAAACAAAAAAACTGGTGCTTTAACTGGCGGATAGTTTTAAAATTCATTATTCATTATTCATTATTCATTATTCATTATTCACTATTCACTATTCATTATTCATTGCTTCTCAGTCCATGCGTTTGCTTGCGGTGCTGGAAATAGGTGTTCTATAGCGAAACACAACCCAGTAGGTCGACAAAACAAAAGTAAGGATAACAACCATCTGTATTAAATAGGAAGTGCGCATATCAATAAGACCACTGGCTAAGGCACTATAAGCCACCAACAATGAAAACTCGCTACCCTGTCCTAACCTGATGCCAAGCTCAGTTGAGAAACCCTTACCCTCTCCTATTAACTGAAAGCCCAGCTTAAAAGCAAAGGGTTTAACAATCATTATTAAAAGCGCTATAACAAAACCGGCCAGCAACACATGCTGGGTCACCAGAAAATTAAATTGCGCGCCAATTGAAAAGAAGAAAAGAATCAGAAAAAAGTCACGAAGTGGTTTCAAGCGCTCGGCGATTACCAGTGACACGGGGGATGAGGCAAATGCAACACCAGCAATAAACGCACCCATTTCATAGGACAGGCCAATAAACTGCGCCACACCCGCACCAAACAGGCCCCAGCCTAATGCCAGTAAAAAAGTATATTCCTGAATAGTATCGAAACGTAAAAAAAGATTATTAACAATGTATTTAACGATAGCAAACGCGACGATGGTGAGTACCACCAACTTTACAAATAACATGACTACGGTGAACCCTACATCATCGCCCTGCCCACCGGTTAAAACGACGATTAAAATAATCGCAATAACATCCTGCATCAATAATACACTGGTCTTCATCTCACCCGTATGTCGATGATGTAATGCCGTAGTCGGAATGAGTTTCAGGCTGATGATGGTGCTGGAAAACATGAGTGCAGCACCAACTATTATACTTTCTATTAATTCAAAACCGAATGCTAATGCAGTTAATGAGAAAATAGTTAAAAACACCATGCTGGTAAGCAGTGTAACAATGGCTGTCTTACTGAAAAGATGATAAAGACGATCAGGTTTTAAGTTGATGCCGAGAAGATACAAAAGCAATATCACGCCCACATGAGAAAGCTTTTCTATATGATCCGGCTCTTTAATAAGCTCCAGCCCCCAGGGGCCAGCCGCAATGCCAAGAGCAATATAAGCGAGTATTACAGGTTGTTTAAGGTATAGAAATACAGTGGCGAATAGAGCTGCACCGGCAAATATTAAAACAAGTTCAAAAATTATATTTTGAAAACCCATTGTTATGTTCGGTAGCTATTGTCGGTAAAAAGCATCTCTACTCATTCTGCATAAAACATGCCTGGACTCAAGATCTTTATCCACGCATTAATAGTAATGTCCTGACAGTTAATCTACTGAAAGGGAGCAGTTAAATCGTTTATGATTAAGCGCTGGAAACATTTTCCTGGTGTGTTCTAACTTGGCAACATCAATATCAGCCACAACCACACCGGTGCCATGTGGCAGCCGGTTTAATACCTGACCCCATGGGTCAACAATCATACTGTCACCGTGTGTTTCACGACCACCAACATGATACCCCCCCTGGTCAGCCGCAATCATATATGAAAGGTTCTCAATCGCACGTGAGCGCAACAGTGATTCCCAATGTACTCTTCCCGTCAGGCTGGTGAATGCGGATGGTAAAGCGCATATTTCCATGTCCAGATCAATCATTGCGCGAAATAATTCGGGGAAACGAAGGTCATAACACACTGCAAGTCCCAGTCGACCAAACGGTGTATCAACCACTACAATTTTATCACCCGGGGTAATGGTTTCTGATTCTGTGTAACTTTCATCGCTGGCTTCGATAGTGACATCAAACAAATGAATTTTATCGTAGCGGCCTACCCGTTCGCCCTGCGGGTTAAACAACATACAGGCGGCAAATACTTTTCCTTCTTCACTGGAGCGTATCGGAATGGTTCCACCCACCAGCCAGATATTGTGTTTTCTTGCCTGCTCTTTTAGGTAATCCTGTAATAAACCGGAACCAGCATCTTCTGCAATTTTCACCTTGTCTGTTTCATCAATGCCCATGATGGCAAAATTTTCTGGTAATACAACAAGCTCAGCTTCCTGCTGTACAGCAATTTTTATTAATTTCTCAGCTTCAGCCAAATTAGCTTTTACATTCGGTCCTGATGCCATCTGTATCGCTGCAACTTTACTCACCACATTCTCCTGCTCATTTTTATAACCATTATTTAATTAAGGTAAAATTAATCACATCATCCGCGCCACTACCGGGAGAAATCACCATATGGTTTGACGGAATACCCAGCGATACCAGCCAGTCAGTTAACTCCTGCACCCAGAACTCACCTTCCTCTCCACCCGGGTATTGTATTTCTATTTTTTTCTGCCTGTCGTTTAACCAGGCATTAATTATTTTATTTAGTATCGGTAAGGACAAAATAGACTCGCCAGTTCGGACAATTTCCCATTGTTCTGCATATAAGACATGATATTTTAGTCCATTATTAGCTGTTTTTTTCTCCACTGGCTGGTCAGACGACTCATGTTTTGATGCCCCCTGTTTTGATGGAGCCTGTTGTTCCGATAACGCGCTAATCACAACCTTATCATTTTTTTCATTATATTTAACAAACACTTCAGCATTTAGTGAAGTCATAAAGAAAAACAGGACGAGACTAAGGCTTGCGGTATATCGAAATCCAGACTTACATATGTCCGGGCGGTAGTAGTGCAGTGCATATGTCCTGGCAGCAGCGAAGCGGTATGCCGTGGAGCAGCGAAACGGTGTGCAGACAAAAAGCAGGAGGATTTTAGCCATTTTTACTGGTGAAAAAATCATGCAAAGGTCTCATCTAATTAAAAATCATCTTCTTCTGTGATGTCATCGTTAAGGCTTCGCTGGATAATTTTCTCTACCTTAGGATCATCCCAACTACCGGTGACCGAGTAAACATTATGCCCTAAAACACCAAGATCAAAAACTTTCTGAATTAATGCCAGCCCTGCACCAACGACTACCCCGCCTAATAATACGCCACCGGCGAAGGTCAGACTATCTGTATGCGGTTTTACATGCATTAACAGGCCATAATCCCGATCCACCAGACCAATACTACCAAACATATTAATATCTGCTGCAGGCGCTATAATGTCAAAGTTTTTTAATGAGCCATCACCCTTAACAAATTCAAAATCACCTTTTATCGAGTCAAAAGCAAAGCCTTTACGGGTTACGTCATCAAAATCAAATGATAGTCGATTGGTTAGTTTAAATATATTCAATAAACCCAGTAAGCGACCACCCGCACCCGGATCAACGTCAAGTATTTCGCCATCTGACATTTCAAAAGAAACCTTCCCTTTCATGTTTGCCCATGATCGTCGATAGGGTTCTGCCGACCATTTCGAATCAAATGTCGCCATATAATCACAGCGATCCAGACTACGCGGAAAATTCAGCCCAACCAGGGTATCGCCCAGGTTACTGCTGTTAACCGTTCCCTGTAAAACAGTCTCATGTAAACCACGCCATGATGTCAACCAGGTGCCACGTGCATTAAAAGTCATTGCAGGGCCGGCCAATGAAAAGGTATTAATTAACATGCCATGCTTATGCCAGTTTGTTTCCACTTTAACATCGGTAAAAGCCCAGTCATCCCACAATACCTTTTTTGCCTTCCAGCTTAACGGCGGAAAATCAGCTGGATTTAACGGCTGAGACTTTTTATTTCCAGCGCTAACAAATAAGGCATGGACATCAACATTTTCAAGTTCCAGTTGAATTTGTGTGTCCTTACCAAGACCTTCAGTAAAGACACCTTTACCTGTTAAAAATTTTGCATCGATATCAAAATTCCAGCGATTATTTTCATCACGTACTGCAAAAAGATCAAAAATATCACCAATTTTATTATATTCTCCAATAGTAGATAGCGTTGTCGCCTTTGATACTACCTGTACACCCTTATTATCCAATACATCAATTTCTGCAAAAAAACGAACTTTTCTATCAGCTGGTTTTTTCACCTGGTCTGACACCTGGAACACCGCGCCTTCCAGCATAGAGTTTGCCTTTATGTGCACCAGGTAATCTTCAGGCTTATAGGGTATTTCAATATCTATTGACCACATCGACTCGCCCGAAATCCAGTCTTCTGGCACCCAGTCATAACGTTGCAGTAAATAATCTGTTTGCATTACACCATCGAGATAGAAGATGACTTCACGGCCTGAATCCCCCTTTTGAGTAATGGCACTAATGGATATTGTTTTGTTCTGCATTTTTGCTTTCATCGAATCTGCTGAAATACTGTCTTCGGTAAAATCAACAACACCATTAACGTCACTGAGCTCATACCCCAGTGCCGGGTAATATATTTCAGTATCAGAAAATCTTATATGGCCGTCAATCGCGACATCGACTTTTTTCTGATTCAGGGGCACCTCTAATTTCAAATTCAAATGACTATCACCGTCGAACTGAAGCAAGCGCATGGCATCACCCAGTATTTTATCGAGCGCACTGTTCCACACATAAGACTGTATATCTTCATTTTCAGCCTGTGCTTCTGTGCTAACAGTTAAATGAGCATCAGGTAGATTTAAGATTTCAGCATAACCATTAAACAGCGATGCCTGCTGTGTTTTACCCTTAGCATCCTTTACCACAAGAGATAAGTTGTTAAATTTAACCGTTGCTGAAGCATCCGTTAACCGGGGCCAGTCTTTGAGAAACTGCATATTGACTTTTTCTGCTGAGAACAATACCTGAAATACACCATTATGTTCTTTATAGGGAAAATCACTCAAATTCCCATGCAATATTAAGGTGCCGCCAGGTACATAACCATCAGTTACCGCCATATCCAGCCAGTCGACCAGTGTCGGGGACATTATGCCAACAGGCACATAATGCTTGGCATACTTTCCATAGGCATCGCTAAAATCAGTCTGCACATCAACAAAAATGTTGTCGTCAGAAGACAGACGAACATCCAGCCGTGAGAATGTATTGATATGACTGTTTTTAAGCTGTAGCTGACTGCTGCTTAAACGCCAGTTATTCTCATCGTGTTCCAGGCTCAATTTTCCGCTAATGGTATTAGCTAACAACGGGCCTCTGAATATTTTTTTAATTTCAACCCGGGCATCTTCTGTTTTTACATCGATAAAACTTTCTTCAACATCATAATGTAACGATGCGTCAATCCCTGACAGTCGAATATCGTTTTCTGTATCAAACATGGAAAAATCGATTATTGAAGCATCCAGATCAAGATGCTTCAATAACTGTTGTTCTGACATTTCCTTCGGCAACTGAAGACTAAGGTTATATATATCAGCCTGTATTTGATATGACTTCAGCTTGTCTAAATCAGCAAATTGATTTTCCTTTAAAAATACCTCAGCTATTGCCTGCACATCATGAACACGTAGAAAATTTGCAGTTAAATAATAATGTTCATTATCATAACTCGCGATAATGCTGGCAGGCTGGACCCAGGCGGGTTGCTGCTGATTTCCAAAATAAAAATCGGAAACGGCTACATTCCAGTTTCCGTTGGCATTAGTAGTGTCACTAGCATTAGTAGTATCATTGGAATAACGAATTTTTGCTGATAAATAATCGGTTTGCCATCGCTTTTTTGTTACATTATTTTTGATTGATAAATCGTCAGCAGCAAGCTGCGTTACTAATGTCTGAATATTATTGTTATTAAGCGTAAGCCATAAATCAACATCAACAATAGCGTTAAGCTGATACTCATCTAAAATAGTAAACTTTTTATTCCACTGATTAATATTAAGCTGATGCGCCTCGATATAAACATCTCCAGCCAGTGCGCCGATATCTCCATGTAAACTTGCAACCACAGCAAGATCGTGACCATATGCCTCAGGCAAATTCATTGAAAACTTTATAGCATGGCTATTAAAGTTATTTTCAACATTTATATTGACGTCTAATAAACTTAAGTTTAATTTTTCGCCGGTATGGTCCTGGTAATAAATATTACTGTCATGCAGTAAATAATCAGCATTTTGCAATATATACAAAAACTGATCAGGCAGCTCACTTGAACCTTCACTGGTAAATTTAATACCCTGAATCAGCCACTCATTATCTGAAAGTTTTTCTATCGATATATCAGCGCCTACCAGGCCAACATCAGCTACGATAACTTCACGGCGTATTATTGACGCGAGAACGTCAAGCTCAACAAAAGCTTCTCGAAAATTAAATAAGGGAACTTTATTTTTTTCATCAAAGACAGATACAGCGATTAATTTTAACCTGGGTGAAAACCCATGAATCGCTGCGTCGATTGATTTGACCTCAACAGGCAGACCAATTAGCTGGCTGATTTCCTGCTGGATTTCATTTTTATAATCTGTTGCAAACGGAAGCACAGCACGTATTACACTAAAGGTTACTGCAGCCGAAATCAGCACCACAGCAAGACTGATGATGATAAATACTCTGAGACGTAAAAGCCACTGCATAACCGTTATATACTATTTAATCTAAGCTTGAAACAATCTATCGAGCGCTGACCTTATTATACGATAACAACATCATACTGCTCCTGTGTGAATAATGATTCCACCTGAAAGCGGATCGGAATCCCAATAAAATCTTCTAATTCAGCCAGGCTGCTCGATTCTTCATCAACCAGCAAATCAACAACGTCCTGCCCTGCCAGCACCAGTAATTCTTTTGCATCAAACTGACGCGCTTCACGCAATATATCTCTAAAAATTTCATAACACACCGTTTCAGCGGTTTTAATTGTGCCTCGTCCCTCACAGGTAGGACAAGCGCCACATAACACATGTTCCAAACTTTCGCGGGTTCGCTTACGTGTCATTTCCACCAGCCCTAGTGAGGAAACTTCGCTGACAGAAGTTCGTGCATGGTCTTTTTCCAACGCCTTTTCCAGTGCACGCATTACCTGTCGTTTGTGCTCCTGTTCTGTCATATCAATAAAATCAAGAATAACGATACCACCCAGGTTACGTAATCTTAACTGCCTGGCTATGCCCTGCGCTGCCTCAAGATTTGTTTTAAAAATGGTTTCTTCAAGATTGCGACTACCGACAAACGCACCGGTGTTTACATCAATGGTTGTCATCGCTTCGGTTTGATCAATTATCAGATAACCTCCGGATTTAAGCTGGACTTTACGTTCCAGTCCTTTTTGAATTTCATCCTCTACGCCATGTAAATCAAAAATCGGGCGCTCACCGGGATAATGTTCAATAAAATTAGCTACTTCAGGAACGTACTTTTCTGCAAACTCAAGCATGTTGATATAGGTTTCACGCGAGTCCACACGTATCACTTCAAGATCCTCATCAACCATGTCACGCAGCACGCGTAAAAACAATGGCAAATCTTTATGTACAGCATTGCCTGCTTTTACATCCGAGGCATTAGTAATGTTATTCCATAATCGATTGAGGTATTTTATGTCGCTGGCTATGGCATCTTTATCAGCCACTTCCGCAGCTGTTCGCAATATATATCCGGCATCCTTAACCCGATGCTCCTGCTCTATTAAATTATTTTTCAAGCGCTCACGGTCTTCCTCATTTTCAATTCGCGAGGACACACCGATATTGTCCGCATTAGGCATGAATACCAGGTAACGTGATGGTATTGTTATATTCGTCGTTAACCTTGCGCCTTTGGTGCCTAGCTGCTCTTTCAGGACCTGCACCAGTATCTCCTGCCCTTCTCTTAAAACCTGCCCAATATGCGCTATTTCGCCATGATTTTTATTTTTTTGCGCAACATCTGAAACGTGTAAAAACGCGGCTTTTTCCAGACCAATATCCACAAAGGCGGCCTCCATACCGGGTAGCACACGCACCACTTTACCTTTATACACATTTCCGACCAGACCACGGCTTCTGCTCCGTTCGATGTATAAATCGTGCAGCATCCCATTCTCAAGAATCGCAACGCGTCTTTCCTGCGGGGTAATGTTTATTAAAATTTCCTTACTCATAGTATTTCTTCTATCATATTATTTTCAGCTGAAAATCTGCTCCTCGACACACCGCTTCGCTGCTCCTACGGCAACTGCTCTACTACCGCTCCTCCGACCCACACAGTAGATACTGTGAAAGTATTCAAAAATAGTTAGCCGCAATGGACACAAAAAGCGCAAATAATAAAAATCATTTTATTTCTTTGCGACATTTTGCGTTTTTCGCGGCAAAAAAGCTTTTATTCTGACGTTAATAAAATACATTCACAGTCACAATAGCATTAGAACACGGTATTTATTTTGTGACCTGACATTGTAATGGCCAGATACCACATTGTTTAAGCAACTGCGCTGTTTCATATAATGGCAAGCCCATAACACCCGAAAAACTGCCATTTATATTTTTTATAAACTGTGCAGCGATACCCTGAATGGCATAAGAGCCTGCTTTGTCATCTGCTTCGCCAGTCGCTAAATAAAGATCAATCTCCTGGTCTTCCAGTGTTTTAAACAAAACCTCACTACTACTGGTATCAATAAGGCCTTTCTCTTCAGTAACTATAGCTACTGATGTATGTACTGTATGTTTTTGTGCTGAAAGTTGTTGCAGCATATTTTTTGCCTGCTGCCGATTTTTCGGCTTGCCTAAAATCAAACCGTCAATTTCAACTACGGTATCTGAGCCAAGCACCGGTAATTTTTTTTCATTTTTAATGGTATCGAAGCCACGCTGCGCTTTTTCCATTGCCAGGCGCTGTACATAAGCCATCACTGGCTCATTATGTTTTTGTGTCTCATCGACATCGACAGCCTGCACCATTACCCTGACTCCAATCTGCGCCAGTAATTCACTTCGTCTTGGTGATGCCGAGGCAAGAATAATTTGCGCAGACTCATTCATACTCTGTTTCAGGCCCGGTGATAAGGGTGGTTATTTAAAATACTCCATGCACGGTAAATCTGCTCAAGCAAAATAACACGTACCAGAGGGTGTGGAAAAGTTAAGCTTGAAAGTGAAATTTTTTGCCTGGCCTGTGACAGCAGCTCCGCAGACACACCATCCGGTCCACCGATGACAATTGAGATATCCTGCCCCTGCTGCATCCATGTATCTAACATGGAAGAAAATTTCATCGTAGTCACCGGCTTGCCCAATACGTCCAATACCACCAGTATTGAATCTTTTGGCACCGTGGTAAGCAATTTTCGACTTTCATCGCGAATGATTCGAGGAATATCCGGGTTTTTGCCGCGTTTTATCAGAGGCAATAAAATCGAATTGATTTTTATTGTCGCTGGCAGGCGTTTTGTAAAATCATCACTCGCAACATCTAC
>Ga0164315_10004430_pt1 | contig 10890 bp, 9 predicted proteins | sample GuaBasSedimGuay6_FD_113737 | JGI IMG/M metagenome (GOLD analysis project Ga0164315, IMG submission 113737) | Subseafloor sediment microbial communities from Guaymas Basin, Gulf of California, Mexico - Guay6, Core 4569-2, 0-3 cm | ecosystem: Environmental > Aquatic > Marine > Hydrothermal vents >...
TAATGATGGAACACAATGTAGAAGAAGGTGATATTTGGAGAATGTCAAGAGTGAAAGATATTCCGGTTCAGGACTGGGTAAAACTTGCTGTTACCAGGGCAAAAGCAACTAAGGTTCCAGCAATTTTTTGGTTAGATGAAAATAGAGCTCACGATTTACAAATCATCAAAAAAGTAAATAAATATCTAAAAAACCATGATACAAATGGTTTAGATATACGTATTATGTCACCGGTAGATGCTATGGCTTTTTCTTTAGAGAGGATTAGAAAAGGCGAAAACACCATTTCGGTTACAGGAAATGTATTACGTGATTATTTAACAGACCTTTTCCCAATAATAGAACTGGGCACTAGTGCAAAAATGTTATCGGTTGTACCATTATTAAAAGGTGGTGGACTTTTTGAAACTGGAGCAGGTGGTTCAGCACCAAAACATGTTCAACAGTTCTTAAAAGAAGGGCATTTAAGATGGGATTCACTTGGTGAATTTTTGGCCTTAACGGTATCTTTAGAGCACTTAGCTACTAATTTCGAAAATGAAAAAGCACAAATTTTGGCTAATACACTTGATCTTGCAGTAGGTAAATACCTTGAAAATGGAAAATCACCTTCAAGAAAAGCTGGTGAATTAGATAACAGGGGCACTCACTTTTTCCTTGCTCAATATTGGGCACAGGCTTTAGCTGAACAAAATGATGACAAAGAGCTTAAGGAAACCTTTAGGAAGGTTGCAAGTCAACTTACGAATAATGAAACTAAAATTCTTGCTGAAATTGCGTCTGCAGAAGGTAAAGCTACTGACATTGGTGGTTATTTTAAACCAGAAGTAACTAAGGTTGAAAAAGCAATGAGGCCTAGTGCTACTTTAAATAGTATTATTGATGCTATTTCGTAATTTGTTGATTTGATTATATTGTAGAGATGCACAGCCGTGTATCTTTACGAATTTAATCAACGAACTATTATTCGATATTTGTATAAAAAAATGACAATATCAAAAAAAAAGCCCGAAATATTTCGGGCTTTTTTTATTTTTGTAAATATTATAATAATTAATCTATAAAATTATGCTTACAGAAAAAGTAGAAAAAGCGCTTAATGAGCAAATTACACTTGAAGCTTATTCGTCACAATTATATTTATCAATGGCTTCATGGGCTGAGAAAAACGGCTATAACGGTTCTGCTCGGTTTTTATATGAACATGCTGATGAAGAACGGGGACATATGCTAAAATTATTTCATTACATTAATGACCGTGACGGACATGCAATTGTACCTGCATTAGATAAGCCACCTGTTAAATTTGATTCTATTAAATCAGTTTTTGAGGAAGTTTTAAACCATGAACGTATGATTTCGGGCAGTATTAATGATTTAGTTGGAACTTGTATTGATGAAAGAGATTATACTACGCAAAATTTCCTTCAGTGGTATGTTTCTGAACAAATTGAAGAAGAAAACCTTTCCAAAACTAATTTAGACAAATTAGTACTTCTTGGTGATGATAAAGCCAATATGTATATGTTTGATAAAGAAATGGCAGAAATGAGTGCAGGGTTTGCTGATAGTGCTGCTGAGTAATTATCTTTAGAAATATAAAAAAAACCATAAGTTTATAGATAAGCTCATGGTTTTTTATTTTAAGTGCGTTTAGTCATCAATTATCTTCAAAACTTCTAAAACTTCACTTTTAGGTTGAAGCCGTATAATAGTTTTGACACAAAAAGAATCAAAATCTAGCAGAAAATTTTCATAATAAAAATATAGTTTTAATCATTGATAAAAGTATACTCACAACTACTACTTGCTGTTGTTGGTTGAAAATCTTTGCTATAGTAACTCAATTTCAATGAATTTTCATTAAAGTCATCCTCATTAAAACATAAAGAATTTAAACCATCCCCACCAATCAAATAAAAGTTATTTTCATAAAAATTGATTTTATAATTATACTTTCGCCCTCCAACAGGTTCAAAATCAAAATTTCCTTTTTCAATTATTGTATAATAAATAGTATCTCTTATTAGTACATAATCCTCAGTGAATAATTTACTCATAATCGTAACGTCATTTGTATTAATTTCAATACTTAACTCATAAATGCCCTTAAATTCATAGTATTTTAGAGTGTCCTGATCGAAAAAGTTGTACTCTAAATATTTTGAATTTATGATTTCATCGGAGAAGTTGACCTGAATAGAATTACTTTGTCCCGTATAATCATTTGAATAATAATTACTTACAGTAATATTATTTATAAACCATTTTCCATGGAGAAATCCCGTATCTGCTTTTTTGCATTGAACCAGAGAAAGAACAATAATTATAATAATTTGGTTAAGTTTCAGCATATTTGGATCAATAAGGGATTATTGCATTTAATCTTAAGCTATATTATTTAATAATAATCTTAAAGCTACTCGCCCTTCCACCTTTAACAATTTCAATATTATATATGCCTTTGGCATGCTTTTGCAAATCAATTTGCTGATTTATTGATAACGCATTTTTTTCTTCACTGAAATAAACTGGTTTGCCCTGCATATCATAAATGGCAATTAGATAATCCCTGGGATGTTCACTTTTAATTTCTATATTGAAAATACCATTTGATGGATTAGGGTACACTTTTGCATTAAGAGATTGGTAAAATGATTCTTTAGGTGTGTATGTATCAACATCATAATTAGCACTATATATTCCGTTAGCATGAGTTCCTATTACCACAGTACCATCTTCACGTGTTCTAACCATGGGTACAACCACATTACCAATGATATTTTCTCCTTCTTGAACCCAGGCCGTATTATCGCTATCTAGTTTTGTTGTAGAAAATAAACCTGCACTGGTTCCAACAAAATAAATGCTACTATCTGTAGCTAATTCCAACATAGAGATCCATCGTACTGATGGACCATTTCCTGTTCCATCAGGGTTTTCTTCTAAATTACCACTAATTGATTCCCAGGTTTGCCCACCATTTATAGAATGCCAGATACTAACAACACTATAATTTGTAAAAGTGGTAAATATTTCTGAAGTATCTGATGGATTGACAAGCACACATCCAATATTGGCTGATGGGAAGTTGGTACCTGTTATTTCAACGGGATCAGGATTGCCGAAATTGGCGCCAACAATTTTGAATAATTTTGCATTTGCAGCACCATAATACAACACATTAGCAGGTGATTTTGAAACATCTAAAGCGGTTATTGTACTTCCTGTAACTATTGAATTGGACATTGAAAACCAATTGGTGGTTGCCGGATCATTACTTCCCTGAGGTATTTCTGTTAAATTTGAATTACGCCATATTATATCACCACCCGGATAATATATAATATTGGTATTATTTGGATCTAAAATAAATGGATTGATAAATAACTGGTCTGTAGCTCCATCAGGATCAACCCTTGCCCAACCATTGGCATTTCCATCAACATCAAATATATTTCTATAAACTGTTCCATTCTGTGCTGATACATAGCGAGATAAACCTTGCTGGCCAAAAGCACAGTAGGCTCCATCACCACTAAATTCAGACTCCCATAATGCTGAACCAAAAGAACTCGTAGTTGACCAACTGCCATTATCCATGAACCCGGATATTATTTTATTATCACCAATATTTTCAATATCGATAGCCACTGTATATGCTTGTGTAGTCAAATATCCGGTATTTAAGAATATCCAGGCTACTTTTTCCTCACCTGCATTATTTGAGCTTATGTCATTTGTCCTGCTTAAACCACCATCATGACCTGTAATTACTTTATTTACATCAGACTTATAAAATACCAAAGAATGTTGATCCGCGTGATGATTACTATAGGAAGCAGGGGAATCATTAGTTGGAGTATAACCACCAATCCATGCCGTATTATTTGTAGTTGCAAAACCATCTGTTGACCGGTATAAGTTTATTCCACCAATGATCACAAAATCTTCATTATCCGGCTTTACTTTAATCAATAAATCATAAGAGCCTTGTGAGTCAAAATCACCGGTTGAACCACCTTGAGCCGGTATTTGGTTTGACAGATTTGTCCAATTACCATCTGCCCCACTCCCATCACCAGTTATAAATTCATATTTCCACAAATTATGATCATTTATACCTTCGCCTGGCGTGTTGGCCAAAAAATATACAATATTTTCATAACTGGGTGCAATATCTAAAACAATTCTTTTTAATGAAGTTGGAAAATCAATAGGTGTAATATTAGTCCAAAACAATCCATCCGTGGATCGGAATATCCCCTCATTTTCATCATTATTGCTTAATGTAGCATAGGTAACACCTGCACTTGTCATTGCAATGTCTGTGTACTTAGCATCTTCAGAAATACCTTGTCCACTAATTGATTCATTCCAGGTATCCCCACCATCAGTTGAATAGAAAATCATTCCATAAGTGGCAACAAAAACATATCCATTTTGTGGATTTATTTTTATATTCCAGCAATATTGAAAATTATCGATGAAACTTTGTGGCATATTAGATGTTGTTGAAGTAATTTCTGACCAGGAAACACCATTATCAACTGATTTAAAAAGACCATTGCCTTTATATGAAGCAGCCGCAGCTCCAGCTGAATTGCCAGATAATTCACCGGTTGTGTAATACCATATATTTGTTTGTCCATCTCTGGTATCCTGTGCAATTGCCGTTACACTATGTAAATCAGAGGATCCGGTAGTTTTTGTCCATGAACTGCCACCATTTGTTGAATGCCACATACCACCTGAAACACCACCGGCAAGAATAATATTCTCATTATTCACATCTATTGCCAAAGCCCTTGTTCTTCCTCCAACATTAAAAGGTCCCATATGTACCCAATTAGTAGCTTTTACCCCTTTTAATTTGCCACTTAGTTGTTGATTATTAATAAACTTCAGTTCTTTTTCCCTAATGTTATCAGGTATTTTTCCGGTAAAAGGGTCAACAAGTCTATTATGTTCATATATAACCCTGTTAATGGGGTCATCTTTTATTTCCTTTCTTTTTTCCTGGGAAAAGACTACAATGTTAATAATAAATACTATGGATAATAATAAGAATTCCTTTTTCATATTTTATTATAAAATTAGACTTATGTTAACGTCTTATAAAACTTCGTAATAATATACTATATACTTAATTGAACCACCCATTTTTTCAATCCCTTCTATTTTGGCTTTAAATTTATCTCCTATTAATAATCCGGGAAGGTCATATTTCAAATTTGGTAATACTTTTTTGGAGGGTTCCAGTGAATGTGCAAAAAACACCTTAATTTCTATACCCTTATCAAAAATTACAGGGAAAGAACTTCCATAACCCACAACTTTATTAATCCCTACGATTGCCTTGCATGGAAATTTATTACACAATTTTTGTGATCTTTTCTTTTTTGCAGGTAAAATTTCAATAATCTCAGCCTCAATCAGACTATTGTTCGGATCAATAGTTGAATTATCCAGTCTATTTAGATTAATAGTTGTTTCTTTCTGTGCAGAAATTATAAAAGAAAAAAGAAAAATTTGAAAAAAAAGAAAAATTGACCGTACAATCTTTTTTAGATATTTCATTTTTTGTATACCCCCCTTTAAGCCGATTTCCGAAAATACACAATTTATTTATATAATCAAAAATCAAGATTAAACTGTTGTTTTAGTTTATTTAGGTTCTCATTCTTTTCATTAAGGTATTTATATTTATCAGTATCAGTATAAAGTGCCTTTTTTGTACTTTCCTCATTTATCAGAACGGATAATTTTATTTTTCCATTTTTTAGCACTTTTTGCAAGTTAGTTATAATTCCATTTTCTTCTTTATCAATAGCTTGTTTTTGCATTTCATTACTTACACTGAAATTAATTTCATATTTATCACCTACATCTGGTGTTGATGATTTTAATATACTATTTAACCTGGGTTTATCAGCTTTAATGGTTTGAGCATATAAGTTCCAAGCTTCAACAAGTTCTTCCTTGCCAAAATCATTTTCTAAAATAACACCCTTATCAGATTTTTGAACCTCTTTATTTTCAATTTCAGGCTTTTTTTGTTCAGGTTCTTTGTTCGGAGTTTTAAATTCACCTTTTAATGCTCCTTTAATCGAAACAGAACCAGGGGATTTTTTACTTTCCTCTTTTTTTTTGGTTTCACTTTGATCCTCTTCCTTTCTAACTACCTCTGGTTTTTCTACGACCACTTTTTGTGGAGGTTCAACAGGTTTATTATTAATTTGACAGAGATTTAATAAAGCTAATTCAACATGTAATCTTTTATCCAGGCTGGTTTTATACGAAATATCACATTTACTACTGATATTCAAGGCTTGTAATAAAAACATAAGATTGGCATTTTGAGCCTGCTTAAGATATTTTCCCCGAATAGAAACGCCTACTTCCAATAATTCCACAGTTTGGGGATCTTTACTAACCATTAAATCCCTAAAATGTTTGGATAAGCCCGTAATAAAATAGTGCCCATCAAAACCATTTTCCAGAATTTCATTAAAAATTAACAAGGCAGTTGTATATTCATTTTGAATAAATGCATCAGTTAATCTGAAATAATAATCATAGTCCAGTACGTTAAGGTTTTCAATAACATTTTGATAAGTAATTTTATTTCCCGAAAAGCTTACAATTTGGTCAAAATATGATAATGCGTCTCGCATAGCACCATCTGCTTTTTGAGCAATAATATTCAAAGCATCGTGTTCAGCTTCAATATTTTCACTTTTTGCAACATATTCCAGATGTTCGGTAATATCTTCAACTTTTATGCGATTAAAATCAAATATTTGACACCTTGATAAAATGGTTGGAATAATTTTTTGCTTTTCCGTAGTTGCAAGTATAAATATTGCATGTTTGGGTGGTTCTTCCAATGTTTTCAAAAATGCATTAAAAGCCGAAGCGGATAACATATGTACCTCGTCAATAATATAAATACTTTTTTCGCCAAGCTGTGGCGGAATTCGTACCTGCTCAATCAGTGTTCTAATGTCCTCTACTGAATTATTTGAAGCAGCATCCAGTTCATGAATATTATAGGAGCGGTTTTCGTTAAATGATTTACAAGATTCACATTCATTACATGGTTCAATATTCTCATGCAGATTCTGACAGTTAATGGTTTTAGCATAAATTCTTGCACAAGTTGTTTTACCCACCCCACGTGGGCCACAAAATAAGTAAGCATGTGCCAAATGGTTGTTCTTAATTGCATTTTTTAAAGTAGAAGTTAATGATTTTTGCCCTACTACTGAATTGAAAGTTGCCGGACGGTATTTTCTAGCTGAGACTATAAAGTTTTCCATTAAAAGGCTTCGTTATAAATATTACCAAACGTACAAAAGTATAAGGAATAAAGCTATAATTAAAATGCTAAAATATAAGCTTAATTTCATTATAAATGATAAACATTTGATATTCTGAATGTAATCGCATATTACAATTGATATATAATTATCAAAATTTATTAACATCTATATTTGTCAAATGTTCAATGATGAATCAATGTTGTTTAGTTAAGACGTTTTGAAGTCCTGTCGGACGTTCAAAAGTCATAGAAACGTCATTAAAAGGAAATATAAAATCTTTATCTAAACGACATTGAATGATGAATGATAAATATTTATTGGTTACATTCCTATAACAAGTGTTAAGTCAAGCATAATCTTTAGGGCCAAGCCTCGTTCTTTTTGTTTTTTGTTTTACTAAAAAAAGACTCACGTAGCTACGGCTATGTTTACTTTTTTTAGTTTCTCAAAATTCCAAAAATAAGCTCAACTTACCCGAAATCTCATACATGACTTAACACTAGTGAAAGCGACTATATAAAAAACAGAACTTTGAAAATAATACCTTCTTCATTTATTTGTTTAATTATAAATTATTTATACTTTTGCAGCCTTAAAATTTATTAACTAAAAATTTAATAAAATGAATCGTTACGAGACCGTTTTCATTGTGACTCCCGTTTTGTCTGATGCTCAGATGAAGGAAGCGGTAGAAAAATTCAGAAAATTTCTGAAAGATTCAGGGGCTAATATAGTCCATGAAGAAGATTGGGGGCTAAGGAAACTTGCCTATCCAATTCAACATAAATCTACCGGTTTTTACCATATGCTGGAGTATGAAGCTCCTGGTGAGCTTATAAGCAAATTAGAAATCCAAATCAGAAGGGATGAGCGTGTAATTCGTTTTCTTACTATGAAAATGGATAAATATGCTATTGAATATAGCGAAAAAAAACGCAGATTAAAAAATCAAGAAAAAAAGGAGGACAAATAAATGGCACAAAATCAATCAGAGATCAGATATTTAACACCTCCTTCAGTTGAGGTAAAAAGGAAAAAATATTGCCGTTTCAAAAAAAGTAAAATCAAATATGTTGATTATAAAGATCCGGTGTTCCTTAAGAAATTTTTAAATGAGCAGGGAAAAATTCTTCCCAGAAGAATTACAGGAACTTCTTTAAAGTTTCAGCGCAAAGTTGCACAATCAATTAAAAGAGCGAGACATATAGCTCTTTTACCTTATGTTACTGATTTAATGAAATAATCTGAAAACAATTATCAAGATGGAAATTATTTTAAAACAATATATTACAAATTTAGGTCATAAGGATGATATTATTGTGGTAAAAAATGGTTACGGAAGAAACTATTTAATTCCTCAGGGTTTTGCAATTTTGGCTACAAAATCTGCAAAAAAAATTCATGCTGAGAACCTAAAGCAAAGAGCTCATAAAGAAGAAAAAATCAAAAATGAAGCGATGGCTCTTGCTGAAACAATCAAAGCTGTTGAAATTAAAATTGGCGCAAAAACCAGTTCAACAGGTAAAATCTTTGGTTCTGTTAATACGATACAAATTGCGGATATTCTTAAAGAAAAAGGAATTGAAGTAGATAGAAAGAAAATTGTAATAAAAGATTCTGTAAAGGAAGTAGGAAAATATAATGCAATAGTAAAACTACACAGAGAAGTAGATGTGGAATTACCATTTGAAGTATTTTCTGAATAAACAATTATTCTTTTGAAATTTTAAAAGGCAATCTTAATAGGTTGCCTTTTTTGTTAGTACCTGTTCATAAATTATAGTATCAAGTATCATATAATTTTATTATGTTTACAGCTTCATTAATTATAGATAAGTAAAATATGAAGTTAGAATTACATTGGCAAATATTAATAGGTCTGGTTCTGGGAATTATCTTTGGAGTTGTATTCCCAACCAATTTCAAAATAACAGATAACACAATCACTCATTTAAAAGAATCTCAAGTTCCTGCTGAAGTTATTGATCAAATCGCTACTCATAAAGATATGATCCCAAAAACACAGTCTGAATTTGTTAAGGATCTTAAAAAGGATATTGATTCAGAAACATATGATACCTATGGTAATGTAATTTTAAAGGAGTCAAAATACAACCCTTATCTATACTATGTTGGTTGGATGGGTGAATTATTCATGCGTGCATTAAAAATGATAATTGTTCCTCTAATCTTAACGTCTATTATTTCGGGTGTTGCGAATATAGGTAATGCTGAAAATCTGGGTAGACTTGGTGGAAAAACGATGCTTTACTACTTAATTACCAGCACATTAGCAATTTTAGTTGGGTTATTTTTTGTTAATTTAATTAAACCGGGTGTAGGCATTGATATAGGATTAAGTACTGTAACAGATAACTTAAACATTAAAAAAGCGCCATTTAGTGATACGCTAATGAACATAGTACCAACTAATATTTTTGAATCTTTTTCTGAAGGCCACATGCTATCTATTATTTTCTTCTCAATATTGTTTGGTTTTTTTATAACTCGTGTTGCTGATAAACACCGTCTTTTTTTAACTAACTTCTTCAATTCCTCATTTGAGGTAATGATGAAACTGACCAATTTTGTGATTATGTTTACTCCATTGGGAATTTTTGGTATTGTAGCTGTAGTTGTTGCAGAGCAAACAGAATTAGGACAATTAGCCAAAAGTATGGGTGCATATATGCTTACAGTTATAGCTTCATTGGCATTTCATTCAATAATTACATTACCGCTTATTCTAAAATTTGGCTTTAAATCGAGTCCATGGTTACATTTTCAAGCCATGAGAAGTGCCCTGCTTACGGCATTTTCCACCTCTTCGTCCGGTGCAACTCTTTCGTTGACCATGAGTTGTGTGAAAGAAAATAGTGGTGTTTCTAATAAAATTACCAGCTTTACACTACCACTTGGTGCGACTATTAATATGGATGGAACAGCACTATATGAATTAGTTGCTGTCTTTTTTATTGCCCAGGCTTATGGTATAGAACTTTCTCTCCTTGAAACCTTAATTGTAATAGCTACTGCATTATTGGCATCTATTGGTGCTGCAGGAATTCCAATGGCAGGCTTGGTTATGATAACCATCATACTTACAGCAGTTGGTCTTCCCTTAGAAGGTGTTGGCCTTATTTTAGCAGTTGACAGGCTTTTGGATATGTTCCGAACATCAGTGAATGTATGGAGTGACAGCTGTGGTGCTGTAGTAATTGCAAAATCCGAGGGTGAATTTCTGAAAGTGTAAATTAGTAATTGGTAACTGGTAATTGGTAATTAGTAAAAACATGTCCTCATCATTAATGCTGTTGACAAAGTTTTAGTCCAAATTCTTTTTTAAACATTTAATTTTCAATAGTCATTAAGTCATTAAAGTCTACAATCAATGACAAGCAATGACTGACAAACCATCTGTAACGCCCTGTAATATCCTGGGACTTAAATTATTACAAACTTCTTAATTCAATTTTCTGATTAAGTTAAAAAAAGTTAAATTTTGTTTAATATACTTTAAAAGCTTTGCTAATATTAAGCACATTAATAAATTTGCCATATAAGA
>Ga0164315_10004431_pt1 | contig 10890 bp, 9 predicted proteins | sample GuaBasSedimGuay6_FD_113737 | JGI IMG/M metagenome (GOLD analysis project Ga0164315, IMG submission 113737) | Subseafloor sediment microbial communities from Guaymas Basin, Gulf of California, Mexico - Guay6, Core 4569-2, 0-3 cm | ecosystem: Environmental > Aquatic > Marine > Hydrothermal vents >...
ACCAGGTTCTGATAAAAATGGAAGCAGCACCCTGCAATCCATCTGATATTGCTTTTATTCGTGGAGGTTATAATATCATAAAGCCGGTTCCAGCTGTTCCGGGATTTGAAGGAGCAGGTGAAGTAGTTGAGGCTGGAAATTATGCCAAAGAAATGTTGGGAAAAAAGGTGAGCAGTTTTATCCAGAATGATGTTGATGGAACCTGGGCTGAATATTTTATTGCAAATAAAAAGGATTGTATAGTTCTAAAAGAAAAGTTGGATTTTGAACAGGGTGCCTGTTTGGCAATTAATCCATTTACAGCTTATGGTCTTGTTGAAATTGCTGAGACTGCAAAATGCAAAGCCATAGTACAAAATGCAGCCAGAGGACAAGTTGCAGAATTTGTCAGGGTACTGGCAGCATTAAAGGGTATTGATGTCATCAATGTTGTTAGAAAGCAAGAGCAGCTTATTTTATTGAAGGAAAAAGGAGTTAAATTTATCCTCGATTCTACTACTGAAAATTTTAATGCTGATCTTTTGGATTTGGTAAATACGTTAAAGCCTATGATGGCTTTTGATGCGGTAGGAGGAGAGATGACAGGATTGTTTATGAATAGTTTGCCTTCATCTTCAAGTACCATTCTTTATGGTGGGCTTGCGGGAGGATCGTTATCTGGAATTGATCCCATGGAAATTATTTTCAAAGGGAAAAAGCTGGAAGGTTTTAATTTGAATGAATGGATTGCCAACAAAACTCCTGAAGAATTTGATAAGGTTAACCATAAAATCCAGGATTTGATCATCAATGGTAAAATGAAAACTGAAATCCAGGCCTCCTTTAAGCTTGATGATGTTGTAACTGGAATCAGGGCCTATATTAAATCCATGTCTTCTGGAAAAGTGCTCTTTAAACCTTAATATTTTTTAAGTATTCTTCCTTTAAAATTTATAAAAGTAGTATCAACTTTGTAGTTTTCTCCCATTCCGGAAGATATTAATACTTTAATAACATTTCTTGTGCTATCAATTAAAGGAGTTTTAAATTGGGAATGACCTGACAAATCATCAATTTTATATTCACCAATTTTTGTGAAACTTTTGTCGTAAATAGTAATATTAGCATGCATGAATTCACTTGGCCACTTTTCTTCTATTCCTGCTATTAATAATATGTCTTTTTTTTCTGAAATGACTGGATAAACATGTAATCCGAATTCATTTTTATCAGGAATAATTTCTACACCATCTTTTGTATAGAATTTTACAAATATAGGTTTCCCAATTCCTTCATGGGGTGGGCTACCAAAAATTACAAAATTTTCATTATTCATCAACAAAATATAACCTCCAATAGGAGCAACTTTAAAACTATTTAATTTATCGCCCAATACATTAAATATTGTTACAATTGAGTTTGAATCATATAAAGATGCATATTTAAATACAGCTGCTATTTTACCATTTTGAGAGACAGCAGCAGCTTCTCTATAATTTAATTGCATGGTAGAAGAAGAAAAAAGCAGCCTTTTTATCCTAAAGTTTCGTTCAGTGATATATTCATAAATAATAATTTCATTTTTCTTATTACCATTTGACTCTTGGGAGAATAAAATAATTGGAATAGAAATAATTATTATACAGAAATAATTAAATGATGATATAATATATCGACTCTTTATTGCTTTCAACTGGGCCAAGTCCAGAGTACTTTTCTTGATAGTTAGTGACTTATCCAAATTGTAAATAATTGGTCTAATTAATAATCAGTTTTTTCTGGCTGATTGATCGATCATCTTTTAAAATTACCACATATGTACCAGCAGGTAAGTGCTGCAGGTTAAATTTCTTTTCGGCCAGCATATCAGAATTGTTTAGTTTCTCCTGGAAAACTTGCTGTCCTGCAATGTTTAAAATAGATATCTCCAGGTTATTGCTGGCAATATCATAAAATCTTATATTGAATTTTCCGTTGCTTGGATTTGGATATACTGTGTATAAATTTGTTTTGGATGACTGTTCTTCAACACTAAAAACTTCATCCTCAATAAAACTTAAAGTATGATCGCCCCAGTTACAGACTGCTATAACATCGTTATATCCAATACATAACCCAAAAGGTCGGTTATGGTCGTTTGAAGATAAAAAATCCCAGGTAAAGTCGTATTTTACTTTTCTTACCTCTTCATCACCCCATTGTGTCTTTTTGATGCTGGCAGTATCCCAGCATGAATAATAATAATCAGCAGTAGGATGGGAAATAACTGCTTTGATATAGGTATATGTATAATAAACGGTTGAAATCTCATCACCTGATAGATTTACAGATTTTAACTTTGAGAATTTGTAGCCGTATTCAGTATATAATAGGCGCTCATTGTCTTCATCATAACAGATACCAAAAGGTACAGAATTTAAATCTGTAAGAAAATTTTCAACAGTTTTATCTTGAATATTGTATTTATGAATAATTGATTTTTGAGAGTCGCTTATATACAGATTGTCGTTTGCTCTCTCCACAAAGTTGAGATAAGTATTGTCAGGAGCAATCTCAACTTTAGATATTTCATTTCCAGTAGTTAGATCAATTCCAATTAAATAGGATGGCAATAGATTACCTCCACTTATGCTTAGGTCAAGATTATCTAAAACAAACAATGTATTTTCAACAATGCACATACCACCTGCATAATGCAATTCATCAAAATAAGTTTCTAAAATATTTCCATCTTTATCAAGTTTCAGGATGTATCCCTCACCATCAGCCCAATTCGACACATAATATGTTTCACTTTCAGAGTCATAAACAATATCAGTAGGATAATCAAGGTCGTCCTGTGCAAGTGCAAAGGCAGGTAACATAATAGCTATCAGAAGGTAGGTTAACGTTTTCATAATATAATTTTTTACAAAGTTAAAATATAATTTTAATACACATTATTCTTAATAAATATGTTATTAAATATGTTATCAAGGTGGAATTGGTAACTCAGAATTTTGTTTATTTGATAGGAATAAATTTTTAGAATTATATCAAATTACAGTTGGATGAAAACTTTACTTTCTCAAATTTCAGTTTTATTAGTCTCAATTTTATTTAGCACTGTTACTTTTGGTCAGGATGCTGATAAGCCAGCTCGTTTATCATATAAATCAGATTCTCAAGCTCAACAAAGTGGTAATCCCACATATTTTGAAGAAGAAACAAAAAGTATGAGGGAGTCTCACTTATCCGGGAAGTTTAATAAACAAGACCATAGTTCCCTGAAAGATGATATTGATACATTAAATTATCCCTTGGTTGGGACTTATTCTATTTACTCAGCTGACGATGGAGGTTATGTAACAGGTAACAATGTATTTGGCGACCTGGCAAAAGCAAATAAGTTTGTAATTCCTCAAGCTTGTCTGATGACCGGGATATTGTTTGAATTTTACCTTGGAACCGGTGGGCCAACCGATATTGAAATTGCTGTGTGGGACAATACTGGCCCGGTCAATGCTCCTGGTGAAATTATTAGCAGTAAAACTATTCCTTTAAGTTCAATACAAAGTGATATTAATAACAATCAAATGACATATGTTGAATTTGATGAACCAATAATAATTACCACTACTTTTTATGCAGGTATGATATTACCTACTATTGCTGGTGATACATTGGTTGTTTGGTCTAATTCAGATGGAGACATTACTCCGGGTTTAGCCTGGGAACAATGGAGTGATAATTCATGGCTTCCAATGTTTAGCAATGAAACGTGGGGACAAAATCTCACCATGGCAATTTTCCCGATTGTAGATTATGGCCCTTTACCATTAATGGCTGACTTTATTGGTAGCTCAACCAATATTCAGCCAGGTGGAAGTGTAATCTTTACCGATCTTTCTACCGGCAGTCCAACCTCCCGCTTATGGACATTTGAAGGAGGGGAACCGGCCACTTCAACTGACGCAAGCGTAATGGTAACTTATGAAAATGTAGGGACATATGATGTAACTTTAATGGTTGAAAAAGATACTGCTCAGGATACAAAACTAGTATCAGATTACATCACAGTTGAGGAATCATCCATAGAGGTAGATACATTAAATTTTCCACTGGAGGGAGAATATGCTATTTATATTACTGAGGAAAATGGATATGTTACAGGAAATAATGAATTTGGTGATTTGGCAAAAGCCAATTATTACAGTATCAATGAAACTAAATATATTACTGGTGTTTTATATGAATTTGCATATGGTACAGGTAATCCCGGGTCTATCGAATTTGCCATCTGGAACAATAGCGGAACAGATAATTCTCCCGGTTCAAAGATTGCATTCAAAACCCTGCCATTTGATGGAATCCTTGATGATATAATATCAGAATCCTTCACTTTCGTGGAATTTAATCCGCCGGTGTTGGTCAATGGACCTTTTTATGCAGGAGTTTTATTACCTGCTTCAAATGGTGATACTTTAGTTGTTTGGTCGAATGTGGATGGTGACAGTGGGCCTGATGTTTCCTGGGAATTATGGAGTTCAGAAGATTGGTATTCAATAAGTGAAGCATGGTCGCTGGACATAGCCCTGGCTATTTATCCCAAAGTACAAAATACAATGGATGTTAATGAAAATAGTATATCCAATGGTTTGAAGATATACCCCAATCCTTCAAATGGTATGTATACAATTGAACTTTTAAATCAAACATCTACGGATTTGCAATTGGAAGTTTATAATACTTCTGGAGCTTGTGTGAAAAGTCAATTTTATAAAAAGGGGGAATTTTCGATTTCTTTTGATCTTACTGACTTTCCTGCTGGTATTTATATGGTCAGATTATTTGATGATCAACAATCATATACACAAAAAATATTAAAGCAATAGATAAACTATAGCCTGGAAACAAGCGACAAACAATGAGAGACAAGTTCCCAGTGACCTTCTTTTTCTATCCTCCACTGATTAAGTGGATAACAGCAACATCGTCACCTTCGTGAATGGGGGTTTTTGTCCGGTTTTCTTTTTTAACCAATTTCCCATTGATTTTTGTAACAAGTAATTTAAATGTAAAATTCTTTTTCTCTATCAGTTCCTGAATGGTTAACTGTTCAATATCCAGTGTTTCATGTCTGTTATTGAGTATGATGTTCATTTTAGTTGTTTTTAAGTAAAATCTCCATTGCCATATTTGCTTGCATATGAGCTACAATTCCCACCCTTGGTGCCAATGGAGGTAGTTCGTCAGAAACTTCCTTATCTTCATCTCCACAAATGTACAAATTGCCTGCCTGACGTGTTTTAAGTGCATTGTTGTTGCCCCATCCAGCCATTCCTAAACCCACAATTATGGGTGTGTCAGGCATTTCAGTTTGTACAGTTTCAATAATCATTTGTTTCATCTCAGCCAGGTCGAAGGCTTCAATGATCACATTACATTTTTTGAAAATGCCCGGGATATTTTCTGTATTCAATTTTAAGTCGTGAGGTTTTATTTTCACTGATGGGTTTATAAAAAGGATGTTGTCCTCAATGGCAAATACTTTTTTTTGCCCGATTTGCTCGTAAAAGAAATACTGCCTGTTCAGGTTTTTTCTCCTAACGTAATCAAAATCAGCAATAATTATTTTTCCAATACCAACGCGTGCCAAAGCCACTGCACAGTTTGAACCCAATCCTCCGGCACCTGCAATACCTACGGTTTTCTTCTTAAGGATTTTTTTAATTTCCTGAAAAGTCATGTAATAAAAATATAAATTAATAACGGTTTATCCTGTGTATTATGATGCAAAAATAAAAATAATTACATACTTAAATATAAACTTTTGAGCCAAAGGGTAAAAAAGTTCGTGTGCCATTTCCATTTTTAATGATCTCCAAAATCCGATGATCATTTTTTTCAAATACAGCACCAAAAATATTCTTAATGTTTCTGTATTTAAACATATCCGGATGCAATATTGATGATGGACCTAACAGTAAAATATCACAATCATCCGCGGTTTGTTCAATGATAGCTTGAAACGAACCGTTTGCAATGGTTGTTGATGTAAGGATAACAGTTCCGGCATCAGCCAGGTATTCTTCCATTAATTCGATTGCAATTAACATCTCATCGTCCTTTGTTACTTTATCAAATATTATAAGTTCAATGTCGGACTCCTGAAACTTTTTAACCAATGGTTTAAAATAGCCAACCATTACTATGTTTTTCTTCGGATAAAAATCTATTTGATCAAATATGTCTTTTTCTGCTTTATAACTTTTGTCGTAGTTCAATTTTGCATTGAGGTAGGCATTATATATAATCCTGTGTGCCGGATCAATTATATCAAGATGTTTAAATTTAGATTGACTAACTGACACTTCAACCCCAAGTGTGGCACAAACGCCAATATTACCATTGTTAAGCAAGACGCCAACATATTTTGAGCCGATGGCAATTTTTTTAATCTCTTTTCTGTCAAATCCTTCTATGTTATTGTAAAAGTAAGCTATAGGTTCAATCATCTTAAAGGAAAATAAATTTTAGATTAAAATGGTTCTAAATTTCTTTGCGAAGTTAACAGATATTTGCCCAACAATTTCTTGAAAGTGTTATTTATAAAGTCTTTATAAACTAAGTTATTCTTTATCAGTCGATATGCATGGTTAGACATATTGATATTTTTTAGGAATTCTATTTGCATATTACACAGAAAAATTACTTTTGTGAATTAATTAAGGAAAGTAACTTAAAAAATAGTTTGTTATGGCTGATATATTGGAAATGAAACAAGCCCACAAAACCCTCAAGACATGGAGTTATAATTGGCTTCCATTGGATAAGGGGTATACCGATAAAATATTGTATATCAATCTGAGTGATACAGAAATTAAGGAAAAAGATGTACCTGCCGAAATGAAGGAAAAATTCATCGGTGGAAAAGGGTATGGCCTCAGGTTATTATGGGATGCTACAAAACCAGATACGAAATGGAATGATCCTGAAAATGAGATCAATATTGCTTCTGGTCCTATTGGTGGTATTACACAATATTCGGGAACTGGTAAATCTATTTGTGTTTCCATTTCTCCACAAACTAATATTCCTATTGATAGTAATGTGGGTGGTCATTTTGGGCCCTTTGTGAAATTTGCCGGATTTGATGCCTTGGAAATTCAAGGAAAAGCAAAAAATGATGTGATCATTTTTATTGATGGTGTAAATCACAAAGTAGAAATTTATGAAGCACCAAAAGAACCGATTGATAGCCATGTGTTAGCTGAAATATTGCATGAAATGTACTCGGATGATGAAAAGGACAGGAAAAATGTTTCTGTTGTTTCGGCTGGTACTGCAGCGGAAAATTCTCTCATAGGAATGCTTAATTTCAGTTTCTTTGATCTCAAACGTAAAATGGTCCGCTTAAAACAAGCCGGACGAGGTGGTATAGGAACTGTTTTTCGGGACAAAAAAATCAAAGCCATTGTTGCTAAAATCCCAGGTGTAAAAGGAAACCTGAACAATGTAGTTGATATGGCCCCTATTATGGAAAGAGGAAAACGTTTCAACCGTGAAATGCGTGAGCTGGATGATTCTCAGGCTGAAATGAGAACTAAAGGAACAGCTCACCTTACCAACGTTATGAACGATTATGACCTTTTACCGGTCAATAACTTTAAATTTGGAAGTTCACCTGATGCCATAAAAATTCATTCTGAAGTGTATAAAGAAAGATTTACACAAGGAGTACCTGATGGTTGTTGGATTGGTTGTAATATGTCGTGTGCCAAAGGTGTTGACAATTATCTGTTAAGATCAGGTCCATATGCGGGTGATAAAGTATTGGTTGAAGGACCTGAATATGAAACAGCATCTTCACTGGGTTCGATCATGGGAATTTTTAATCCTGACTTTACCATTGAATCCAATTTTTATTGTGATACTTATGGCATTTGTACAATCTCCTGGGGAACAATTATGGGATTTGTGATGGAGTGCTATGAAAATGGCATTCTGAATGAAGAAAGAACAGGTGGATTAAAATTCAATTTCGGAAATGCAGACGATGCCATGAAATTGTTGCATCAAGTTGCCAGGGGAGAAGGATTTGGAAAAATTGCCGGACAGGGTGTACGCAAAATGAAAGAGATCTTTGATAAGAAAGGTTGGGGTGATGCTGATTTTATGCAGGACATCGGAATGGAGAACAAAGGACTGGAATATTCTCAATATGTGTCAAAAGAATCATTGGCTCAGCAAGGTGGATATGCAATGACCAATAAAGGTCCCCAGCATGATGAAGCCTGGTTGATCTTTATGGATATGGTGAACAACCAAATTCCAACTTTTGAAGATAAAGCCGAAGCATTGCACTATTTCCCAATGTTCCGTACATGGTTTGGATTACAGGGATTGTGTAAATTACCCTGGAACGATGTTGAACCGGAAACCAATGCTGAAACTGATGAACCGGCAAAAGTGCCTGAACACGTCGACAATTATGTAACCATTTATAAAGCCGTTACAGGTAAAGAATTTGATAAATACGAAATGATCCGCATGTCGGAAAGGGTGTATAACTTCCAACGGATTTTTAATATTCGCAGAGGATACGGATTGCGTAAACATGATGCACAGCCTTATCGTGCTGCTGGTCCTGTTACAGCTGAAGAATACAACTCAAGGGTTGATCGCTATGATGAGCAAATGAAAGAACTGATTGGTATTGATCCGGCTGGAAAAACTGTAGAGGAAAAACTGGAAATTACCCGCGAGTACCGTGAAGATCAATATGAAAAGCTTCTTGATGCTGTTTATTTCAGAAGAGGCTGGACAAAAGGCGGTGTTCCGAAAGTTTCTCATTTGAAAGATCTTGGAATGGATCTTCCTGAGTTGATTGATGTGGTAACTCCTTTACAAGGAGAGTAAATATTTATGTCAAAAGTAAGATGTCAAATGTGAAGCTTACATCATTATAATATTATAAAGCAGGGTTCCTAAAATGTTTTCGGAACCCTTTTTTTATCCATCGCTATAGTTACTCTCATACTGTTGTAACCAATCTAACAGATTAGTATTAACTATAATCCTCTATTTATAAAATCAATATTAATATACCGGTTTTTCAAGATTATCTTGGCCAAACCGTTATATTTGTATGGTTAAAATAAAGAAATGAAAAGAATCATACTTTCAGTTTTTGCTTGTATTTCCTATTTCAGATTTTCTTTGCGCAAACAACAACCCCTAAAGGTGCAATCAAAAATTATTTTGAAATTTTTTACAAAAAACCATCCATTCCCTATGCTTTTTAAAATTAAAAAAAGATCGCTAGTAAGCATTAAAATGAATCGCGGAGCAGATTATAAAGAGCATGTGATTAGATTTGTTGAAGCGGGTTTGCAGGGTGAGTGTGGAGATGGCTAGGATTGTTAGTGAGATGGAAAAGGTGAAGGAAGGCGAGATATAGTAAAGGATAATTGGCAGGTTGCGGCAGGTATGAAACAAATAAGGATGCTTGGCAGGTTGTGGCAGGTTGTGGCAGGTAGGATGAAAATGAAGATGATTGGCAGGTTGCGGCAAGTGCTGGCAGGTAGGATGCAGATAAAGATGCATAACAGCTTGCAAAGGAGGAAAAATGGAAGGTTGTAGATTAGGATAAAAGTAAAGTTATATCTAAAGATCGAATGCCTTAAATAAATGATATTAAAAAGATGATTATGTGGTGGAAATATTACAATTTATCTAGTGAACCCTATTTATCGCAGGACCCTTTAAATACAGATGAAGAACTTGATTTGTTTTATGGTCGTGAAGAAGAGATACAAAGACTTAAAGTGTTTTTGGAAGGTAGGTATAAAAAATCTTTACTGCTAACTGGAAATCCTGGAGTAGGGAAAACATCTTTGGTTAATAAATATCTATTTGGGAGAAAAGGGTACATTCCTGTTAATCTAAGTAATGCCAGGGAATTTGGAGATGCAGAAGTTGAAATTGCAGAATCGTGTATAGAAACGCTAAAGAAGCTAAATCCGAATAAAGCTAAAGAGTATAGAGGTAGGTTGCTTTCAGGAATTTCTACGACTTTGGGAAGTGATTTCATGGGAAGAATATCACCTGGAGGTTTAGGTGTTGATTTTTCAAAAATTGACCACCGGTCAATTACTCCAATCAGAAATATTGAAATAAGGGATGTTATAAAGGAGGTGCTACAGGAAATTAACAAAAAGGAAAAAATCTATATTATATTGGATGAGTCAGATTTTTTTGATGAAAATCATAATGATGACCTAATTCATTTGTTAAGAAGAATGAAAGATTTGCTTCCACCATCTTCAATTTTAATACTAACAAATAGAGACATTGATAAGAAATTAGAAAATGACTATATCAATACAAATTCGCTTGTAAGGGCAACTTTCAACAATCTTTATCATAAAATAACCAAGGACCTGGAATATAGGTTACTTATTCGAAGAGAAACTGTAAAACCCGGAGTACCTCATATTTACAATGTAACACCCTTAGGAAAGATCATTCTGAAGAACGCAATAGTTAAAAATAACTAAATATCAAGATGACAAAACGATCAATTAAAATAGCCATTGCCTACGATTTTGATGGCACACTGGCCCCTGGTAACATGCAGGAACATTCATTCATCCCAAAATTAGGGATTGATAAAGCAGCCTTTTGGGGTGAAGCCAATAAAATGGCAAAAGATAATGATGCTGATGAAATCCTCACTTATATGCAATTAATGCTAAAGAAGGCAAGGGAAAAAGATATTCCAATTACCCAAAAAGCTTTTATGGAGCATGGGAAGGAAATTCAGTTTTTCGATGGAGTGGATACATTTTTCGACCGGATCAATGATTTTGCCAAATCATTGGGTATAGATGTAGACCATTATATAATTTCTTCCGGGGTAAGGGATAT
>Ga0164315_10004432_pt1 | contig 10889 bp, 28 predicted proteins | sample GuaBasSedimGuay6_FD_113737 | JGI IMG/M metagenome (GOLD analysis project Ga0164315, IMG submission 113737) | Subseafloor sediment microbial communities from Guaymas Basin, Gulf of California, Mexico - Guay6, Core 4569-2, 0-3 cm | ecosystem: Environmental > Aquatic > Marine > Hydrothermal vents...
ATGGCTATAGTTCCATCAGATGCCAAAGCATGGACAGAATCTACAACCTTTAAAGACACTACTGTACTCGTATCAGATAACCATGTAGCTCTTATTTGTGGAACTTACAATATCCCAGTTGCTATTGCTAATCCTACTACTAAACAAATACTAATCAATCAACCCTTTACCTTACTGGCTAGAAGAGTTCAAATAGCTATTCTTTATCACGAATACGCGCATCTTAAACTAAAACACAAAATGACTATTATAGATCTATTAAAAAGAATTATTCATGGTGGCGCAAGAGGAAAACAACTTCAATACGAACTAGAAGCAGACGCTTACTCAGTTAAAAAAGGATATGGTAAAGAGCTTAGAATGTACTTAAGATATATTAACTACTATATATCTCTCGAACCAATACCAGAAATTACAACAAGGATAGAAGCTATCCAAAAAGGAATCAAAGATGTACAGAAAACTAATTTGTGATCAAACGTTTCTTGTCAGCTGGGAAGATCTATTCGATATCGAATACGTAGAGAGACATAAAACTAACGCAGAGCTTAGAGTCTACGACGGAAGAATGGAAAGAACTTTCTTTTTCAAAGCAACACAAGGGGTTTTTGAAGAACCTATAATGCAGGAGTACTAAATTGGATTACGAAGTTACAGCACTCAATGCGCCTATCGACTATGAATGGCATGTTCTAAAGAGAACATATGATATTAACGAAGCTTATGTCCTAAGTATAAGCAATGCTAGTCACTATAAGGAGATTAGGATAATATACCTAAACCAAGGTGGTTCAAATGGTCTTCCCTACTGTATATTTAAAATACAAAGAGAAAGCTTTGGTTCAATTAGAGAAGAAACATTAATTCTTTCTGATAAAACTATCTGTTACACATGGACTCATCCCGTTTTCACAGAAAGACTAAACGACCTAAAAATAACTGAACCACAAGAACCGAAAAAAGATCCACACGAAGGTATGATCTATAGTACCTATAACGATATTTGGCATTGGTAACTTTAGAAAACAACACTGACGAAGGGACAAACGATGAGTAAAGAAAAATACTATGTATTCAATCAAACTACAGGCTCTGTTCTAGAATGCACACTAGAGGAACTCGATACTCTAAAAGCGTACCTTAAGCGCTGCTATTATAAGAAAGAAGAAGTCTTAGTTGTTATTCGAGGTGTTGAACTAGACTACAATATCGTTAGAGAAGTAGAATTTGTTGAGTTAACTTTGGGCGGCGAACCCATAAAAGAAGAAGATAACAATACTGAACCAAACAAAGAACCGTTATATCGACTTTCAGCTCGTACCCCAGACAACAAAGTCCTACTTGTTAAAGACAAGATTACAAAAGACGAAATACTAGAGTCGCTAGTACCATTTTGTTGCGGCTACAAACGTATGCCTCTATTTTATCCTGTGGTTTGCGATACAGGAGAATACTGTCATACCAGAGAAACAGTCTGGTATAAAGAAGATGGTGATATTGGCTTAACTATTCGGATCTCAGTGCTACCATGAAATGGCTAAACAACTATCGTACCACAATGTGGCTAAGCATAGTCGGTTCTGCTATCTGCTTAACTGGCTTCTTAGGCTTAGGAGACCCAACATGGGGCTTCGCAATGTTCTGGTCTGCACTAGCAGCTTTAGGCTGGCATTGCGCCGCGAAAGGACAAAAGAATGAATAAACATTCATTTACAAACTTTAAAAAAGCTATTGCTGAATTCGTAGAGTTACGAGAAGCAGAAAAACAAGCTAGAGAACTAGTAAAAAGTATTGTTCAAGAACTAGACTTTTGTACTGAAGATGCTTTTATAAAAAAAGAATTCCTTATGGCTGCAAAAGCATTGTTCTATTGTGAAGACACTCTTTGGGGGCTCGCCGATCTTGAAAAAGAATTCAACGAAGAAGACATCAAAGGACTAGAGTTTATGGTTAAAACTCTAAAGCTAACAACATCTAATCTAGAGAAGGTAGCAACAAGACTCAAGAAAAGATAGGAACCTATCATGTTCAAAAAGAAAAAGCTAGTTATCGAAGTTATCAAAAGATACGACGAACATAATAGTACAGAACACATTCATCTTAAAGAACAAGAGTTTGAAACAGTTATAAAAGACATTCAAGACAGACCTCATATTTACATTAGCTCTACAATGGACAAAGATAAGCTTCAACGCAGACCTCACATGAGATTCTCATTAGGAGACTACGGAACAAACAAAGGTAATCTTATCAAAGCAAGGCTCAATTATTCTTGTTTCGCGCCGATTAAGAAAGAGAAGAAACCAAATAACTTTGCAGCTTTATTCTTCTTTGCAGTAATTGCAATTGGAGCTACAACAGTATGGAGCATAAGCCTATTCTTAGACAACATGGAAGCTCAAATAGCTAGAGAGAATACATGCTATGTATATACTAAGGCTGGAGTTGCTTATAAGTTTCAACAATTTAAAACAGTATACAAGTACGATAAAGAAGGACATATCCCTTTACAAGATCAACCTTTTATTAACCCCTGGTACAGAGCCCAAGTAGACGACCCGTTTACTTTTTGTAAAAGAATTGAGCTAGAAAAGGAGAATTCAAAATGAGCTTAGTTGCATTAATGGTTATAGCATTTATTGCTGCTGGTTCCGTAATCTATCTAGTCTCTTATATGCCTCTGGAATCTAAAATGGCTAATACTCAATACTCTCCAAGATTGTTACTATGTAAACTATTAGCTCCATTCGATGTTGTAGCTACCCTGTTCTTAGTTATAGGACCTGTAGTTGGCTTCAGTGTCGTTGTTGCTGGAATCGGCGTTATTGTTTATAGCACATTCGTAGGAGTAGGTTTGAGTTGCGGTATTATCTTTATGAAAAAAGTAATGATACCAAAATGGAAAATTCAATACGATAATTCAATTGGTTTAAACCAAGGAAGGCTTTAACTAATGCAGGTATTAGTAAAATGTGAAAGATGTAACAAAGAGGGAATCATTCCTGATAACCTTTTTGTCCATCATAAATGCTCTCACTGTGAGGGCTCAACACCGGATACAGAGGAATTCTGGTTGGATCCGGAAGAAGAACTGGACTTTTATAGTCCACAAGAGAGAAGGAGTTAGAAATGAATAAAGTATTGTTGCAAGGAAACCTGGGAAAGAATCCTGAACTCACAACCCTACCTAGTGGAATGACTAAATGTACGTTTAGTATGGCCACAACAGAAAGGCGAGGAAAAGACAAAGAGAACATCACTGAATGGCACTATGTCATCGCCTGGGGTAAACAGGCTGAAGTTTGCGCTGAATACCTCTGCAAAGGCAGCTCTGTGCTCGTAGACGGTCGCTTGCGTACTAGGAACTACGAAGACAATAGCGGAGTTAAACGCTATGTCACAGAGATTCACACGAACGAAGTCACGTTCCTAGACAAGAAAAAGGAAGTCTAAACCAACAAAATCAAACAGCTATAGTCTTGACGAAGACTTAAAGCAGCATTTCTAGAAGCTGCAAAAGAGCAACAAGAACTAAGGTTCTTGTCCCAGTGGCGCTGGAAGTCTGGGTTTTACATTTAGAAAAGGAAAAACAAATGGCTATTAAATACTATTTCATTCTTGGAGTTCTGTTCTTGTTGGAGGCGTGAAATAAAGAAGGAGAAATAATTACATTCTCTGAAGAACAACCACAAGAAGGGACAGTCTCACAAGATGCCATTGTCGAACTAGTTTTTGAATCAAAAACATACACTAGCTTCTGTGTTGCAACTGCTATTCATAAAAACGTTTTAATTACAGCAGCTCATTGTATTAACATGGCAGGAGGAGAAATACATCTTAGAAGAGCAGGAGAAGGAATTGGATACTCTTATAAAGCAGATGCTTATATTTATCCTGGATGGGACATCGACGAAATAGCCTATTGGAACAAGAAGAAAAAAGACATTGCTCTTATTGTAATTAGAGACGCTAGTTGGACTGGAACTAATTCTTACATGTCTATCTTAAGCGGCGACTTAAAGAACAAACTTAAATTATATTTGTACCAAAGAAAATACGAATTAACACCTAAAGTAAAAATAGAAATTGATTACAAAGACTATTTCACAGCAGGCTCTACAAAGAAAGCTTATGTTTGTTTTGGAGATTCTGGTGGCCCAGCCTTTAAAAATAAAATACTCTATGGAGTCTTAAGTGCAGGACATATTAATAAAGATACTGGATGTTCTTATCCTTATGGAGGAATATTTTGGACTAAGCTTATAAACGATAAAACAGATTGGTTAATTGAAATCTTAGACGAGGAAGCTAATATTAAATGTACCTCTAAGCCTATCGACTATTATTAACTTAACTTAAATATAACAGCTATAAGCTAGCTTCATGGCTAGCAGAGGACGCCAAGCGACCTCAAGGAACAACTCGGTGACGCTGGAAGTCCGAGGTTTTTATTACGTGTGCGAAACCCTAATAAGGGTCAAGTTACAGTGGTTTGTAACTTCTGACGAGCAGCTAAAAACAAACAAAGAGGTAAACGAAATGCAAGAAAAACAACCAAAAGGAACAACTAAGGTTACCCAAAGATCAGACACTGAAACAGGACGTAGTCTTGTTACCTTTCGCCCAAAAGACATCCAGCTAATAATAACAAGTCAATCTCTTGTTGGAGACAAAGGAGAACTTCAGGAAGTATTTCTAGACAACAGAGAGAGACCTGTCATTCTAAGGTTGACTCTAGAAGAGATGTACAAAGCAATGAACGAACAAGAAGAGAGCTAACTAAAATGGAGCCTTCTAAAGCTATCTGTAAAAAATGTAAAACACCTATTGTCCCAGAAGTAAAACTAGGACATAGTGGGTTTTGCACTATACTTGTCTGTCCAGCATGTGACGAGAGAGAAGTAATTAGTGTTACTTTTCTTCCGGTCGGAGGAGAAAAATGATTAATGGACTATTTGTTCTTATTATTCTAGCCTTAATTATAGTGGGAGTAGAAATAAGCCTAATCAAGAAAAATGCAAAAGAAATTGGTAGGCTATTTCTTACTCACAACCAGGCTCTTGTTGTCCTCGTTGAAAAAGAAAAAGAAAAGGATAGTTAAATGTGTCTTGCCGCGAAACGAAAAGAAACAGTAGAAGAATCTAATTGGACAGAAGACATTCTGTTATTTGAAACGTGCCCAAGGTGTAACGGAGAAGGTACCTTCGTTCGTAATAAAAAAGAAATTTCCTGCAACTATTGTGAAGGAGAAGGCGTATTATATGTCGAGCGAAAAGGAAAAAGAAGAGAAAATCAAAGCCATCAATAAAAGACTCAACGATTTTATTGATAAAGTATCTCCACTCTATCAACCTACACCAAACTATCAAGAAAGAACATACGAGAATAGCGAGGAAGGTTTAGAAGACCTAGCTCATCCTAACAGAAAGAAAAAGAAGAAGGACAAATATGATGAAAAATGTGATTCCTCTTGTTCAGGAAGCTGCAAGCCCTAAGAGAGATACTTGTTGTCTTAGCTCTTATCTTGATATAGCCATAGTACCTGAGAAAAGAAAAGATATCATTTCTAAGCTAGCTAGAAAGATCAACAGTTCTAAACTAGAATTTGATACTATTGCTTTTACAGGTGTTAGTGGAGCACTTATCGGTCCTGACTAGCAGATAAGCTCAACAAGAAAATGATAATTGTAAGAAAGAAAGAAACAAAAACACATGCCTATCGAAAAGCTGAAGGGTTCTATAAGTTCAGTACATCCCATAAAGAAGTAAAGTATATTATTATCGATGATGTAATAGATAGCGGAAAGACTATAGTTACTATCATTCAAAGGATAGATAAGGTAAGTATGCTCGGTAAAACAAACGGCTTAAAAAACAACTGTTGTGTAGGTATCTTTTTATACAATGACTCAACTAAAGAACATCGAGAAAGAAACAGTTACTGTGAAGTAAAAGAAGAAACAAAAAAAGACTACAGTATGGACTGTCACTTTTATTTCGACAAACGGAGGAAAACACCTAATATAACTGTTCCGGTTTTCTTTATTCGTCCCTATTCCATACAATCATAGTGTAGAAAGAGAAGCATCAAATGACGTATTTCAGAATTCAAACAAAAGAGAACAACATCTACAAGCATCTACGCTTTTTCACCAGAGAATTAGCGGAGCATTGGGCGTTAAGCGTTCTTCCCGTTAAAGACGGAGTATTAGAAGTTGATATTGAGACATCAACAAAGGAGTAGAAATGTTTATTCTTGCAGTCTTAAGTTTTGTATCTCTCGTCTTTCTTGGTCTTACTGTCTTCCTTCATGTAGACATGGACAAGAAAGTACTTCAGCTGATGACTTATAACATAGAAGTTCAGCTCTGTATAAGAGAGCTAAGAGAGCTAGGCAATGAAATCTTCTTTTTCGAAACGTGCGTTACAAAAGAAGAAAAGGATCAAGAATCCATTAGAGAGAGGAGACTAAAAGCTCTCTCTCGTTTAGATCGCCAATTTGAAACAGAGTAGAAAAGAAACCAATGTTTGACGTAAAAGAATATTTTAAAGACAAAGATATATATAAAACTATAGAAGGTTTCCCTGTCTATATAGACGAGGGGTTTATATACTTAGGATGTGGGATAGTCACGATTCCTATGGCAGTCGCGGAATCTAAAAGTAAAACAATTGTAATTAACACATTGATGGCAGAAAAAGAAGAAGACTTTATAATGGCTGTTATCTATCATGAGATAGGACACCTTGTTAACAGTCCAAGACACTTTGATGTGTCGGCAGCCTATCTAAAAGATCTTGACAACTCAGCTCTAGAAGAAGAATACTTAAAATGCGAGATAGAAGCAGATGACTATGCAGTTCAAAAAGGATTTAAAATTCCGTTAATGAGGGTATTATCTGAATTAGCTATTCGGGTTTTAATTTTGGGCGAAGAAAAAAGTTTTTTTCAAGCAGAAGAACGATCAAACATCCTAAGAGGAGAAACAAAAAATGACTTTTAAACTAGACGACGAACAAGAAGAACAAGACAAACAAGTCTTAGCAACAACAGCAAAGATTCTAGCCTCTGTAAGAGGAAGCGACACTAAAGGAGACGTATTCCTTATTGCTCTCACTGATGTTCTTACTGCTACTATTCTTTCGGCATTTAAGAAAGAAAAGCAGATAGACACAATGGAAATTTGTTTCCAAATGATTAGAAAGTCAATAGAAACAGTTAGAGGAGAAGAGGAACTAAAAGAGTTTACAGGATATATGATGCCTGAAATCAAGGTCTAAAAAGAAGAAAGAACAATACCGTGACCAAAAAGAACACTGAACTCTGTATGTGTAAAGAAGCGATGGATCTTGTTGTTGAAAAAGACGAGTCTTTTGAAGAAGCTGCTGTTGAAGTTATTAAAGATATGATAAATACATTTCAACATATGATAACCAAGATGCCACAAAGCAAAGAAACTTTGTTTAAACAACTTCTTAAAAAAGACTTAAAAGAATATTTTCTAGATGATAAAGAAACTCAAACAAAAGAGGAGAAGGCATAACAATGTTTAAATGGCGCTATCAAATAGTAAAACAACCCCAATCTCTAGATGGTTCTGAAACCGAATTCTTTTACGAAATACATGAAGTCCATTTGGACAGTGACAACAAAACCATTACCTCTATGACAACGTCACCAATTCATCCCACTAGTTATACTAATGAAGAAGAAGAAAACCCTAGTGATGAAGTAATGAAAGAACGTCTTATTAAAGAATTAGAAATGATGCTAGAAGATGTTAAAAAATATCCTGTTTTTATTCCGCCCGCCGAATGGGACAAAAACAATGACTGAAAAGAAGACAGAAGAAACAATAAAACCAATTAAACCTTCAAGACACAAAACAACAAAACTAGTACTTGTAGAAGAAGATATAGATCTTCTTATGGTTCCTGTTGTTAAATGGATTAACTCTTTTCCATTTACAGAATCAAAATACTGTTGTGAAGGAACTAGTTTTGACGAACTAAAACAAGTTCCACCATATATAATGTTTTATTGTACAAACGAGATGTCCTTAATTAGGATTCTTCATTGGTTCGGTCTGTCTTCAAGCGTTATTGTAGAAGTAAGTTTTTATCATGGACATCTTCGCTATGTCGCGCGATTTAAAAACAAAAGAACACTAAAGTCGTTCATAAAAGAACTAGAAAGAGACTGAAAGACAAATGGACCTAAGTAAATTTCATAATGCTAACACAGTTTTCATTCTATTAAAAAATCAAGATCCAACAAAAGCAGATCAAGCTGAGATAGGTTTATTCTATAAAGTAAAAGAAGACAGTTATCTCTTTTTCTATAAGAATAAAGGAGATATAATTGCATTAGGACTCAAAAAAGAGGATATCAAACAAATAAGATTCTCTTTTGTTAGCGCCCCGTTCTCCAGACAGGAGATAATAGACACTTATAACGATTCTATCCGATTAAGAACAGGTATGTCTCTTATTGCTATAACGAAACTCAATTGGGATTCTGACGGCAATAGCTCTAGCGAGCCAGAAGAAGAACCAGAAGATCCCCATAAGGGTATGGTTTATAACGCATACAATGACACCTGGCACTGGTAGTAGCAGAACAATTTCATACCAGAAAGAAAAAATACTATGGAACCCTATACTCTACACTACCAATCAACAGGTACAACAGACTGGAGAACGTTCGGACGTCTTCCTAGCTATGCCGAAGCTTTAGATAACATGGAAATTCTTGGCTCTTGTAGAAGAGTAGAGATACATGAAACTAGGGAAGGCTGTATCTACGTTCATCAATATGTAGACGAAAAAGTTTGGGGTGCAGTTCTTATTTCCGCGCAAGATAACGGAAAGACAATAGGTACCTTTATGGCTTATTCAAAAATAAAGATGCAGTGCTACCTGCCTGAGTATCCGAAACAACCTATTGGTGAATGGAGATATTACGATCTTCCTTATGAGCCACCGCTTAAAGAAGGGTTTCCAAAAGAGAAACTTAAAAACTCTCACGAGGGGATGATTTATAACCCATATAACAAGACATGGGGCTGGGGCTTTTAAAAGAAAGAAAACAATATGCCAAAAGAAGAGAAGATAGCAGAATATATTGAAGCTATGTTAACCAAAGTAGAAGAAGAGCTAGAAGACTTTGTTCGCTTCATAGAGCCTTTACTAGAAGATGTTAAAGATACAGTCTACGAAGGAGAAGAAGCTCCACCTATGAACGCTGCTGATAAGAAATTAGTTCGAGTGGGTCTTTGGGCTGCTATTAAAGAGGTTGCGCAAAAGAAAGTAGAAGAAGAAGCTAGCGAAGTCTTAAAGCATTCTAAAGAGATACTTAAAAGACAAGGGCTAGATCCTGATGATTTTATTTTTGCGGGCGAAGAAAAGGAAGAAAACGATCCTCTGTTAGATAAAATAAAAATAGTACCACCTAAAACAAAAGATGGATGGAATTAGAAATGCAAAAGAAGAAAAGCTATCGTAAAACCTACACAGTAAAACAATGGACAACGGAAAGCGGCCTAGTTGCTAGGATCGTAAGATGTGATACTTGTTTGGTTCTTGAAGGTTTTCCAACAGAATGCGAGCAATGGTACAACGGATACGTTATGGTTACCTCTTCTCATGACTTGTATAAAAAAGACTACCAAAACGACGAGCTAAACCTAGAGGTACATGGAGGACTTACCTTTTCAAGAAAGTTTTCTGTAAAAGACGCGCCAGAAAAAGAAGAATGGTGGTTTGGGTTTGATTGTCACCACTTTTGTGACGACTATATGCACCCAATAAGGTTTAATAATCAAAGCATTGAATACGTTACACAAGAATGTGAAGAGCTAGCAAAACAGTTACAACAAAAGGATCAAACGAATGATTGAATGTGATTGTGGAGTAGACGACACTTACGGTGACAGCTCTAGCTTTTGCAAGGTAAAAGAGGTTAAAGCTAAAAAAGAACACACATGTAGAGAATGCAAAGAGAAGATACAAAAAGGAGATACCTACGAATATACGACAGGAGTGTGGGACGGTGATTTTGATACGATAAAAACTTGTATGCGTTGTGTTGGTGTCCGAGACACTCTTTGTAAAAGCGGATACTATTATGGCGAAGTAAGAGAACAAATATATGAAGCATGTGGTATTGATTATATCACTGGAGAGATGGCAAAATGGCTTCTTGAAGATTTCGCAAAAGAACATAAAGAAGGTAAATATCTACCAGTAGATATCGTAAAGACACTCACAACAAAAGGATTCATCTAACCATGGAAATTAAATACACAAAGGGAGATGCTCTTCAACCCATCGGCGGAGGAAGCAAAACCATAGTGCATGTATGTAATGATCTTGGAGGTTGGGGCGCAGGATTTGTAATAGCTATCTCTAAAAAATGGAAAGACCCAGAAACAGCATATAGAAGTCGCTGTGCAAGAGGAGAAGGTCACTTAGGAGCAATTGATTTTGTCGCGGTAAGAAAAGAAATTACAGTAGCTAATATGATTTGTCAAAGAGGATACTCTAAGCCAGGAAAGCCTGCAATAGACTATAAGTACTTGGAGACTTGTCTGTTACAAGTTCGCGCGTTCTGTGAAAAGAATGGAGACTCAGTTCACATGCCAAGAATAGGATGTGGTCTTGCTGGCGGCAGATGGGAAGAAGTAGAACAAGTAATTAAAAATGTTTTTAGGTACAGTAATATTCAAGTTACAGTTTACGATCTTTAAGGAGAATTGAAATTGACTACTAAAAGAGCTTATGTTCTAAGGACTTGCGACGCCGATTTAAGAAGTTGGAATGGTTTCCAATGGCCTGAAAAAGGTAAAGTATCGTGTTCAGATTGGGATCCAAAACCTGAGTGCGGAAAC
>Ga0164315_10004433_pt1 | contig 10886 bp, 8 predicted proteins | sample GuaBasSedimGuay6_FD_113737 | JGI IMG/M metagenome (GOLD analysis project Ga0164315, IMG submission 113737) | Subseafloor sediment microbial communities from Guaymas Basin, Gulf of California, Mexico - Guay6, Core 4569-2, 0-3 cm | ecosystem: Environmental > Aquatic > Marine > Hydrothermal vents >...
GACGTAGATTTCGCGCGCGGCTATGACGACGTCGTTCATGGCGAGTCGGCTTACTTCGTCTGGTTAAACCAGGGCAAGGAATCGCTGGTCGCGAATATCAAGGAGACTGATGACGCCGGGCTGCTGAACCGTATCCTGGCGCAGGCCGATGTGTTTATTCAAAACCTCGCGCCGGGCGCGGCCGCCAGGGCCGGTTTTGGCAGCGAGGAACTGGTAAAGCGTTATCCTCGCCTGGTCTGTTGTGATATTTCCGGTTACGGAGACAGCGGTGAATACAGCCGCATGAAAGCCTATGACCTGCTGGTGCAGTGCGAGTCCGGCATGGCGTCGATTACCGGAACGCCGGACGCACCCGGCCGGATCGGGGTGTCGGCCTGCGACATCAATTGTGGGCAACAGGCCTATGCGGCCATTCTCGAAGCCCTTATCGAACGCGAATCCAGTGGTAATGGAAGTGTCGTCAAGGTGTCGTTGTTCGACGGCATGGCGGAGTGGCTCGCGGTGCCGCTATTGCACTACGATTACGGCGGCAAGACTCAGCCGCGCGTAGGCATCAATCATGCCACCATCTCGCCCTATGGCGCCTATCGCTGTCGTGATCAGCGCGATGTCGTGCTCGCGATTCAAAACGAACGCGAGTGGTTCAATTTCTGCGAAAAGGTACTTGGCGATGCAGCGCTTGCCAGCGATGCCCGCTTCAGCTCCAACGTCGCGCGCGTCAACCATCGCGCCGATGTCGATGCCCTGATTAGCAGTGTTTTCAGTAAGCTCGACCAGGCCGACGCTATCGAGCGCCTGTGTAGCGGCGGTATCGCCTATGGTCGCCTGAACGATATGGCGGGGCTTGCCGACCATCCGCAGTTGCGCCGGATACGGGTCGAAACACCAAGCGGGGATGCCGAGGTGGTTGACGTCGCCGCGATGCGTTCCGGGGAGGTTGAAGAAACGCGCAAGGTGCCGCGACTCGGTGAGCACAGCCAGCAAATACGTAACGAATTTTCACGGGAGTAATGCATTGAATACGATCGAATGGAGTGATTTTGAAAAGGTGGAATTGCGCGTGGGCACCATCGTCGAAGCGTTTGATTTTCCCGAGGCGCGCAAGCCGGCCTACAAGCTGACGATCGATTTCGGTGACGAGATCGGTCTGCGTAAATCCAGCGCCCAGATTACCGATCTTTACGCGCGCGAAGAATTGATTGGGCGCCAGATCGTCGCTGTCGTCAATTTTCCGCCCAAGCAGATCGGGCCGGTGCGCTCCGAGTGCCTGGTAACCGGCTTTCATCGCGAAGACGGTGCGGTCGTGCTGGCGCGACCCGACTCCGAGGTCCCCAACGGCGCCCGTCTCGCCTGATCGATATTAAGCTATACTTAGACACTTCAAGATGATTAAACCCCGGGGTTTCACATGCGTAATATTTTTCGTTGCCTGCTGATCGGTTTTACTGCTCTAGTCGTGTCAATGCCGAGCCAGGCCGCGATGGTCGGTACCGCGCAGATGCAGGCTAACCCACTATCGATCGAACTGCTGGATATCGCTGGCCAGCGTCACTGGATCGAAGAACAACTGGTGCTCGGCGGCGTCCCGCGAATCGATGCCGGGAGCCGCGTCGCGGCGATGACGGATGCCCAGGTGGCGAGCCTGCATCAGCGTATCGAGCAGGAGCCCGCCGGAGGTAACGTGTTGCTGATAGCCATCGTCATCTTGCTGATCACCGAGTTGACGGGTTATACCGACATACTGCCGTTCATTCGACCCGTCGACGAGTAGGTTGCTTGCCGTTAGCGGGGCCCTTCGCGAGTGGGGCTTGCTGACATTTCTGGCGTTGCTGACGGCCTGCGCGACATCACCTCAAACGCGCCAGCTTGTCGATGATCCGCCCGCGATTCCACAGCGCATAGAGCTGAGCGAAGTCCCGTTCTTCCCGCAGCAGGAGTATCACTGCGGACCTGCCGCGCTCGCCGGCATCATCAATTATCGCGGTACGGTCGTGCAACCCGATGAAATCGCGCGCCTGGTCTATGTCCCTGAACTGAAAGGCAGCCTGCAGGTTGAAATCGTCGCCGCATCAAGGCAGTTCGGTTTACTGCCGGTACAACTGGACGGCAAGCTCGAATCGCTGTTGCGTGAGCTCGAAGCCGGCAACCCGGTTTTTGTACTGCAGAATCTCGGCCTCGACGCCTACCCGCTATGGCACTACGAAATTGTGATCGGTTATGACTTCGAACAACGCTATATGATTTTGCGTTCCGGCGTGAATCGGCGCATCACGAGGTCATTCGCGCTCTTCGAGAAAACCTGGCAGCGCGCCGATCACTGGGCGCTGGTGCTGGTCGACGCTGAATCGATACCGGCAACGGCGAGCGCTGCCGCCTATCTCGATGCCGTCATCGGCCTCGAGCAGGTCGGTGATCCGCGCCCCGCCCACCAGGCTTACGCCACGGCTTTACGGCGCTGGCCGGGTAACCTGCTGGCGCACATCGGACTCGGTAACACGGCTTACGCGCTGGGTGAGTATACGGACGCCGCCAGGGCTTATCGAAAGGCGCTGCAAATCAATCCCGACAAGGCCGAGGTCTGGAACAACCTCGCCTACGCACACGCCCAGATCGGCGAGCGAGAATTATCCCTGGCGGCGATTGCGCAAGCCATCGAACTTGACCCCGATAACCAGAACTTCAGGGACAGCCGAGCAGAACTCGAAGACTGGAAATAATCCAGAAAGAGTTCTCGTAGAGGCGCGGAGGCGCGCAGTGCTATCAGGGCAGCATCATGCCGCGAATCATGAAGAACAGCATGGCGGCCAGCAGCCCGGACACCGGCACGGTAATAATCCACGCCGCGGCGATTTTCAGCAGGGCTGAACGCTTCACCAGTTCGTGCTTGTAATCTCTTTTCAGGCCCCTGCGTTCTTTTTTCGACAGGTCGACATCGGCCGTATGCTGCTTCAACTCTTCCAGCATTCTTTCTTTTTCCTCCAGGCCTGCTCGCTGGAAGTCCTCGAGGTATTGCTCGACTTCGTTCATGTCGCGACCCAGGTGATGGAGGTGGATTTTTTCGACCATTTTCGAATAGTTATACTTCAGGTATTCCCTGAGAAATCCTACGCCGAAAACCGCGCCGACCGCTATGTGCGTCGAGCTTACCGGCAATCCCATCTGCGTGGCGAAGATGACCGTTATCGCGGCCGACAGGGCGATGCAAAAGGCGCGCATCTGATCGAGTTCGGTGATCTCCGAGCCGACCGTCTTGATCAACTTGGGTCCATATAAAGCCAGGCCAAGGGCAATGCCGACGGCGCCGACCATCATTACCCACATGGGAATGGAGGCCTTGCTGGCTATGCCGCCCGTCGCCAGGGCGTCATTGACTGCCGCCAGGGGTCCGACCGAGTTGGCAACATCGTTGGCGCCGTGCGCAAAACTCAGCATCGCCGCGGCAAAAATCAGCGGAATCGTAAACAGCGAGTTTACGCTTGCCTTGTCATTGGTCAGTTTTTTCGCGCGGCGCTTCACCCAGGGCCTGGCCAGGGTGTAGATTACAATCGCCACGATCACGCCGATCGCCAGCGCCGTGGGCAATTCGACCTTCCACAACTTTTTTAATCCCTTGAGCACGAGATAACTGGAAAAGGCGAGCGCCATTATACCCACCAGTATGGGCACCATTCGCTGTGCCGCGGAGAGCATGTCGGGTTTATACGTGATCGTTCGTTTTGCAAAGTACAGGAAAGCAGCCGCGATGACGCCGCCGGCCACTGGTGAAATTACCCAGCTCGCGGCGATCTGGCCCATCTTGTCCCAGTTGGCCACTTCCCATCCGCCGGCCGCGATTCCAGCTCCGAGGACGCCGCCGACGATCGAGTGAGTGGTCGATACCGGGGCGCCGATGGCCGTTGCCACATTCAACCACAACGCGCCTGCCAGCAATGCCGCCATCATCAACCAGATGTAAACATCGGTATCACCGATGAGGGCGGGATCGATGATGCCTTTCTTGATGGTGCTAACTACATCGCCACCGGCGATCAACGCACCCGCCGCCTCAAAGATGCCTGCGATGACGATGGCGCCGGTGAGCGTCAGCGCTTTCGAACCTACGGCGGGACCGACATTGTTGGCGACGTCGTTGGCGCCAATGTTGAGCGCCATGTAACCGCCGATCATGCCGGCAACGATCAGCATGGGGCTTACTTCACCGCGCGAGGCGACATAGAGGATGATGCCGACGAGGAAGAGTACGGATACACCAAGGCGCAGGATTTCCTGGCGGTTTACCCAGGTCGCCGCTTCGATTTGACTGATTTTTTCCAGTTCCATAACTTGCCCCGATTGTTATTTGGTTGTTGTTGAGGGCTTTGGCGCCCGGGTTGTGTCGTCTAGTGGGTTCGAATATATTCTCCTGATTTCAAAATTTCTTAACCTAGGTCAACTAAATCGCTGTTATCGACCAGTTTTCAGTCGCAAGCGAGTAAATGTAGGGACAAACTAAGGTTAAGGGACAAGCCGGGGTTGCTTCCGGAGGATGTGCAGCGAATGCACAGGGCGCGCTGATTCGCCTGGCGATTAAAAGGAGTGGTGCAGGGGCGCTAACCGGGGCGGCGGCCGTTGTCGACCGCCTCCGGCCCTTTGTCTACAGCTTGTAGTCCGGTTCCTCGCGATCGAGGATGACGCGAATTTCGCTGAGGAAGGCGTCACTCAGGCCGACGCGATGGATGTAATCATGCCATTGCTGCGCGGTTTTTTCGGCGACTTCGTCGCTGACGATACGCAACGGCTTACCCGTCATCAGCGCGGTGATGTAGGTTTCGCAGGCGCGCTCGAAGTAGTAGAGATCGTCGAAAGCCTTGGCGATGGTTTCGCCGACCACCATGACGCCATGGTTACCCATCAACAGGATGTTATTGTCACCCAGGGTCGTGGTCAGGCGTTCGGCTTCGTCGCCGAGGCCCATGCCGTCGAAACCGCTATCGATCGATACGCGGTTGAAAAAGCGCATCGTGTTCTGGTCGATCGGCGCGGGACCCTGGTCTTCGATCGAAGCCAGGACCGTCGCGTATTTCGAGTGCACGTGCAGCACGCAGCGCGCCTGCGGTACATTGCGATGCATGGCGCCATGAATGGCCCAGGCGGTCGGGTCCGGCCGTCCGGGTTTGTCCATGGTCGAATCGTCATGGGCGTCGAGCAATAGCAACTCGCTCGCGCGCAGCGTCGAAAAATGCCTGCCGAAGGGATTGATCAAAAACTGGCTGCCATCTTCCGAGACCGCATAACTGAAATGATTCGCCACCGATTCGTGCATATCGAGGCGCGCGCTCATGCGCAATACCGCGGCGAGATTGATGCGATCTTCGTGCCAGGGATCGGCCTCGGGTGAAAGCGTGCGCGTGTCAATGGGTGAAATAGTCATGTTTCGCTCCAGTCTGGCGGACAGATGTAAATTAGACCGCAGCGCGCCAGGTTGGACAAGCCATTTGTTCTGAATCATAGTGTTTGCAATGAATCATTTTGCACATCTGGTATTGTCGCGACCGACGGTGGAATCGGCCGTCGGTAACCTGCTCGGTGATTTTGCGCGTGGAGTGGATACGCAATCCCTGGCGGCGCCGGTTCGAGCTGGCCTGTTGAATCACCGCGCGGTTGACCGATTCACCGACTCGCATCCGCTGGTGCTCGAAATGAAGCGCAGTTTCAGCCGCAGACGACGCCGCTTTGCCGGTATCGCGCTCGATATCTACTTCGATCACCTGTTGCTCGAGCACTGGCAGCGCTTCGACCGGCGCGCCCTCGGCGACGTGATTGCCGAATTTTACCGACGCATGGAGTCGGGTCAATCATTGATGCCGGGCGACAACATGCGCCGCGTGACCCGGCGCATGATCGAATTCGACTGGTTTGGATCCTACCGTGATCTCGATGCAGTCGCCGAATCGCTGGATCGGGTCGCGCAGCGGATTCGCTTTAGCAACGACTTCGACAATGCGATCGAGGAGCTACAACATAACCACGATTTCATTTGTGACGGATTCCTCGAGTTTTTCCCGCAGCTGCAACGGCATATCGTGGAACAGGCGATCGAAGGCTAGCAGTCGATGATCTTGCCCGGGTTCATGATGTTGTGCGGATCGAGCGCCGCCTTGATCGTTTGCATGACTTCGATTGCGCCATCGCCGTGTTCGCGGCGCATGTGCTTGAGCTTGCCAAGGCCGATGCCGTGCTCGCCGGTGCAGGTGCCGCCCATTCCCTGCGCGCGTTGCACCATGCGTTTGTCGAGTTCCAGCGCCTTCTTGAGCATCGCATCGTCGTCGGGATCGATAAAAATAGTGGTGTGGAAATTTCCGTCACCGACGTGGCCGATTATCGGCGCAAACAAGCCGGAAGCCTCGGTATCCGCCTGGGTTTCGGCGATGCAGTCGGCGAGACGTGATATCGGCACGCAGACATCGGTAACGTATCCGCGATACCCCGGGCAAAGCGCCAGGCCTGCGTAATAGGCATCGTGGCGTGCACGCCAGAGTCGTTGCCGATCCTCTTCGTGCTCGGCCCATTGAAAGCCGCTGGCGCCGAACTCGCTTGAAATTTCATCGAACATCTGTACCTGTTCGGCGACTCCGGCGTGGGTGCCGTGAAACTCGAGAAACAGGGTGTCGAGCTCCGCGTAATCGGTCTTGCTGTAGGCGTTGATAGCTTTCATGAAGGCACTGTCGACGATTTCGATGCGCGCCACGGGAATTCCCATCTGGATGGTTTGAATGGTCGCTTCGGCGGCGGAGCGCACGTCGGGGAAGTTGACGATTGCCGCTGAAATAGCCTCGGTTAGCCCGTAAAGCCGCAGGCTGATCTCGGTAATGACACCCAGCGTTCCCTCGGAACCGACAAACAGGCGCGTGAGGTCGTAACCAGCGGACGATTTACGCGCCCGGGTTCCGGTCTGGATAACCTCGCCACTCGCGGTGACCACGGTCAGGGCGAGTACATTTTCACGCATGGTGCCGTAGCGTACCGCGTTGGTACCGGAGGCGCGCGTTGCGGTCATGCCGCCGATGCTGGTGTCGGCACCGGGATCGATCGGAAAAAATAACCCGGTGTCACGCAGGTAGTGGTTCAGTTCACGCCGCGTAACGCCTGCCTGTACGCGGCAATCCATGTCTTCGCTGTTGACCTCGATAATCTGGTTCATCTGGCTCAGATTGATGCAGACACCGCCCTTGACCGCCTGCACCTGTCCTTCCAGCGAGGTGCCGCTGCCAAATGCGATTATCGGGGTCTGGCTGGCGGCGCAGAGCTTCACGATAGCGACAACTTCCGAGGTGCTCTGCGCGAAACAAACCGCGTCGGGCGCCTGCGTCGGGTGCCATGATTCGCCGTGCCCGTGTTGTTCGAGGACCGAGCGGTTGGTGCTGATTCGATCTCCGAGCAGGGTGCGTAGTTGCTCGATCAGGGCCTCGTGTTCGCAGGGTTTCATTGACGATTCGTTCAATTCCTTCGCTCCGCTTGTGAATGCTGGCCTGAATTATGCTACAGACGTGAAATTTTACCACTGTGACGAGTATCTCATGACCCGACGAAGCCGTGGAAAACCCGCTGATCGCACCTATACTCAACGGGGTGTATTGGTAAATCATTTAAGTAGAAGAGTTTATGCCGACGATTCATTCGCTGGTTTCAGCGCAGTCAATAACAACGCCAGGCTCGGAATTTTCCGATTACAGCCGCAAACAGCTGAAGATAGAGCTGGCGGCATTGCATCAGCGCCTGAGTATGTCGGATGCAACCGAACGGGCAGCACAGATCGGGCATTACGAGTGGAACAAGGAATTTGATCGACTTGAATCCTGCTCCGAGGAATATGCCAGGCTGTACGACATGACTGTCGATGAGGTCCTGCAAGCGCAGAGCAGCTGGGAAAAGATGGTAGCGATGGTTTGTCAGGACGATCGCCCACGCTACGCCGCAGCGGTACAGGTTCTGGAAGATAGCGGAGTGCTCGACGTCCAGTACCGGTTACGTTTGCGAGACGGCACGATCAAGCACTTACGCGAGTATGCGGTTATGGTAACCGATGAAAGCGGTGTTGAAACCGGCAGCTTCGGACTGTTGCAGGATGTCTCCGACCAGGTCAGAAGTGAGCGCGATCTCGAATATCGTGATGAGCTTGCGCGTCAGAGCGAGAAAATTACCGATATCGGGCATTTCATCTTCGATGAAGTCAGCGAAACCTATGTCTATGTCAGCGAAGGATTCTGCCGCATCCACGGCCGCGGCGTAGAGGACTACCTGGCGAGCGTAAACAGCGTCGAAGACGATCTCGCCGATATCGTCAACGAGGATCGCGCGCGGGTTGCCGAAGAGTACCTCAGGTATATCGACAAGGGTGAAGGCTACGCGATCGAGTATCGTATTCGACGCGCCGATGGCGAGGTTCGCTGGTTGCGGGAATTGAGTCGCGCCAAGCGGATGCAGGACGGGCGTGTCAGCCAGACTCTCGGCGTCATCCAGGACATCACCGATCGCGTGGCGCGTGAACAGGAGCTGGTCTTCAAGGACGCCATGGCGAGCCAGGCGGAAGTGATTACGCACATCGGATATTTCCTCTATGACGTCGCTGCCGACCGTCACCTTTATATGAGTCCGGGGTACGCTCGAATTGCTGGTTTAGGCGTCGACGAACTGCGCAGTAAAATCAAGTCCGGCGAAGATTATGTCAAATGCATCTACGAGCAGGACCGCGAGCGGGTAAGAAAACTGTATAACAGTTGCCGGGATGATCTCGATGAATGGGAGATCGAGTATCGCTTACGGCGCCCGGACGGTGAATTGCGCTGGGTCCGCGAAGTGGGTAAGGCCTACCAGCACAGGGATGGCTGTATAGATCAAATTATCGGTGTAATCCAGGATGTCACGCGGCAGAAAGAAATAGAACAGGAACTACTGTACAAGGATGCACTGGCCAACCAGGCCGAGGCGATCACCGAGATTGGTCATTTTGTCTATGACGAGATTCGTCAGAAGTACCTGTTTATCAGCCCAGGATATGCGCGCATTATCGGTAGAAAAGTCGAGGAAGTCATTAGCCGTGATCTGGATGGGGGTGGCGACTACGATCTCATTTACCCGGACGATCGCGAAGCGGTGAATAAGGTGTATAACCGGTTTCTAGCCGAAGGGGCCGAGTGGCAGGTTGATTATCGACTGGTCCGCGATGATGGCGAAATTCGCTGGGTCCGCGAAATGGGCAAGGTCCATCTGATCAGCCACGGCATCCCGGAACAGACCATCGGTGTGTTGCAGGATATTACCGAGGCTAAAAATGCAGAGCAGGAAATCATCAGGGCCAGGGATACCCTCGAACAGCAGGTGGTTGAACGAACCCGCGAACTCGCCAATACGGTCAAGCAGCTGGAGATCGAAATCGAAGAACGCGAAAAGATTACCGCCGAACTTCATTTTCTCGCTAACCACGATGCGCTCACCGGCCTGCCCAGTTTGCGCCTGTGTAAAGATCGGCTCGACCAGTCGCTGGCGGAGGCGCGACGCAATCGCCAGACTTCGGCGGTGATGTTTCTCGATCTCGATGGATTCAAGGATATCAACGATCAGTATGGCCACGAATTCGGTGACCGCGTGTTGAAAGCGACGGCGGAGCGCATCACCTCCGAAATTCGGGAAACCGATACTGTCGCCCGTATTGGCGGCGATGAATTCGTCATCATTCTTTCGAGCCTGCCCGAGTGCCAAATCGCAGATCGGATCGCGACCAGCCTGATCGAGGGAATTTCACAACCGATAATCATCGATAAAATCGAAGTCACCGTCAGCGCCAGCATCGGTGTTTCGCTGTATCCGAAGAATGGCGTCACTGTCGAACAGTTGATTCGATCGGCCGATCATGCGATGTACCAGGTCAAGCATGCGGGTAAAAACAGCTTCGGATTCGCGCCGGAGGAACGGCTGGACTAAAAAACTCGAAGTCATCTCCGGCAACGTATAAGCTGCGCCACTTGTTTGCCAGGAATGCTGAATGCGCTACCAATCCAACAACTTGCTCGGCATCGGGTTGATGATGCTGTTGTCATATGCAGGCTAGCGAACAGCGCGACCATCCCGGTCTCGGCATCGCCACCTTTGTCGGTAACCTGTTGGTGATGGCGCTGCTCGGCGCCGCGGTACGCGAACTGGTGCTGCGCGATTACCCGTTAGGCGAAGTACTGTTGTTCCGCTTCCTGTTCGCCAGCAGTTTTTTCTGGGTGATTCTTTTTGCGACGGTGGGGTTCGCAGCGCTGGCCACGCGGCGACGCCTCGACCATGCTATTCGCGGTGCCAGCGGTGTTATGAGTCTCAGCCTTTTCTACTTCTCGCTTACGCGTATTCCGATTGCCGATGCAACTGCGATTGCCTATGCGGCCCCCATCTTTATTACCGTGCTATCAATTTATCTGCTCGGCGAAGTGATCGGCCTGCGCCGCTGGGTGGCGGTGTTGCTCGGTTTTGCCGGCGTTTTACTGATCGCGCGCCCGCAGGCCGGGAGCCTGGATGTCGGCTCCCTGGCAGCTTTGGGGTCGGCCTTAATGGGAGCGCTGGTCGTGATCTGGTTGCGCAAGCTCAGCAGCAGCGAAAAGTCTGTGGTGATCGGGGTTTACTACAACAGCCTCGGCAGCCTGGTCTGTTTCGCCTGGGTATTGATGTCGGGATGGTTGACCCCGCACGGGGCTGATTTATGGTTGTTTGCCGGATTTGGCATCGGCTGCGGCCTGCAGCAGTGGTTGTTAACGGTATCGTTTCGATATGCGGAAGCAAGCTTATTGGCGCCTCTCGAGTACCTGGCAATGGTTTTCGCGGCGATCGTAGGTTTCGTCTTCTGGGGTGAGACACCGGTTTTGACGACC
>Ga0164315_10004434_pt1 | contig 10884 bp, 7 predicted proteins | sample GuaBasSedimGuay6_FD_113737 | JGI IMG/M metagenome (GOLD analysis project Ga0164315, IMG submission 113737) | Subseafloor sediment microbial communities from Guaymas Basin, Gulf of California, Mexico - Guay6, Core 4569-2, 0-3 cm | ecosystem: Environmental > Aquatic > Marine > Hydrothermal vents >...
AGGAGCTTATTGCGGAAGCGCCTGGTGTTTCTGCAGAAGGTGTAGAAGTTGATTCGTTACCGTAGGCTTGCTCGTTACCGTAGGCCTGCTCGTTATTATCTATCTCTGCATTTTGATTGTTGGCAAGGACGTTCATTTTTCCGCCAGGTTTTTTAATAGAGAAAGCATTTCCAGAATTATTACCTACATCATCTAATCCAGGCCAGTTTGTTACGATTCCTCTGGGTTTGTTTTCGTCATTACTTTGTTTGTCTGCCTTTTTTGAACCAATGAGTTTTTTTACAATGATAATGAGAAGCACAAAAGCAATGAACACTCCTGCAATGATGAAATGGATAGGAATTTCACGGCCAAAATGTTCTTTGGTAAATTTTGCTACAGCAGTTACGTATCTGGCTGTGGAAGTATCTTCCTTTGGCCCATCTTTTGAAGTGTATGGAGCTGTAGTGGTTGAGAGCGTAGAGTTTGTGGAAACAGAGGTATGGGAAGTAGAGGTTTCAATTCCTGAAGTCTCAGTTGAAGACGTTTGAACCAGAGAAGGTTCTGAAATTTCATTGACAGAACTTTCTGATGTGTCAGTAGAATTATCTGCTGGGCTTTCATCAAAATCAGAGAAGAGATCATCATTATCACTGCTTGTATCAGCATTTTTAATTTCATTGTTTTCCGGCAATTTGCAAAACCTCCTTCCTGTTTCAGGTATTGTTATACCTCGTATTTGCTTTCTCAGAGACTATTTTTTCTTTAGTTTTTTGAACTCGTTTTCTACTAATGTACTGTCAGCTTCCAGTTCTCTGAATTTTCTTTCCAGTGAATCTTCCTCAAGAATAAATGAGCTATACAGCCTGCGTTCAGTATCGTAATCCAGTTCTTCCAGAGCCATTTTCATGGCAGCTTCTTTGTGTTCAGGGAATTTATTTTTAAGAAACTCCACTCTTTTCACTCTTCTAAGTCTTGCTCTTAACATTTTTTCACGAGCCATGGCTTCTTTGAGTTTTTGTTGTAGTAAATGGATAGTTTTTTTGAGGCTGTTGCACGAGTTGACCAGCTTACTGTGTTCTTTGGCTATCTCACGATAACATTTTCTTGAGGCTATTTTGTACCGAAGGCACTTTCTGGCACTTTTTTCATCGCCACAATCCAAAGCTTCCTCAGCCTTTTTATGCCAGGAAACAACTTCTTTGTTTAGTTTAAGAAGTTCAGATTTCATCCTTCGTTCATCACGAACCAGTACTGATAAAGCAGATCTTGCCCCGGACAAATGAGTTTTCATTTCCCGGACAAGCCTTGCAACTTCAAGTCCAGGATTAGTACTTTTATGCACATCCTGTTCAACAGAAGTATCAATTAATTTTTTCAGATGACCAATGAAAGCCATAAACAACCTTAGTAAAACGGTAAGCCGGTAAAAGTAGGATGAAGGTGAATATTAATCATCCAAATCATCAGAACTATCGTCGCTCTTATCTTCAAGTTGCTTTGGAGCTGGACCAACACCCATTTCAAGCTTAAGCATTTTAAGCTCATCATCTAATTCGTCATCCATTTCCATGCGGGTAAATTTTTCCTCAAGATTGTTTTCACTGATTTCCAGCATTACATTCGCTTTATCTTCCATTTCTTCAATACGCTCTGCAAGTCGTTCGAAGTCATCGAAAGAACCAGTATCAACTTTAAGGCTGTTAACTGTCTTATGAATGGTTTGTGTGGCTTCAACTGTTCGTTTCTTCGCTACAAGAACCTGTCGTTTTCTATTTGCCTCTTCAATTTTTTTCTCAAGTCCTGCAAGGGCAGCTCTTAAGTTGGAAACAGCACGGGATTGTTGTTCAACCTGCTTTTGATATTCCAGAACAAGTTGTTTGCTTGTTTTAGCTCTGCCTAAAGCATCTTTTGCCAGTTCATCATTGCCTTTTTGAACAGCCATTTGAGCTTTTTTCATCCATTTTTTAGCATCCTCGAGAGCACGGGCATGGTTTCTTTTCATTTTCTTTTCATCAACCATGGCAGCAGCAACTTGATTTTTGGCTTCCCGGTAGTTTGCTTTCATATCTTTAATTATCTGGTTAAGAGACTTTTCTGGATCCTCAGCTGCATCTAAAACTGCATTTATATTAGACTTAAAAATTCGACTCAACCGCTTGAAAAAACCCATAAGCCCTCCTTAGAGCCAATTTGTTAACCACTTGCTCATAAAATAAGCTAGAGAAAACATTGAAAACAGCCAAAACCATCTACTTAATAATCTGGTAGATTCCTAAAAACCAGATAGATTCTTAAATAATACCGTAAATTCTCCATCAGATCTACCTGTAACCCCTCAATTTCACATATTTCATAGTTTGTAGAGGAAAAAAATGGGAAAACTTCGAAATTTAGAGTCAAATATACAGGGATAGATACATATTAAGTGTGAAAAGATTAAAGCCAATATGGAAAAGAATCTTATATCGTGGTAAATTCAATACAACCTGTTGATAATGAAAGGACATCTTTTGCCTATTTTAGTTTACGTTGTTGGTGGAAATATTGAATGTGAATATGCTTTTAATCACAGCCCTTTGATTATTGGTCGTGTTAAAAGCAATGATATAACTATTCGCAATACTCAGGTTTCACGAAAACATGCCCAAATTGTCACTAATCAGAATGATATTTTTATTGAAGATTTAGGCTCTACCAATTATGTCTTTTTAAATAGGGTCAAGATTAATAAATCTCCATTAAATCACGGTGATATTGTCAACATAGGTGGTGTTGCAGATTTTATTTATCTAGCAGAATCAGATCCTGACCTCACTGCAGGGGCAGTTGAAACAATAAAATCTAATCCTGACTTTGCTCCTGAAACGTATAAAATGAAAGCAACCATGACTCAGCTCGTTGATGAGTTAAAGTATACAAATCAGGATAGCTCGGCTTTATTGGATGATGCCAGTAGTAGAAGTGTATCTGACATCGAAGTTCTCTATGAAATAGGTTATGCTATAAACTCTTCAAGACATTTAAAAGATGTACTTGACGTTATTCTCAGTAAAATGCTTCAGATTGTTGAAGCTGAACGGGGATTTATCCTTTTAAGAGATCCTATTACCGGTGAATTGCAAGTAGGTCATGCTCGAAATAAAGAAAACGAACTCACCGCTGCCGAGCGAAATACTTATAGTAAAACTATGGCCACAAAAACTCTTGAGGCCGGTCAACTCTATGTTTCTACGAATGCTCAGGAAGATCCTGTGCAATCTCACAGTGTGATTAATTACGCTATTCGTGAAGTTGTATGTGTTCCTCTTAATATGAAACGGGAAACTCTTGGTGTTTTGTACGCTGATACAAGGCAGGCAAAGGGCGGATTCAGTAGAAAAGATATTCTGTTTTTTGAGGCTATTAGTCATCAGGCTGCTATTGCAATTGGAAATGCACGGCTAACCGACGAACTTGAAGCTAAACAGGGTAAACTGGAAAATGCATATGATGAACTAAGGGCTCGCGCTACCCGTCTTCAGATTGTAAACACAAAGCTTGATCAAAAAGTTGAAGAACTGTCCGCTCTTAATGCTGTAAGTAAAGGTGTTAACCTCGTGTCGGATCTGTCTTCCATCCTCGAACTTATACTTAGTAAATCAGTAAGTTTGATGAAGGCTGAACGAGGTCTTTTGATGCTTTGCGATGAAAAGAATAATCTGTTAAATCTTGAAGCAACCTGTGGGTGGCCCGAATTAATTGAGGTTTCGCAAACGCTGAATATTGATGAAGGTCTTGAAGGCCTTGCTCTTGAAGAAACGGTTCCAGTAGCTCTCGATGATAAAAAGGTCATTGACCAGTTTGATTTGGCAACTATTGTAGATAGTGATGTCCATTCTCAAATGTGTGTTCCTCTTGTGTTAAATGACAGGAAAATTGGAATAATTAATATTATTAACAAGCATCTTGGCGAAAAATTTACAGATCATGATAAATCTCTTGCAATGACTCTGGCAAATCAGGCTGCTATTACAATTGAAAATGTGCGACTTTACAATCTTGCAGTCTACGATGGTTTGACAGGTCTTCATGATAAAAGATACTTTGATTTGTGGCTTGACAAAGAGTTTGAAAGAACTAAACGTTATAAAAGTGAACTGTCTCTTGTCGCAATGGACATAGATAACTTTAAATCATTTAATGATACCTACGGTCACCTTGTTGGTGATGAGGTTTTGAAGATGGTTGCCCAGGTTATGAATGAAACAGCCCGAACTGTTGATTTGCCTGCCCGCTGTGGTGGTGAGGAATTTTCGATAATACTTCCTGAAACAGGTGAAGCTGGTGCTGCTAATTTTGCAGAAAGATTGCGTTTGAATATTGAAAAAGCTGTGGTTAAGCATCAAGGTGAAGAACTGAGAGTTACTTTGTCTATAGGTGTGACTACTCATCCATATATGGGGGCTAAGACCAGGCTTGATATGATAGAGCAGGCAGACAAGGCAATGTATCTTTCTAAAAAAACAGGTAAGAACAAGGTTAGTGCTTATGCCGAGATTATGGCTGACCCGTCAAAAGATGTGCTTGTTGCAGCTTCAAGAGACTAAAATGCGATTACTCTTTCTCGTTTTTATTCTTTCCATTATTGTCTCAGGCTGTACAGATAATAATGATAATGACAAGTTAAACCATGCCATTAAACTGATTAAAAAAGGGGAGTACAAGGTAGCCAGGCAAGAGCTTGAACAACTTGTCAAGGTTAATGGTGACGATGATATTCTCCTCTATTATTATGCTCATTCCTGCAGAAAAACAGATGATAGCGCTATGGCACTTAAAATTCTAAATAAAATAGCATCAAGAGATTCGGAAAATGGTGCTGTCCATACTGAGTTATCTTCCATATTCAGAGAGAAAAATGAATTTGACAAAGCAATTAATTATAGTCTTAAGGCTGTAAAGACAGATCCATCAAATCCTGTGTATTTAAACGATCTAGGTGTCAGTTATTCTATGGCCGGGAAAATACAGGATGCTTTAAAAGCTTATGATAAAGTTCTTCAGGTAGCTCCGGATAAAGTTATAACTATTTTTAATTCTGCTATTTTGTATCTTAAGGAAAAACAGTATCAAAGAGCAGAACTGTCATTTGAAAAAGCCAGAGTATTAAAGCCGGATAATACAAGGATTCTTTTTTTTCTGGCAGAAACTCAGTTTGAGCTGGGAAAATTTACTTCTGCTAAAAAGCTTTACAATACAATTATTGCCTTAAATCCTCCTGAACTTAAGGACAAGTTTGGAAGAATTGATTATCAGCTGGGAAGAATATATTTAGAGAATAAATCTTATGAAAGTGCAAAGTCATGTTTTAAAAGGGTGTTAAAGGCAAAGTATGAGGTAGATCGAACAAGATTTTATCTCGGGCAGACATTCTACGAAGATAAGAAATATAAGGAAAGTCTTTATTATTTGAATTCGATCCCTCAGGTAGCCGGTAGGGACATCCCTGAATTGGCTTATTATATGGGACTTTGCCTCTTTGAACAGAAGCTTTTTAAAGAATCACTTGAGTATTTGCAGGAGGCATTAATGTCTCAATTGCCTAAGGCTCCTATTTTGACAAGAATGGGTCTGTGTTATCTCCATATCCAAAATATTGGGGATCAAAGAAAAGAAAAAACTTCGAAAGTTCTTTTGGCAAAGGCTCTTAAGTTTTTTGAGGAGGCTCTTAGTAATGATCATAACAATATAAAAGCTATGATGGGAGTGGGGAGAGTCTATTATAAGCAGCACAGATCGAGGAAGGCCTTGAGTACACTTGCTGAAATAACCAGGATTTCCGGCGGCTACAGCAGAGCCGACTTGCTGACTTCTCTTTGTTATTATGATGTTCATGATCTGAAAAAAGCAAAAGAGAATGCTGAAAAATATCTTTCACGGCATAGTGATGATTCAAAAGTTATTATGTACCTTGCTCAAATTGAATTTGAAGAAAGTAACTTTGTAAAAGCCGTTGAGCTTCTTAAAAGGGTAATTGTTTTGTCTCCAGAAAACTGGAGTGCAATGATTTTGCTTTCCACTCTTTATACTCAGGAGGGTAAATACATTGATGCTGCAGAAATATTGTTGACTGTTATGGATAAGGCCGAAAATACTGGAGTTAAGGAAAGAGCACAGGAACTTTATGATTTTATTACAAGACCTTTCCGTGAGATTATTTTTCCTGAAGATCAAAGGAGCGGGAAGGGAAGTCTCGAATATATTGTTGAAAAACTAAAGACTCCTACAAAACTTATTATGAAATTTAAAGAAGATTATAAGAATAAGTCTCAGGAAAATCGTAGCCAAACATCTGCTGGTAGCGATGCATCTATCAGTAAACCATTTAAAGAAGTTCAAAGAGAAATGATAGAATTAACACGGGGACTGGTTGTGGACTATAAATATATTAAACGTAATAGTCTTTTTAAAAATGAGTCTGATCAGAAATATTTTAGAGATGAAATACGAAAGCTTATTAAGACGGTAAAGGATGTTCGTTGATAATTGAAATGGTGAGGGTAATTCATTGACTATCAAAACTATGTATACATATGTCGTAGTCATAGTTATTTTCTCTTGTATTGTTTTCTATCTTAATTTAGGAGATGAAATTACTCCTTTAGATGAGATCGCATCACTTTATGATAAAGGTTATTTTGTTAAAGCTGATCAAAAGTGGCGCATCCTCATAAAAAAACAACCGAAATTTCTAATTAATCAAATAGCAATATTAACGAGGAGTCAGAAAAATGTTGAGGCTGCAAATCTTGCAGATCTATTGGTAGGGCTTACACCTGAAAATGCTGAAAATATGACAATGGCCGGGAAAATATGGATAAAGGCAGGGTATGTTTTTAAGGGGGTTACTTTAATCACAAAAGCTTTAGTTCTTGATCCGGATCAGGTTGAAGGTCGTTTGACTCTTGCTGAAATTGCTCTCGATAATGACAACATTAAGAATGTTGAGCAGTATTTAAAAGGTGTGTTTCCGCCATCTTCTACAAAGGTAATTGTAGTAAAGGGTCGTTTGTTGCAGTTGAAGGGCAAACTTGAAGAAGCAAGAAAGAAGTTTGCCATGGCCGTGAAGCTTGATCCTAGTAATATTAATGCAAGATTTTTTCTTGCAGATTCATTGATAGAATTGGGTAATTTTAAAAAGGCTCTGAAACTTCTTGATGAAACAAATAAGCTCGCCCCTTATGATCCTGCTTTGAAACTTGCAGGGATTAAGGCTCTTTTGAAGTCTGGGCACAAGACGACAAATGATTTATCACTGGATCTAAAACATCTATCTGCTCACAACAATAAAAAAATATCTTTTAAGGCATCTTTATTGCTTATTGATTTGTTGGAAAAAGAAGGGCGATTTACTGAAGCACTTGAACAGATTTTGACACTCATTGATGTTATGAGCAAAGATAAAGGGAAAACTGATATTAAGAGGCAAAAATCAACATTGCTTATCAGGGCTTCCGAATTGTCAATGTCTATAGGGCAACAGTATGAACGAAGAAAGGCTGATGAAAAAGCTGAAATTGCCTACACGAATTCTATAGCATTTCTTCAGAGAGCATTAGGTGAGAGCAGGTCTAACCAGGGAACAATTACCTTATTGTCTGAACGCTATATTGAATTGGGAAACCACTATTTTAATAAGGCAAAGAAAACTAAAAATAAACGTCTTGGTCGTGATTTTTTCGGTTATGCAATTTTTAATCTTGAGCGGGCCGCTGAATTGTCTCCAGGAAAAATCAGTCATGCTCATAGTATTTTAGGTGAAATACTTAATCATTTAAATCGCCATTCAGAAGCAGTTGCGCAGTTTAAAAAAGAGAGAAACGAACTCAGTGGTTTCGTTCAGAGTATTTACAGTTACGGTGAAAGTTGCCTTAAGGTACGAAAGTTTATTGACGCTTTGACAGCATTTAAAAAAGTATTGAGTGTTGAGCCTGATAACTGGAAAGCTCATAAGGGCATAGGTTTGACATACTGGAATCTTAAAAATGTCAAAAAAGCAGAATTTCACTTTAAAAAAGCTCAGAGTTTTCAGAAATCCGATCCTGTTATTTGGCTTCATTTAGGTAAAATCAGAGAAAGTCAAAAAAGATATTCAGATGCAAAGGTATGTTACAGAAAAGTTAAAAACCTGACTCAAAAGAGTAAAGATCCTGCAGAACAGAAAATGCTAATTATCGCAAAGTCCAAACTTCAGGAAATCCCTATGCTTATTAAGGCTGAAAAGAAGTTGAAATCTCTTGGCGGAAAATTTAAAGAAGATGAGTTTTAATTTTTTACGATTTTTATATTTCATGGGTTGACGTTATTTGTTTGGATTCTTAAAGTAGTACCAACAATTAAGTTCGTAAGTAATTATTGGTTTTCTTCATTGAAAGGATATTTATTGTGAGAAGGCATTCAGGTGTTTCATTAATCGTGTTCTGTACTCTCGTTTTTTCTGCTGTTTCTTTTTCCGTTCCTCAAGTTGTTTCTGCCGGTGTTATAGGTAATATATTGAATATTGGTAAGGTTCCGCCTAAGACAGAGCTTAGTGTTTCTGAGTGTTGGAAAGAAGGGGAAGGAAATCATCCTGAAGAATCAATCGCATTAATGAAAGCTGTAGCAGGAACTTATGAAATGACAAATATTCCTGTTCAGTCAAATTATTCTGAGAGACGAAGAGATCCAGAGGTATATCCTGCAATAAATGCTGAACTTTTGAACATTGATAAAACAAATGGAACTATTGAAGTAAAATTTGAAAATGAAACCTGGGAAATGAATATCGGTCATGTTCCCGGTGAACATCCTTACATGAGAGATTCAAGATGTCATTCTCCTTTTGAAAACTCAATGTTTCAGGGATGTGGTGAAGACTATAGAGTAGAATCAACACAGTTCTGGGGAGAGAAGCTTGCAACTGAAGGTAAGTATTATCGTTGTTTAAAAGCGGTCCTTGATGGTGAAGGTAAAATCAGAAGTCTTGTATTCTTTGAATTTAACGATAAATCGAAGATGGCAAGAGGTCATGTAAGGTTATATACAACAGATGCTTCAAAAGAACTCGGTGGAGTTCTTCCTGTACCAGCTGTTTATGAATTTTCTACAGGTACTGGCGAGGCATTGAAAGTGGAGATTGGTATGACTTTCATCACTTTGCCAGGAACAAACAAGCATGCTGTTTCAATTGATGATCACAGATATACATTTTCAAGAATTCATGATCATAAAAATGTTGTAGATAAAGGTGTAGATCTTGAAAACCTTGCAGCTGCAGGGTTAACAATGGATAATGTTGCCTATGCTATCGGTGGTCAGTATCGTAGTGGTGGAGGCTTCTTTAGAATCCAGCCAGGTGGCGGAATTGCTACTGATTATGTGTTTGCATTCAACAAAGAAGGTGCACCAATGTTTGTTCATCTGTTCATTCAAGATGATGGTGAACACACAACCAAGATCTTTATTCCTGTAGGTGGCACCTTCTAGAATAACAATCTTTAGATTTTGTGGCCAGTTAGTAGCTGGTAATCATTAAGGTTCTCTTATCAAACTATGGTGAGAGAGCCTTATTTTTTTGTTTTAATATTCATAGATGGATTACAACTGCCAAGTTGGTTAGTGCGGTCATTGACTGTGGGGGACAGGAGAGCTTCTCTTTTCAATAGAGAATAATTGGTGTAATATTAAGATAATGAGATAGTTTTAACCCGATTAGGTGTTAAAATCAGTAAGGATGAAAAAAATATGACAATGAAAGATATTGTCTTTTTTAGAAATGGGATTTAATGAATCAGGTAAGCAGAAAAGAATTTGAAGATTATATGGCCAGTTATAAGCCATGGTTTTGTGAGGGGTTTCACAATGAACCCCTTTCTTTTCTTCAGAAAAATGAAAATAGATTCTATTCTATGCTTACCAATATATCTCCTTACCTCAAAAGTGGAGTTAAAGTTTGCGATTTTGGTTCTTTCCCAGGGAGCTTTCTAAGGGTTCTTAATGATTTTAGCCCTGGTATGGAAATTACTTCTGCAGGTCTTCTTATTGACGATGAATTTAAACATTCCATGGATTCAATTAATGTTGATGTTCTGTCAGTAAACCTTGATCCTGCACATGATGGTCTTCCTCTGTATACTGACCTGCCAGAGTACAATATTCCAAAGAGGAATTACTTTGATATTGTTATTGCTTCAGAGGTTTTCGAGCATATGATAAACCCCGTACACCTCATTTGGATTGCCTCCCGGATTTTGAAACCAGGAGGGGTTATTATGGTAACTACTCCGAATGTTGCAAACATAAGAGAGCGGCTCAGGTTTTTGTTTGGGAATTCTCCAAATGTTCCTGTTCATGAAAGTATTCTTGATGAAAAGTGTGGTGAGTGGCGACCTCACTATCGTCTTTATACAAGCGCAGAAGTGATATCTACAATAGAAAATTTTGATTTTCATGTAGTTAAGTCAACATACTTTCACGAAATGACATCTTTGACAAGAACAACACTTAAGTCTTTGATTCATATGATTCCCGGTTTTCGTCATGGACAACTTCAAATAGCTGAGAAGAAGTTGAGCACACTTTGTGCCAAGTCGAGTACGGGCTCGCCAAATGGTGAGCTGTAGAACATGTTTTCTCTTTCATCAAGTATGAAATAAGAGAGTAAAAATTGATCTGTTACCTGCAAAAGGTAAATAGACATAGCCATAGTTGTTTTAAAACACTGTAGGTTTGCCGTAGGCTTTTGGGCGCTATCAGCTTTTGATTATCTGGATTTTATTGGAGAGTTTACATCTATTTGGTTCAGCATTTAATCTGCTCTTGCCAGATTTTTTCAACTCTTTTGAAAACGCCTTCCCAGGTGAATCTTTCAATGGCAACATCAAG
>Ga0164315_10004435_pt1 | contig 10883 bp, 6 predicted proteins | sample GuaBasSedimGuay6_FD_113737 | JGI IMG/M metagenome (GOLD analysis project Ga0164315, IMG submission 113737) | Subseafloor sediment microbial communities from Guaymas Basin, Gulf of California, Mexico - Guay6, Core 4569-2, 0-3 cm | ecosystem: Environmental > Aquatic > Marine > Hydrothermal vents >...
AAAATCACCGTCACCAATTTCAAGCGTCACTAATTTTGTCATGGTAGTTACTCCGTAGGTTAATGAACTTCGGTAAGTCCAATATTATTGGTGTAAAATATTGTTGGAGTTTGCCAGTGAACTCCAACCGACATGTTAATAAATATATGATTTATAAATATTTTATCTTGTTAGCATCCTTTACGTTGCTCTGGCACGGGTAATTCAAAAACCACCCAGTCGGTTTCGCCCACCGCTAAGTTTGGGATAAAGACACGAATGCCTTTGGTAAGAAGGTGAGGTTTGCTACCTCACCATTCTAATATTCGCTTATTTTTCATTTTGCCCTGCAATTTGTCTGACATAATTATCAATATCACCAAACTTAAAGCGGGAATCAACTTTTTGTGCGTTTTGAAAATTGGCAACAGCAGCATCAATTTGGCCTTGATATGCCAATTTTTCTCCTTCTTCAATCAAGAAGTTAGCGTAAATGTATCGGGCTTTGTCTTCTGGCTCAAACTTGTGGCAACGCTCAAGTTCTCGTGCTTTTTTAAATTGAGCGGTGGCTTCTTCGATTTTACCTGCTTGGGCTAACTCTTTTCCTTTATCTATAAACGGTTGGCTTTTAGATTCAGGTAAAAAGAATTGTTGGCGTTGTTCAGGGGTAAGACAGCGCGGAACGATTTTATTTGCATAGTCAATTAAGTCTTGGGTGGAAAAAACGTGCCACAGACGGGCTGTCTGATCTGATGAAGCTGTTACCAGTAATTTCCCATCGGGACTAAAGGTAGCATGGTTAACTTGCCCTTTATGTTCTTCTAGCACCTTGACCAGTTTGCCAGTTTCAACATGCCATATACGGGCGGTGCTATCCAAACTCAAACTAGCTGCTGTTACCAGTAATTTTCCGTTGGGACTAAAAGCGGCGTGTGTGACAGAATTTTTATGCCCAGCCAGCACCTTGAGCCGTTGGCCTATTTCAACATTCCATAGGCTAACGGTATTATCCCTACTAACCGTTGCCAGTAACTTTCCGTTAGGACTAAAAGCCGCTGGATATCCTTCTAACACCTTTACCAGTTGGCCTGTTCCGACATTCCACAAGTGGGCGATATTTCCACTAGCCGTTACCAATAACTTCCCGTTGGAACTTAAAATTGCATGATAACTGATAATATTTTTGCCTTCTAGTACTACTTTTTTGACCTGTTGGCCGGTTTCAAGATTCCAGAAGCGGACGATGTTGTCCTCACTAACCGTTACCAGTAACTTTCCGTCGGGACTGAAAGCGGCGTGTATGTATTTATGCCCAGTTAGTACTTCGACCTGTTGGCCTGTTTCAACATTCCATAGACGAGCGGTGTTATCCCTACTAACCGTTACCAGTAATTTCCCATAAGAATTAAAGACCGCATTCAAAACATTTTTATGCCCTAGCACCTTGAGTTGTTGCCCTGTTTCAACATTCCACAGGCGAGCAGTGTTATCCTCACTAGTTGTCACCAATAACTTTCCATCGGGACTGAAGACGGCCTTCCAGACAACCGATTGATGCCCTTCTAAGATATTGAGATGTTGACCAGTTTCAGCATTCCACAGACGAGCGGTGCTATCCCCACTAGTTGTTACCAGTAACTTCCCATCGGGACTAAAGGTTGCCTGAAAAACAAAAGATTGATGCCCTTTTAGTACCTTGACCCATTGTTGGCTGGTTTCGATATTCCACAACCTGGTGTTATCCCCCTGATCTGTTACCAGTAGTAGCTTCCCATCAGGAATGAAAGCAGCATTTTTATGCCCAGCCAGCCTCTTGACCGGCCAGCCAGTTTCAACATTCCAGAGGCGGACGAGGTTGTTATGCTTGCTGGTCGTTACCAGTAACTTTCCGTCGGGACTAAAGGCTGCTGCTGCATTCAATACAACGCCTTGATGCCCTCCTAGCACCTTGAGCCGCCTACCGGTTTCTACATCCCATAGGTAAGCGGACTTATCAGATAAAGAAGCAGTTACCAATAACTTTCCGTCGGAACTGAACGCGGCGTTCAGTCCCCCTTCTAGCTCAAAAGCTGCATTCAATACATTTCCTTGATGCCCTTCTAGCACCTTCCGTTGACCTGTTTCGATATTCCACAGGTAGGCGGTAGTTTCGTCAAATGAAGTTACTAAGAACTTCCCATCGGGACTGATGGCACCGGGTATTATTTGCCCTGAAACTTTGATATGTTTGCCGGTTTCGATATTCCACAGGTTAGTGCCTTTTCTAATTGAGGCTGTTACCAGTAACTTCCCGTCGGAACTGAAGATAGCACCGTAACTGTCTCTAAAGTCTAATACTTTAGTGACCAGTTGGCCAGTTTCAAGACTCCACTGGCGGACGATGTTATCCCCACTCGCCGTTAGCAGTAACTTCCCGTCGGAACTGAAGGTAGCATCCCAAACTTTATCTTGATGTTCTAGCACCTTAACCTGTTGGCCGGTTTCAAGATTCCACAGGCGGGCAGTGTTATCATTCCTACTGGCTGTTACCAGTAACTTACCGTCGGGACTGAAGGCGTGTATGACCTCAGATTGATGATATCCTTTGAACGTATATAACATTTTACCATTGGAAATATCCCAAAGGCGAAGAACTCCCCCTTCATCAGCATAAACCATCCTAGTTCCATCTTGGCTAAAAGCAACATTTGGTGTATGCGGCATTATCAAAAAGCGTCCAATTCGCTTAAAAATAGCACGATTTAGTTGAAAATCGGCTTCAAATACATAAGGGCGATAAGGTGAAGACATATCTTCAGGCAAAGCTTCTAATGCCAATAATATCCCGATAAGGGTATTGCCTTTTTCGGTTTTCTGTCGTGACAAATCAGCCAACAACAAAGATTGGTGACGAAATGCGTCTTTTCGTTGTTCTTCCGCCACTTTCCGCTGTTTTTCAGCTTCTATTCGTCGTTCTTCCGCCACTTTCCGTTGTTCTTCAGCTATTCGTCGTTCTTCTTCCGCCACTTTCCGCTGTTCTTCAGCTTCTATTCGTCGTTTTTCAGCCACTTTCCGCTGTTTATTTGCTTCTCTTCGTTCTTTTTCAGCCACTATCCGTTGTTCTTTAGCTTCTATTTCTCGTTCTACCGCCACTTCTCGCTGTTTTTCTGCTTCTATTCGTTGTTCATTGGCATAAAAAGCAAACCCAGCCAACACCAAAATCACGGCAGTCACAATACTAATCAGGCTATAGCGTCTGTTTTGTCTATATTTGATACTTTTCTGGACAAACTCTTGAGCAAAATTCGAGAGTGGCACTTTGTCAGCAGCATCATTCATTAAGGCGCTCCTTTAGCAATTTTAAGGGTCACTAATTTGGTCATGGTAGCTACTCCGTTGGTTAATGAACTTCGGTAAGTCCAATATTATTGGTGTAAAATGCTGTTGGAGTTCGCAAGCGAACTCCAACCTACGGGCTACTACGTCTCTGATTCAGACTTTTTTTATCCTGTCGGCAACCTTCAATCCGTTAACTCATCTCCAAAAACCATATTCGCATCGAGTTTTTTCGCTTGGGCGAATTTGGCTTTGGCTTGTTCTGTTTTGCCTTCTTTAAGTAGTTCTCTCGCTTGTCGGGTTAATTCAATGGTACCAAGAGTGTCTTTAGGTAAGTTTGGACAGGTTTTTTCGTGAGGGCGGTGGTTGCCCATATATTGTGCCAAAGACCAAAGTCTTGTGTTGTTCTGGCATGGATCATTCAAACCACCCCCAGCCGGCGCCCACCGCCCAGTTCGGGATGAAGACGCGAATGCCTTTGTTTTCCGTAATCATGTTGTGAGGTTTGCTACCATTTTCCTCCCCATTCAATTTTACTCGCTACGCAAACGTTCAAGTTCTTCAGGCGTAAAAGGATTTTCACCACGACGCAGTACTTCTATCCAACGTTGCCGTTGTTTTTTGCTTTCATCATCATCTTCACAATCAGAAGCCACAAAAGACTGAAAATCCTTAATAGCACCTTTAATATTACCAGTCAATGCTCTTGCTAATGCACGGCTATCTCGAATATGACAATCTCCTTTTGTGGCAAGTGCTACCGCTTTATCACAAAATTCTATCACTTTAGCAGCATACCCATACAAACTGCCATATCTACAAATGGTAGCAGAAGTTTCTTGTTTTCTTTTTAGTAGGCTTGCTATAAATTCAAATTCTGGGTCAATTTTGCCTTGTTGTTGTGGAAAAGACGCTATAATTTTTTCTCTTTTTTCTTGGATTGCTAGTATTTCTCTCTTTTCTAAATATTGGTCATTATTTTTGGGAGCAAAGTAATAAACAAGTGCTTGTGCTTGTTTAAATTGAGCTAAGGCTTCTTCAATATGACCGGTTCGTGCGAACTTTTCTCCAGTTTCAAACAGCGTATTCACATAAATCAATTGGGATATTTTTTTTGGATTAAACTTGTGGCAATATTCAAGTTTTCGTGCTTGTTCAAATAGAGCAATGGCCTCATCAATTTGACCTATTTGTGCTCGTTTTTCCCCTTTTTCTATCAGAGTATGACTTTGCCTTGGCGGTAAAAAGAATTTTTTGCGTTGATCTTTTGTAAGACAACGGGGAACGATTTTCTTGGCATGTTCAATAAGTTTTTGAGTGGTATTAATTTTTGATGCACTAAAAATTGCTTTGTCATCCGGAGTAAAAGAGAGATTGTTAATAACATATTTATGCCACTCAATCGCGTTGATTAATTCGCCACTACTGACTTCCCATAAACGGATACTATCTGTTGAAGTTGTGACAAGATATTTACCATCCGGACTAAAAGTGAGATCATAAACCTCATTTACATGTCCTTTAAGCTTCTTGAACACTTCTCCGCTATTTAATTCCAATAGGTAGACAATACTCTTACCATAATCATCATTAGGATTGAAATTGATAGTAGCAAGAAACCTACTATCTGGACTGAAATACATATCTATAATACGATGATCTACTTTAAACTGGTTGACCCGTTTGCTAGTACTTAATTCCCAAATAAATAATTCATTATAATAATCAAAATTGACAAAAAACTTGCTATTGGGAGTAAAATGAGTATTGTTTTTAAAATATTTTGAGGAAAGTTTTGATAAAATGTTAAGTCTATCGATAATTTTAGCATTACTATCTATTTCCCATACGAAGAAAGTGCCTAATAAGCTGAAACAGGAAAAAGTATTAGAAGAACAACAGTTTATAAGTTTTGGAGAAATCTTATAGTTTATTATAATGTATCGGTTATCTGGACTGAGTTCCACGTAATTTACGTGAATCACTTCAGACAATTCCATATTTTTACACATATAAGAAGTTTTTTTTGCATCCTGAAATACTTTTTTCAGTGTAGATGGTATCCCAATTTTATTAAATAGTTTACCACTTTTTATTTCCCATAAGTGTACTTCAGGATTCTTGAATAAAGAGGTAGCAAAAATTTGACTCCCGATACTAAGATTTATTAGACTGTTATCAGAAAATTTAGTTATCGGCGTCCCTATGCTATTTTTATCATCCACAAACACTTTAGCTTTGTTTGTATTCCACAAGTTAGCGTTATAATTTTTAGGAGATATATTCAATATACTAAAATAATTGAATCCATTCTTCAATCCTGGGGTATAGAAAGGTATATTGGTACCATGCAAAAACAAAAAATTGGACAACAATTTGGACAATTTTATTGTCTCACCTATTACAGGGCGAGAAAGTAGTAAATCTAACCGCTGAGAGAAATTGATAATAGATTCGTTATCTGAACTAAAAATGGGATAACGGATATTATCCATTTCAATCAGATTGAGTAATTTACCGTTCTTAATATCCCATATATATATATTTTTTTTATTGAAAGTGATAATTTTTATGCTATTTTTGTTAAAAATGACTTTCTTTCCTATATTAGGAAAAAATGATTTCGTCCTACGCATGTCGAACATTTCAAAAATAGCACTATTCATGTCCAAAATAGCACTATTCATGTCCAAAATAGCACGTTTTAATTGTATTTCCGCTTCGTTCGCGTAAGGTATCTTGTCAAAAATATTTTCAGGTAACGCCTCTAATGTCAGCAATATGCCATTTATAAAATCACCATTATTTATCTCTTGCCGTGCCAAATTAGCCAACCTCAAAGATTGACTAAAAAATGCCTTGTTTCTTTGTTCTTCAGCCACTTGCCGTTGTTCATCTGCTTCTATTCGTCGTTCTTCAGCCAATTTCCGCTGTTCTTCAGCTTTTATTCGTTGAGCTTCAGTTTGTTGTTGGTTGAACCAAGCTAAAACTCCAGCACCTATCGCCATCATCAAGGACAATGCCAGTACGATTGCTCGTTTCTGAAGTTTTTTGTTAGCAGTTGCTTGTTGTGCGACTCTCTGTTCTGCCTGATAACGCGCATTTTCTTCAGCTTTTCGTCTGGCTTCTGATTCTTCAGCTAACTTTTGTGCGGTTTGTAATTCTCGTTGTCTGCGTTCTTCTTCTTCTTTGATAGAGCGAGTACGTTCTATTAGGCTCGCTTGGACAAACTCTTGAGGCAACTCCGAGAGTCGCATTTTGTCAGCGTCATTCATTAAAGTAGTCCTCAATGGTGTTATTAAGTAGTAGTGCCGCAAAAGTTTTGCGGCATTTAAAACCGTAAATAAATCCGAGTCAAGTCCAAAAATATCGGATTTATTTTTAAAAAAGTGTTAAAATATTTTTGTGTCCCTACTTATACATTAAAATATTCTTCGGCGATGTTTAATTTGGGGCCTTGCAGAAGATAATCATTAGACTTGCCATGCGCTTCCCACTCCTTGGCAGCCGTTTCTATATCGCGCTTTAGTCTCAAAGCCTCGCGATTTTTATTGACCCAAGATTGTAACCGTTCCCAGTGGCTGATCAAAGCTTCATGAACTAACTCAACCGTGTCTTGTTTGGTATCCTTATCCCGTCCAGTGACTACCAATCGTGCATCAGCCAGACGGATAACTAAGTGCCAATTTTCTTCTCCTATTTGACGGCGAGTGGCTACTTGGCGAGTGTCATCCGTACCTTCACCAGGCAGTACTAATTGCACCATAATATGACGTAAGGTTGCTTGTTCTTTTGGAGTCAAAGTTTTATAAAAATCGTTGGCATATTTGGCTATAGCTTGTTTGATGCCACCAATCGCGTCATAATCTTTATGTCTGATTATGTTGTCGCTCATGCGTTTCCATAACTGAGCGATGGCAAACTCCAGTAACGATAAATTGCCCGGTGCCTGTTCCAAATCTTGCAGAATGCGGCCGGTTAAACCGGCCTCAATTGTCACGCCCTGCTTTTCAGCGGGTTTTTCGAGAGCTTCTTTAAGTCCTTCTTTTACCATAGAACCCAATTTTATATCATTTGGAACTTTTCTTCTGTCATTTGGAGCCGCTAACAGGTTCGCAAACGGTGCATAATCCAAGACTTTCCCTAAGAAATCCGCTCGTAGCGTGATAAGCAAGGTAAACTGAGGTAAGTTTTCCCATGCGTTTTGTTGTGAAGTCGCTTCTATGACTTGTAGCAATTGATCAAGAAAACGGTGTTGTACCTCTTCAGAATTTGAGGTATAAAGTTCTTCAAACTGATCGACAATCAGTAATAATTGTTGATTGGCATGACTTTTACTGATGTCTTGTACCATTTTGGACAATTTTCTTTTATCGTCGTAAAGTGCTTTGGCAACGGGAGTCAATTCTTGACTTTGGGTTTGCTTATCGGTATGAAGCAGCGGTACTAACACCTGAGCCAGTTGATAAAATGGATTAGACTGAGGGCGAAAATGGGCAATCAGCCACTGTTTTTGTTGACGTAAGCGGGGTACTAATCCGGCATAAACGACCGACGATTTGCCGCTACCACTCGCACCTAATACCATGACAAAATTTTGTTTCTCAACCAGATTTTGCAATCTGTCTATCACCGGTTCTCGCCCAAAGAAATACTCGCTATCCTCTTCACGAAACGGAGATAAATAGCGATAAGGATTAGGCGGTTTAGGAAATCCTTTTAACTCCCTCCAACTGGGTGGTTTGACAGCAGGATTTTGAAAAATAACCGGTAACCAACGGCTCCCCGGAAATTCTTCGTCATAACCGATTTCAATGAGCCGTTCCCGTGCATGGCGCACTGCTAAATACAGAGACTCACCCTGATAAAACTGTTTTAGAAATCGTTTCAAAAACGCATGAGCCACTTTATCTATCACCGGTTCGCGCATAAAAATGACTTGCGGGATGTTTAAATCCGCTAAGTCCTCAGCCAATTTCAATCCATCACAAGAATTGAAAATCGCCAATTGCAGCCCGCGCTTAATCGCTTCTCTTAAGCCATATTTCAATTCGCCAATGGTCATTTTTTTGTCGTCGGTGCGATTAATAGAGAAATAACCTTTTTCATCTTTACCAGAACTATGCCCAGAAAAACAGAGAATGTTCCAGTTATCTTTCCATAGTTCATCGCTAATTTCTGCCCGATTTGGCTCATCGAGAAATTCTATATGAACTTGTGATGATTCGAGGCTCTCTAACGTTTCGCGATCTTTTTTAATATCAATGCCTTCGCTATTGCCTAAAATGGCTAAAATTCTCAGTTGATTTGAAGTAACTGGAAAGATGGGTTTTTCAAACTCCGTCGCGCCCACCGCGACTTCCGCATTGGTGTATCGGTCTGCAAACAAATCCCATTCATGCCACGGCAGTTTTTTCAGCAGGGTGTCCTCAGTCTGAATGATAACTCTAATCTCGGTGGATTCATCTCCTAATTTTTGGCATAACTTACTCTTAAAAAATTGGAATTCCTTATCATCTGTAGAATTGAGCCAATTGGTGAAATTAGAGTGAAAACTTGTTGCCGAGTCTGTGGCTAATTCAAGAAGTTGTATAGTTTCCTCTTTCTTACTGCCAGCTTTTGCACCACTAATAACAGGGCCACACCAAGAATCTTCTAGTGTTAGATAGTTTGTCCGCCAACCTTGATAATCATTAGGAATAGTTGGGTATGATGGCAATCGGCCTTTAAATTCTGTGTCATAAGGTTTGCCATCTTCACCAATTTCCACGGTCACTTTAAAGCCAACTTCAAAGTTACCTTCATCAATTTTAAGCTTGACTAATTTGGTCATGATCGTTACTCACTATTTTCCAAATAGTTTTAGTCTGGACAAACCAAGATCGGTAGTCCGGCATAAATTCGTTCGGAGAAACCAAGTTTATTGAAAAAACTTGGTTTCTAAATGTCCAATAATTGTTTATCACTACTCTGTGCAGGACTACCCGAATATCTAAGGTTTCGTCAGTAACTTCACAGTATTGTTAGTCCCAAAAGTGCTTCAAACTGCAAAATATTCGGTTATTTCAATATCATTTAAGGCGAGTGTCACCCTAAATTGTTCGCCAATTTCAAATCGCCATTCTTGTTCTAGGTAATCGTGATGATCGCCAGCCTTCACTTCATACACTTGGGCAGATTGATTGGTGACAGTCAATTTAAGCGTTGGTGGTAAACAATCCGGTTCGTCTGGTTCGTCCGTGACCGTAACCCTGAAGATTAATTTAAGTTGTTGATTTTCAAGTTCTTCTAATTTAATAATGAGAACCACCATTTGATCTTTATCTAAGTGAATTCGCTTGGAGCGTTTAATTACCACACCTGACTTAAAAGCCGGAATAGGTTTGCGAAAATTTTCTTTTAATGGCAACCAGCCCGCTGCAATGGCCTCAGCAAATTGTCCCTGTAACCATTGGCCCAATTTGATCCGCTTTGGTGGTGGCGTTTGCAGCGCGGCAAGTAATCCGCCACGAAACGCGTTGGCTTCGGTCACTAGGTTGGGATTCGCATTGGCGGGGGCCGGTTCTCCGCCTAAGATGTTCCAAAAAACATCAAATTCTTGTTCAGTCATCAGTTCTTCGTGAGTTTGCATACTCTTCTCCTTCGGTTTTATTTAAGAGTATCATTATTCAATGAACTCGTGACAGACACCTTTTAAAATATGGCCGCATTTTTAGGTAGCATCTGTGGGCAGCTTGACGTGTGGCTTGTTCTGTTTTGCCAATAATGGCACCAATGGCGTTGTAATTCAAATCCAATTCAATCCTTAATCGTAATATTAATAGGCACTGGCACTCGGAAAGATTAGGGCGTTTTCCAGTCTCGCGCTCCACCTGCTTCTGACATTCTAACAGACGTTGGTTTACCGCCTTAGCGATGGCCTTCATATTTTGCCAGCGAGCCAGAGTGATTGCCTTAACATTCTCTAATTGGGTTGGCTCATTTCGGACTATTGCAAGAACATCCTCAAGAGTAAGCCTTGTGCTTCTATTGAGCCGCTTTGTTAGAACTTGGTCAATTTCGGTCGATGCTTTACCTTGTTCTGTCATTTGAACATCTTCATCAATCGCTGCCTTTGCGACATCGGCTGGTGTCTCTTGAAAAACCTTTTGAATACCCCTCTCTAGTGGATCATTTTCGTCAAGATGCGGCTTGTAGTTAGGTAATAGCACACGCCATACACAAGAATCACAGGGATAGTCAAGTTCAAATAAAACAATCGCTTCTCTGATACAGGTTGTCTTTTTATCATCGTTAGGCATACCATTGTTCCTAATGTTGTTTAAGTCGCGGGTATGATTGATTTTTACTCAATGATCAAGTTTTTTAGCATGGGGATAAATCCCCATGCTAAAAGCTCAAGTCTGCTAAAGCAGACTAACTCCCTACGGCGCGATGGGCGAGTGCCATGATACGCCGTTGAGCTTTGAGCCATGATCCATCGTTACTGGCGGTAGTGGAAAACTTGATCATCAGGTTATATTAAATCATCTTACCATGCCAAAATAATTTGAATTGTCATTTTGCAAATAACCAAGTTTTGTTGAAAA
>Ga0164315_10004437_pt1 | contig 10881 bp, 11 predicted proteins | sample GuaBasSedimGuay6_FD_113737 | JGI IMG/M metagenome (GOLD analysis project Ga0164315, IMG submission 113737) | Subseafloor sediment microbial communities from Guaymas Basin, Gulf of California, Mexico - Guay6, Core 4569-2, 0-3 cm | ecosystem: Environmental > Aquatic > Marine > Hydrothermal vents...
AGAAATTAAGAATAATAATGGCATCCTCCAGATACTCGTTAAGGTCATAATTTTGTTTAACTCTCCAATTTGTACATCATTTTTAATTGGCCAGTTTGAGGTGTTAAATATTTTACCAATATGAAATAAAAACACACTAAAAATAAGAATAATGCGAATCCAATCAATATAATATTTTCGTATTTTAATATTTGGTTTTTTATGCTTCAATAGTTTCTATAAATATTTAGACTTTGATTATTGAATAAACTGATATACCTTTTGTACTTTTATATATGACAATTTAATAATTTATTCTAAAACGACTAATTTAAGGATTTATTGGGAACAATTTGATATTGTGTTAAATAGCGTAAAGTTTGATGTATAATAATTAGACAGAATTGTTAAATTATTTAGAATTATTAATAGCTTTTATAGTGGTTGAAGCAAAATTAAATTCGACTGAAAGTTAATGTTTGAAATTAGAAAAAGATAAATTAAGAAAATAGCATGAAAATAATTAGTTCTAAGCAAATTTATCAGGCTGATAAAGCAACTATTGAGAATAAGTCAATATCCTCAGCTGAATTGATGGAGCAAGCAGCTTTAAAGTGCTTTGACTGGATTGTAACATCTAAAATTGAAAAAGATAAAATATTTAACATCTTTTGTGGTATTGGAAATAATGGAGGTGATGGTTTAGTAATTGCCAGAAAGTTAATTAAGGCGAATTACAAGGTGAATACATTTATAGTTAATTTCAGTAATAATCGAAGCCGTGATTTTCAAATTAATTTTGATCGATTAATTGAGATGAATAATACACCTGTTGAGTTAAACTTGATCAATGATTTTCCAATTATTTCTGAAAATGAAATAATAATTGATGCTATTTTTGGTGTTGGGGTTTCCAGACTTCCACAAGGATTTGTCAAAGAAATTATAATTAGAATGAACGCCTCTAATGCTACAATAATTTCAATAGATCTTCCTTCTGGATTATTTCCAGAATCACCAATAGTAGACAGTGAATCTGTAATAAAAGCAGAACTTACACTAACTTTTCAAAACCCAAAACTAGCCTTTTTACTAGTTGAGAATAGGAGTTTTTGTAGAAATTGGACAGTTTTGGATATTGGATTGGATAAATCTTTTATTGATTCATTGAAAAGTGAATATGAAACTATAGATCTACATAAAATCAGATCTATTTACAGACCAAGGGGTAAATTTTCACATAAAGGAGATTTTGGCCATAGTTTAATAATAGGTGGAAGTTTTGGGAAAATAGGAGCAGTAGTTCTTTCTTCAAAAGCGGCAATAAAAATAGGTTGTGGATTGGTTACTTCCTATGTGCCCAAATGTGGTTATGAGATCTTGCAGACAGCCAATCCTGAAATCATGGTAGAAGTTGACGATGAAAATTATTTGCAATTTTTTAATTTTAAAACAGATCCTACAGTTATAGGAATTGGAATTGGAATGGGAACTCATTTAAAAACTAAAACTGGTTTTGGTCAATTTTTAAAAGAGAATAAAAAACCACTTGTATTGGATGCCGATGCATTGAATATATTATCTAAGCATAGAGATTTATTAGAATTACTCCCTGTAAATTCTGTTTTAACGCCTCATCCAAAAGAATTTGAGAGATTGGTTGGGAAGTGGAATAATGATTATGAAAAGCTGACCTTACTTAAAGAGTTTTCATCAAAACATGAATGTGTAATAATTTTAAAAGGAATGTATTCAGCCATAGCTTTTAAAAATAAAGTATACTTCAATATAACTGGAAATTCTGCTCTTGCAACTGCTGGTAGTGGTGATGTATTGACTGGGATTATTACCGGACTTATTGCTCAAAACTACAGCGCAATTGATGCTAGTTTATTAGGTGTTTATATTCATGGTAGATCAGCAGATATTGCAATTACTAAAAATGAATCAAGTGAATCTTTTACCGCTAGTGATTGTTTTCTGTATTTTGGAGAGATTTTTAATGAAATAAAGACTTAATGGCACAAAATTTGGACTATTAAGATCAAATTATATAATTCCTATGAAAAACCTCCTGTTAATTTTTTTATTGATCATATCAATTTACAGTTGTAATACTTCACAAAAAGCTGTCGACAATAAATCAATTGTAAAGACTAATGAGTCTCTTGATACAATTAGAATCGAAAATAAAGAATTGGAATATGAAATAATTATTATCGAAATTGGTTTTGAATCTTGGTTGGTTACACAAAGACCAATGAGCTATTATTCTAATAATACACTTGCTATAAGAAATAATTTCTATGTTGTTTCGTGGAATCAAAGGGTGTTAGAACCATCTAGATATGATCCGCTTTTATATGAGCAACAAATTGATTATGATCCACACATAGATTATGGAATTGAGGTCAATTATAAGTTGTTTATGTACTTTAAATATTTCCAGAAAAGGTATAATCAAAAACTATAATGCTGTATTGAATATATGCTTAATTTTTGAATAATAATTTCAAAAATAAGACGTTTGAGAAAAAGCGAGCTCAGATCTATATGAAAAATTTACAAGTATTTATTGTTTTATTACTCTGTTGCAGTTCTTTCTATCTGGCTGCACAGAATAGTACCATACATATAACGGATAACAAAAAATTGAATTTCTCTTTTTCGGATAACGGATATAGTGCATGGTTAAAAAAGCAAAAACCACAACGATATTTTTATGAAAGCAGCTTAGAAATTATAAATTTGCAGTATGCAAATGAATGGAATAAAAGAGTGGAAAATGTAAATTTTAATTCTAAATATTACAAGCAATCAATTAACTATCACCTTCATTCACACACGCATTATGGCATTGAAATAAACTACAAATTATTTATGTATTTTAAATATTTTGAAGAGAAGTATGAAACTCTTTTAGAAAGACACTAGTATAAATTCAAAACTTTTTTAATTCAATTAAAATTGAGAATGTCTTATTGATATCATTTTCTTTAACAACCAGAGTAATTTCATTGGTTGTTGAAATAATCTCCTGAACAGGAATATTTGACCATGCCAATTGTTTTAGTATGAAGTAATAAATACCAGATTGCTCTTGATTAGTAAGTGGTAATTTGATCGTTATAGAGGCTAAACCGTCTATCGCGCTTATAAGATCTTCATCACAAAAAATACTACTTATTTCATCCTTCAAATTAGAACTAATCACAATGTTTGTTTCAAAGATACCCTGTGATACTGTAAAAAATGATTCTCTGTTATTACCAATCTGTGAGAAGATCATGGAAATATTTTTGTGTAATGAACTGGAATTTTTAAAAGTATAATCCAATAGATCAGATCTAACAATAAAATCACCCAATTTTAACGAAAATGACTTTATGTTCTTTCTTATTCTGATAATATTTACAGGAGATATTCTATTGATAGACATCATAATAGCTCCCGACTTAACAGATTTGTTCAAAATCTTCTCAACTTCTGGTTGAATCATTCTTGCCAATGATGAAACATTGATCAATTTTTCATACATAGCCTCCTCAATAAATGGAGTATGTTTAATAATAGTCTCAACCGTTTCTTGTATTGTTTTCATTGTTAAATATTAAACAATTTGTTTTATTATGTAAATATATTGTAAAAATTATATTGTATTTAATATTATTTAAATATTTGTAAAAAATTGATAAAATGATTGTTTTGAAATTTGGTGGAACTTCTGTTGGATCTGCAGAGAATCTTAAAAAAGTAGCCCAAATAGTACTGAATAATGAGATGCCCAAGATTGTAGTTTTATCTGCGATGTCTGGTGTTACAAATTCCTTACAAGAAATTAGTAACCTGTTAAGATCTAATAAAAAAGATGATGCAAGAATTGAAGCAGCTCTGTTAAATACGAAATATGAAAATGTAATTCAAAATTTATACGATTCTGATTATTATTTCAAAAAGGCTGAAGCAATAATATCAGGTCAAGATTCCAATTTACTTTCCTTGTTAAATTATGATTTCACAAATAAATTGGAAAAGATAATTTTGGCACAGGGCGAAATTGTATCCTCTAATATATTTCAATTGTTATTGGAGGAAAATACAGGTAATTCAAAACTGATCTCCGCAATGGATTTTATGCAAATTGATAATTATGGAGAGCCCAAAACAGATTTATTAAATGAAAAGTTAGGAGAGATTTTAATCAACAATGCGGATAAGGATATTTTTGTCACCCAAGGGTTTATATGTAAAAATGACAATAACGAAGTAGATAATTTAAAACGGGGAGGGAGTGACTATACAGCATCATTGATAGGATCTGCTGTTGATGCAGTTCAAATTCAGATATGGACAGATATCGATGGTATGCATAATAATGATCCGAGGTTTGTTGATCATACTGTCTCTATTCAGGAAATTTCATTTGACGAAGCAGCAGAACTGGCCTATTTTGGAGCAAAAATATTACATCCTCAAAGTATCATCCCTGCAAAGGAAAAGAACATACCGGTTTTAATTAAGAATACTTTTAGTCCGGAGAAAAAAGGTACTTTGATTCACAATAATGCAGTACCGAGAAAAATTAGAGCAATAGCTGCAAAAGATAATATTACTGCAATTAAGATCAAATCTTACAGAATGTTAATGGCTTATGGTTTTTTGAAAAAAATATTTGAAATATTTGAAAAAAATAAAACTGCAATTGATATGATAACAACCTCAGAAGTTGCAGTATCTCTTACTATTGATAATACAAGAAAATTAGACAAAATAATTCAAGAGTTAAAAGGTTTTGGAAATATTGAAGTAGATACAGAACTGAGTATTATTTGTATTGCAGGAAACCTTGCACAAAATAAAAAAGGGATTACTTCAAAAATATTTAATAGTTTAAAGGATGTACCAATTCGAATGATTTCTTATGGAGGGAGTAACTATAATTTATCATTTCTTGTTAAAACATCTGATAAGATTGCTGTTTTAAATATTTTAAACAAAAAACTATTTAAAAAACTAATAGAGAAGAATAGATCAATTTTAGCATAAAAAAAATACCGATCGTGAGATCGGTATTTTTACTTTATATGTCTTCAAAGTTTATATCTGTAAAACTGCTTTTTGATGATTCTTCTTCAGAATCATTAACAGCATTTTCATCTTCACTTTGCTTGTGATAATCTTTCTGGTGCCTTTCACTTATTACTTCCTGACCTTTCTCTGAAACAATAAAATCAGTTGCCTTATTTAAAATTTCACTAAATTCACTAAAATCTTCTTTGTACAAATAGATCTTGTGTTTCTTGTAATGAAAAGAACCATCTTCATGAGTAAATTTCTTACTTTCAGTAATAGTCAAATAATAATCACCTGCCTTAGTCTCTCTTACATCAAAAAAATAAGTTCTTCTACCTGCTCTTAATACTTGAGAATAAATTTCTTCCTGTTCAACAAATCCTTTTTCTCCCATTCTAATTTTATTTTATTAATATTGAATTATTATTGACAAATCTATAAAATATAATTATTTATACAACAATTATTTCAACTCATTTTAAAGTTATTATTCATGACTTGTTAACTTCTCTTCAAGTTGTTGATTATAAATGTCTTGGTAATATCCATTAACTGAAATAAGGTCATCATGAATTCCAGATTGAACAATTTCACCTTTATCTAAAACGATTATTTTATCAGCATTTTTAATCGAAGATGTTCTGTGACTTATAATAATTGAGGTTTTACCCTTAGAGGCTAATTTTAAGTTATTTAATATGACTTCTTCCGTTTCAGTATCAACAGCAGATAAGCAATCGTCAAAGATTAGTATTTCAGGATCTGAAATTAGTGCTCTGGTTATTGAGATCCTTTGTTTTTGACCACCTGAAAGAGTTACACCTCTTTCTCCAACAAAAGTATCATACTTATTCTTGAATTTATTAATATTATGATCAATATAGGCCGATTTCGCTGCACTAATGATTTCTTCATCATTTGCATTGTTATTGCCTATTTTGATATTGTTTTTAATTGTGTCTGAGAATAAAAATGCATCTTGTGGAACGAATCCTATGCTTTCTCTTAGAGATTTGAGGTTGATATTTTGGATAGGAATTTTATCAATCAAAATTTCACCTTCATCTATGTCATACATTCTTGCAATTAATCCGGCTATCGTTGATTTGCCAGAACCGGTCTTACCCATAATTGCCAAAGTTTCCCCCTGATCAATATTGAAACTCACATTCTTCAATGATGTAATGTTAGTATCTTCATAGGTGAAACTCACATTTTTAAATTCAATATTTCCATGGATTTCAGTTTCAGTATCTTGTAGATTCTGAATAGTTGGTATTTCCTGAAGAAACTCGTTGATACGTTTTTGTGACACTTCGGCTTGTTGCACGATTGAGGTAACCCACCCAACAACTGCAACCGGCCATGTTAACATATTGATATATATTATGAATTCGGCTATAATTCCGATGTTTTCAATTTCACCATTGATATATCGCATTCCTCCAATATAAATTACCAGAATATTGCTTATACCGATTAATAAAATCATCAAAGGAAAAAACAGGGCTTGGGCTTTATAAAGAGAAATGTTTTTTTGTTTACTGGTTGTGGATAAAGTATCAAATTCACTTGATGTTTGATTTTCAATACTGTATGCTTTAACCACATTTAAGCCTGAAAAAATTTCTTGAGTAAATGTGGTGAGTTTTGATAAATATTGCTGAACGACGGTACTTCTTTTATTGATAACACTACTCAATATATAAATAGCTATTGACAGTATTGGTAAAGGCAACAAAGTATACATAGTCAATTTGGCATCTATATTTATCATTTTTGTAATAGCCACAACAAATAATACCAACATATTCATGGTATACATAATAGCCGGTCCGAAATACATTCTTACCTTTCCAACATCTTCACTTATACGGTTCATCAGATCGCCAGTTCTGTTTCTCTTGTAAAAATTAAGGGAAAGTCTTTCATATTGTTGAAAGATCTCGTTTTTTAAATCAAATTCAATTAAGCGTGACATAACAATTAAAGTTTGACGCATTAGGAAAGTGAAAAAACCCGATATTAATGCTGCTCCAATAATATAAAGAATATTGATGATCAATTGTGATTTCACAAGATCTAATGAGTTGATCTTATTGCTGTTGAAATCTTCAACAATATTCAAAGATTCACGGATCAATTGTGGTATTTGCAATGCAAATATTTTAGAGACAACTGTAATCAAAATGCCCAAGAGCAATCGTGATCGGTATTTATAAAAATATTTATTTAAATATTGCAGTGCTTTCATCCAGAGTAGAGAAATTAAAGAGAAGACGAAGATACATAAATAATATATGGTAGTTTTCCGTGTTAAAAATTTGACATTATTTTAACTCATTATTCGCAAATGCTAAGGCTTCAATTTAAAAAAAAAATGTAATTTTGCAGTTAAATTTTAATCAAAAATTAAATTTTACATACGATCTTTTAATTATGGTGAATAGAAGACACATTCGAATCAAAGTAATGCAATCGGTTTATGCAATTTTGCAATCAAAGGATGAGAATTTAAAAAAAGAAGAAAAATTTTTACTTTTTAGTGTTCAAAAGGCAATTGACCTGTATGTATTGCAGCTTTCGCTTTTGGTTGAAGTTAAAAACTTGGCTTTTGAGCACCTTGAAATTAAAAAGAAAAGGCATTTAGCAACTTCAGATGATATTAACCCCAGCTTAAAGTTTATTCAAAATAAGGTCATTTTAGCCATAGAGAATAGTTCTTCAATTAATGAGTACATTACTAAGAAAAAATTAAATAACTGGAAAGATGACCGCGAATATGTTCGGGTTGTTTTAGACAAACTTCAAGAAAGTGATAGATACAAAGATTATATTAGATCGAAAGAATCATCTTTAAAAGAAGATAAGGCATTTATGTCAAGTTTATTTAAAGAGATAATAGCACCTGACGAAAAATTATTCGACTATTATGAAAGTCAGAATTTGAGCTGGGTAGATGATTTCCCTTTGGTAAATTCAATGATTATCAAATCTATAAAAGAACTAAGAAATGGTGAATTAATTGGTTTGGAAAAGATAAATGTAAAAAGTGATGATCAAGATTTTTTGATTGACTTGTTTAGAAAAACTATTTTACACCATCATGAGTTTGTAAGTGATATAGATGAGAAAACTCCCAATTGGGATACAGAAAGAATTGCTGAAATTGATTTGATTTTAATAAAAATGGCAATAGTTGAATTCTTATACTTCCCATCTATCCCGACAAAAGTGACAATTAATGAATATATTGAAATTGCCAAGGATTATTCTACTGCAAAAAGTAGCTACTTTATCAATGGTGTATTAGATAAATTATTGAAAGATTACAATAAATCGAAACGATTACATAAAATAGGTAGAGGATTGTTGTAAAAAATTATATTTTAGCAGAAAAAAGAATTATATTTTATAGCAATGAAACGAACAAGAATAAATTTAATCAATTATTTAATAAAAAGTAATGATTAAATTTTTCTTGAGAGAACGAAGTGGTTACATTTGTTCTTAAATTTATAATTAACTTGTAGCCAAATAATTAAAAAATTTTAAGCAAATGAAACGAATCATAACATTGTCCATTTTAAGTTTGAGCTTATTTGTTTTTTCCTGTAAGGAAGACGCTTCGAAAAAGATCAAAAAAGATAATTTGGAAATAGCAAAGAAAAGAGATGCTGATATAAAAGAAGGAGGTCCTAAAATTTCTTTTACTAAAACCGAACATGATTTTGGTGTTATCCAGGAAGGAGATGTAGTGGAAACTGTATTTGAATTTACCAATACAGGTAAAACTGAATTGATTATAACTTCAGCAAAAGGCAGTTGTGGTTGTACAGTGCCACAATGGCCAAAACAGCCAATAATGCCAGGAGAGAAAAGTGAAATTAAAGTAAAATTCAATTCCTTCCGTAAGCCAAATTTACAGCAAAAACAAGTTACTTTATTGACAAATACGGAAGAAGGAAGGGAAATTTTAACGATTAAAGCTCAGGTTACTCCTAGTCCAAAAGTTAAATCACAAAGTTAATTTAAAAGTATGTATCAAATTATATATTTACAAGCAGGAGGTGGCGGAATTGGGAATTATGTGTTAATTCCATTAATGTTTTTAGTGTTATACCTTTTTATGATTCGCCCGCAAATGAAACGCCAAAAGAATGAAAAGAAATTTCAATCTTCTATCAAAAAAGGAACAAAAATTGTTACTACAAGTGGTATTCATGGTAAAATAATCGATTTAGTTGACAGTGATAATACTTGTTTAATTGAAACAGGTGCAGGTAAGATTAAATTTGAAAGATCTGCCATTTCAATGGAATTAAGTAAAAAATATTTACCAAAAGAAATTAAGAAAAAATAATTTATTCAATAAATATAAGGGCTATTTTAAAAAACACTTTTAAGATAGCCTCTTTTTATTTACATTTATGGAAAATGAAAAATAAAACTTAATGCCAGGTAAAAAAGCTTCAGATAAAACTAATTCTATTAAAAACAATAAGAAGCTTAGAATCTTTTTATTGTTTTTGATGTTGTCTATTTTATTCTGGATGTTGATAAAACTTTCCAAAAACTATATAGCAGATGTTGAATTTAAACTGAGCTATACAGATATTCCTCAAAATAAGTTATTACAGAATGAGCCTGTAGCCAAAATAAAACTATCAGTTAAAACTGTAGGATTTAAATTGTTGGGGTATTCTTTGAAAAAAAGTGATCTAAATTATAGTTTATCTGAAATTATACATAAAAAAGGTTCAGAATATTATAGTTTAACAAAGTCGAATATCAATTATATACAAACCCAGCTATCAGCTGAAACTGTTGTTCTGAACATAAATCCTGATACTTTATATTTTGATTTCGGAGTTAAAAAATCAAAAAAAGTAAAAGTGGTTCCAAATATTACCTTAGAGTTCAAACCTGGATTTAATATTATAAAAGATTTTACCTTAGATCCTGAATTTGTAACACTTTCAGGGCCATCAAAGTTAATTGATTCAATTGATAAGATCCAAACAGAAGAAATTATTTGGCAAGATGTATCAGAATCATTTGAGAATAAAGTGAAACTAGTATTGCCAAAGAATGGACTTACACTTTCAGAGAATAAAGTAACCGTTAAGGGAACAGTTGAAAAAATTACACAAGGCTCCTTTAGCCTTCCATTTAAAGTCATAAATTTACCTAGTAAGTATATAATCAGTACATATCCTAAAGAAGTAAAGATAATTTATCAGGTTGCCTTAAATGATTATAATAAAATTTCAGAAAACAGTTTTAAAATTCAATGCGATTATAGACACACGGAAGAGAATAATCTTGAATATTTAATTCCGGTTGTTGTTGAAAAGCCTGAGATATTATTTGACCTAAAAATTGTTCCTAATAAAATTGAATTTTTAATAAAAAAATGATGTTTTCAAGTTGATACTATGAAATTAATTGGCCTTACAGGAGGTATTGGTAGTGGTAAATCGACAATTGCCAGAATGTTTGAAGAGCTAGGAGTACCTGTTTATTATGCAGATCAAGAAGCGAAAAAATTAATGCATTCTTCAATAATAAAAAATAAACTAATAAGTTTATTTGGAAAAGAGTCCTATAAAAATGATGAATTGAATACAGCATATATAGCCAATATTGTTTTTAAGGATAAGAATAAATTAAGTGAATTGAACAAAATAGTTCACCCAGAAGTTGAAAAGCATTTTAGAAACTGGATAAAAAAGCAAAATACAGCCTATGTAATTCAGGAAAATGCAATAATATTTGAAAGCAAAAATCAAAATGACTTCGATTTTATAATTGCTGTTACAGCACCTA
>Ga0164315_10004439_pt1 | contig 10881 bp, 9 predicted proteins | sample GuaBasSedimGuay6_FD_113737 | JGI IMG/M metagenome (GOLD analysis project Ga0164315, IMG submission 113737) | Subseafloor sediment microbial communities from Guaymas Basin, Gulf of California, Mexico - Guay6, Core 4569-2, 0-3 cm | ecosystem: Environmental > Aquatic > Marine > Hydrothermal vents >...
CCCTTGTCCTCGATACCCTGCGAGATATTGACGAAAAGTTCGGGGATCACGTTTGCTGGAACAACTCGAGGCAGATGTGCCGAATTCAACCTCAATTTCACGTATTCGCCAGGCGAGAACAGATCCCCCGGGATGCGGGTTGCCAGGGCGGGTTGACCCGAAGCGACGGAAATACCAATGTTTGCCTCGAAAGGAGCCTGGTCGGCGCCGATTTCGCGCAGGTCTATTGCCACCTCCCAGACACGATGACGCTGGCAGGTTCTCCTGTTAATAGATTTATCTTCGAACAGACTGCCATCGATACTGCTGCAATCGAAACCCTCGGCGCGAGCCGACAGTGTGTCGCCGCGCTCGGCACCGAAGGAGCTTACCCCGCTAGCCCCGTTGAAGAGCGTATAACGGAGATTGGTGGTGCCCCGTTCGAGCAGATAGCGTCGGTCCAGCCCCGGGGTAATTTTACCGTCACGATCGACGTCGAACAGCAGCCAGAATTCATCGCCACCGTTGTCGAGAGTTGAGTCATTGCCGCCATCAGCAATCTGATTTAGCAGGATCGACAAGCGACGATCGTCATGCTTCAGCAGCAGATAGCCGTTAGGATGCTCGATCCAGCCCGTTGTTTCGCCGCTTCCGAGACGATTTCGAGCTTCAAAATCACGCTGAAGGGTCTTCCACTCGGATCTAACGACACCGTCGATTTTCGTGGGCCCCCGCGGCACGAATACCCGTTCCGCAGGTTCGGACGGCGCCGGGTTGCAATCTTCGATGGCGTAAGGACCGCCGAGGGTCGTAACCGTGGGGCCGAACTCGCGCAGGCCAATCTGGTTGATCACATCGGAATCGGTCAGGAGATTCGCGCCATGCGGCGCTGTCCCGCTGATGCCGAAGCGGCGACCACCAAGATTCGTAATCGTAAAGTCGGCGAGGGCACCGTCGACGAAACGGTCGTTAACGGGATTGCCCGCCGTAATTACGGCGGGTGACTGGCGCGTAATGGCGCCTGTGTCCGGGTCGAAATTGACCGTGATGTACTCGACCGGTACCTGGAAGGGGGTGCCTTCAGGGGCGATGCCGAAGAAGACATCCGGAGTAGCGGAATTCGTAGAGGTAATTTCTATGGCAAATCGGAGGCCCGCATCATCCACGCAAAAATTGGCGGAATCGATGGTCGCGGCATGAGTTAGGAACGAAGTTCCCAGTAATATGACCGATGCCAGTAATCTCTTTATATCAGTCAATCTGCAAAACCCGATATTCTTCTGTAATACGATTCTCCGATCCATTTAATGAGCCCCTTTTCGAAGTGCTGACTAAAGCGCCACTGCAACGGCGTCAGCCGAGGTAGAAGTGTTGCAATCGTTATCGTAAAAGCTGGAAGGCCGCCATAATTTGACGACTGTCGATTTTGAGGAAAAGCGTAAAGTTAGCCCTGTTACCAGGACCACGGTTCCGTGTACCATGATTAGCGGCCTCCAGATTTATTCTTCGTTATTAGAAATAACCTTAGCATACCCGGGTTAGCCGGACATACCTCAAACAGGGTAAATACGATGCCGGTAACTAAACGTTCGTAATCAGAGGATGGCCCGACCCAACACCAACATCAAATGCTATTGTGCAACCAATAGCCGCCACGTAAGGCAAACCCTGAATTCTTGTCGGCTCCGGGGTGATCCCGCCAATATGCGATTTAAAATTGAGGTTTTCAATTGAAGGCATTTGATTAGAACAATAAAAGAACATGATGCCTGTAAATGGCTTCATACCTATCTTTCAGGCAAAATAAAGCCCCTTCATCAGGGGCTTGAATTTGGTGCCGGCACCACGAATCGAACGCGGGACCTACTGATTACAAGTCAGTTGCTCTACCAACTGAGCTACGCCGGCGATTTCATTTCCATATTTCGACCACCAGGGCCGATAAAGGGTCTTGCTTGCCCCTTCCGAGGGCGCGAATTCTATTGTTTTTACCCTGAATTGGCAAGTTTAGCGAATATCTGTTGCAAGCCCCGAAACCCGATAGCCGAAATCACGTACTTTTCCGTAATTTGATTGCCTGGCCGCCGGAATGAGCCCTTAAATTTGCTTGCCCTATCCAATATAGGTATATAAGCAAATTCTTAAATAGAATATTATCGGCTCTATCGACAGAAGTACTCGAGTTCAGATTTGCAATCCGGGCTTAGCGATCGTTCCTCAAGACCGGATTGCTAGCTCATGACTCGGCTTCAGATTAATTACACACACGGAGATTATCGTGAATCTTAAACTTATACTTGCAGCATTAAGCATTCCAGTCCTGCTGATTCTTCAGTCAGCGGAAGCTATCGACAAAACCGAATTAAAAAAGGAAGCCGTGAGCATCGTGAAGAGGTTCGGTAGCACACTGAAACCCGAACTAAAGAATGCAATTATGACTGGCGGTCCAGAGCATGCGATTTATGTTTGCTCGGAAAGAGCACCGGCTATCGCGCAGAGTCTCAGTGATGACACTGGATGGTACGTAAATCGAGTGAGCCTCAAGCCGCGTAACTCACAAACCGCTATCCCCGACGCCTGGGAAAGGAAGGTACTGGAACAGTTTGACCAACGTCAGGCCAGCGGTGAATCTGCTGAGAAAATGGCTTTTTCCGAAGTTGTGAATGGCAAGTTCCGTTTCATGAAAGCGCAGGGAGTCCAGACGGTTTGCATGAATTGTCATGCGGCTGAAATCAAACCGGAGACAGAAGCGGCCCTCAGGGAAAAATACCCGCTGGATAAAGCACGCGGTTATTCACTGGGTCAAATTCGTGGCGCCTTCAGCCTGTCCAGAGATCTCTAAGTCTCACGTCAGGCTGTTTTAGCCCTTGTGAATGGTAGGAAATTTATTACCTTCAGCCTGGTCCGGCAGACACTGGGTCGGGATCTGGCTGATGCCGCTATCATATTCGTCATCAACCAGTAACTGCAGCAGTTCGGTCTCGCTCGATTGTTCGACATAAAGCCAGTATATGGTGCGCTCACGATAACGCGCTTCGGTTTCAACCGGAAAATCGAGTTTGGCAACCCTGGCCTTGAGCCGGTCGGCATTCTTCTTCAAACCGAAAACACCCAGTGACAACAGATTCGGCTGCTCTGGTCGATTGATAATAATGTGGTCGCGGATACCCCTGGCAGAGAGCTTGTTCGCGGTGGTAATCGCCGCCCCTCGGCTCTTATGACCACCAATGAATACCATGACCCCGAGATACTGCTTTTCCAGGCTGGATTTCAATGCGGTCTCGGCCTGGTTGCCGCTGTAGCGACCACTGATTTCGATGGCGCGGGCCTTGTCGGTGACCGGTCCGATGGTATAACACACGAGCGGGTCAACGGCTTCTTCAGTCACCAGGAATTCGGGTTCATATTCAACCGGCAGTTCAGCCTCTGCCTCAACTTCGGCAACCACCTCGGATTCACTGATCATTGCCACGTTGGCATTGGTCAGTAACTGCAACTGCTCACCTGCCGGAACTTTTTTCTTTTCCACAAACAATTGATCGTAAGGCAGCAACCATTGAAACACCGCAAAGGCGATATTGGCAATAAGCAGCAATGCGAAAAATACTTTCATTGCCGGGCCAGCTGATGTATTCCCCGAAACACCAGGTCGGGAACGATTCGACTGGCCTGCTCGAGTACGTGCTGCACCCGCTGCGCATCGCCGCCGGCGAGCAGTACGGTTGCATCTTCGTCTAAAAGTGGGTTCCAGCGATTCATCAGTTCGGGTAACATCTCGATTGCATTTCGAGCGTAGTCTATATGAATCGCAGCCTCGGTTGAACAGCCAGGTTGCAGGGTCTCGGCAATAGCCGGGTGATCAAAATCGATGGTTTTGAATATGCGCCTGAAATGCTCGATCGAAGTATTCAAACCAGGCAGTATCGCGCCCCCCAGATGTTGTCCGTCGGCACGCAACAGGTCGAGCGTGATTGCGCTGCCGGCATCGATTACGACACAATCCCCCGGCAGCATTTCCCGCGCCGCGAGCAGCGTCATCCAGCGATCGACTCCCAGACGTTCAGGCTGCCGGTATCCATTGGTCACTCCGAGGGCTTTTGCTACCGACACAAATCGAGTGACAGCGGTGTCAAACTGCCGTGCCAGGCACTGCTCCAGTTCAGCTTGGCGCGTGGTATCAAGTACCGAAGCAAGATAGCAATGAGCCGCAGCCAGACCTTGCATCCATTGCTGTAAAGATTGCCGCCAGTCTGAATGATAGGCACCTGCATAACTGGCCTGCAATCGTCCTGCCTGCCAGAATTGTGCCTTCAAGTACCTGTTACCGCAGTCGAGCAATATCAATCGGGGACCGCCCTGAGCGAAATTTCAGCCGCCGAATGAATTTCAATGCCCTGTTCGGTTTCAAGCTGCAGCTGGCCAGTGGAGGTGATGCCGCGATTTATCCCTCTTATACGACTGTCACCGGCAATCACCTCGATCGGGCGATCGTGTAAAGCGTCGAATCGCGCAAACTCGGCAATCAATTCCGGCGCAGCTCTGTGATCAAATTCGCGAATCGATCGGATCACCATGTTGATCGAAGTTATTAATACCCGGGTTCGATCAACCTCGTTCGCGGCAACCTGAACGAGGCTGGTCGCTGGCTGAGGAATTGCAGCGAGTTCCTTGTCACTCATATAAACGTTCAGGCCGAAGCCAATCGCAAAATAAAAACTCGCCTCACCCAGCGGACGCGACTCGATCAAAATACCCCCTAGCTTGCGCCCGTCGACAAGTAAATCATTCGGCCACTTCAAGCCCACTATGGTATCGGCACTTTGCTGTAATGCCTGGCACAGGGCGAGACCGGTGACTATGCTGAGCAAACCCTGGCGGCTCGCAGGAATCTCCCTGGCGATGCCTATGGTGCAATATATATTGCGTGCAAACGGCGAAAGCCATTGGCGACCACGCCGGCCCCGGCCCGCGCTTTGCGCCTCGCTAACCGCGACCACTTCGCGCTGGTGTTGCTGCTGGTAACGCAGAACATCAGCGTTGGTGGACTCGGTGTGGTGCCGGTAATGCCAGGCAAAGCCGTGCTGTTCGACCGCCTGCCTGACAGCAGTTTCATTGATCGGTTCGGCGGGCATCAATCGCCGAGCCAGGCCTTGCGCGCCTGTTGATGTTGATCTTTGATTTTCAGTACGAAAGTCGTCTCCGCAGCTACCTGCAGGACAATATCAAATTGATACAATTCGTCGCGCCTGAAGGCGTGAACCTGCCAGACATCTCCCGTGTTCGCGCGCAGGATTTTATTTTCGAATTGCCCCAGGTTAAGTCTGAGCCCGTCGAACGCAATAATCTGATCGCCCGCGGACAGACCGCCGCTTTGTGCGGCACCGGCTTCGGCAACGCGCTGAATCAAAAGCCCAGCCTCGCCATCTTTTAACATGGCGCCAAAGTCGACCCCGGGTAACTCGCCTTCAATATCCTTGCCGCCCTTGTCCTGCGCGTTTTTAGCCACGCGTTGCACCACCTCGATACCGACCGACGCGAGCAACTCCGGCAGTGGTAACTCACTGGTGCCATAGATCAGTTCATCGAGGAAAGACCCGAGGTCGATGCCGGTGATTTCGCTAACTAGTTGCTGGATACCATTGGGCTCGAGGCCCTTGCCCTGCTCGCGATAATCCTGCCACAGACGGCGCATGACGTCATCGAGACTTTTTTGCCCATCAGTCAGCTCGCGCATTTTCAAATCAATGCAGGCCGCGATCAGGCAACCCTTGGCGTAATAACTTACGATTGCATTGGCCGCATTTTCATCCTGTTTATAAAATTTGGTCCAGGCGTTGAAGCTCGATTCGGCCGCTGACTGGCGGCTACGACCGAGACCACGCTGCACCCGGGTCATGGTCTGCGCCAGCAATTCGAGATAACTTTCTGCCTTGATCAAGCCGCTACGCCGCAGGCCAAGATCGTCGTAGTAAGAAGTGATACCTTCAAACGCCCACAGCAAATCTGTATAGACTTCATGCTGTAAAGCATAAGGCCGATAAACTTCAGGCTTGATACGTTTCACATTCCAGGTATGAAAATACTCGTGGCTGCAAAGCCCGAGAAAATTAAGGTAGTCATCATCTACCCCGGTTTGCCTCGGTTTGGGCAGACTGGCACGGCTTGCAATCAGGCTGGTGCTGGCGCGGTGTTCAAGCCCGCCGTAACCCTCACCGACAACCATAACCTGGAACTGGTAGTAATCCATTGGCGCCGGTTCGCCGAAGAAGCGGATATGGTGTTCACAAATAGTCTTCAGATCGGCGGCGAGACGTGCCTGGTCACATTCGAAGCGGCCAGTCAGAATAATATCGTGCGGCACCCCGCAAGCCTGGAATGTGATGCGCGTGAAAGCACTCATTTCAACCGGGTGGTCGATCAGGTCGTCGTAATCGAACGCCTCGTAAAGGCCAAAGCCATAAGCCTCCGCCTGCTTGCGTTTGAGCGAGGTTGCGAGTTGCCAGTCGACACAACAAGCCGCATCGGGTTTCTCGATCAGCACCTCGCAGGGTTTGTCACCCTGACCGAGGATCTCGACAAACACGCTGCTGCCGTTGTAATAACCATGGCTATGATCGAGGTGTGCCGCACGTACCGAAAGGTCCTTCGCGTAGACCTTGTATTCGACACTCAATTCGCCGCTGCAGGCGGCAACGCGCCAGTTTGATTTATCGATTTGCTCGATGGCCAGATCACCCGCCTGGTCGCGGGCACGCAGGTCGAGTAGATTGCGCGCGAAGTCACGAATCATGTAACTGCCCGGGATCCAGTTGGGCAGGCGTAGCTGCTGTCCGGCCGGGTCGGGTCTATCGATACTGATGGAAACATCGAAGTAATGGCTGCCGGGATTACGACTGGTAATCTGATATCTGATCATTTAGAAAAACTACTCATCAAGCGAGGGCGAAGTGTATCATTGGCGACTTTACCGAAACATAAAAACCGCCTGGATGACTGAATCGATGAAGCATCTAAACCGCTACTCGACGCCTGCAAAAGCCCTGGCCGAGCCCGCTCCTGACGACGAACAACTGCGGCTAATCCTGAAAACCGCGTTGAGCGCCCCCGATCACGGGCGACTGCACCCCTATCGCTTCATCAGCATTCGCGGCAAGGCACGGCGTAAACTGTCGGAAATTTTCGGCCAGGCAACGCTCGATCGCGAGCCGGGTGTTGATCCGACCTATCTAGCCAAACAGAAAGACAAGCCTCTGCGCTCGCCGCTGATCGTGGTGGTGGTGGCAAGCCTGATCACCAGCCCCAAGATTCCCGAGATCGAACAACTGCTTAGCGCCGGTGCGGCAGCGCACAATATCCTGTTAGCCAGCAACGCGCTCGGTTTCGGCTCGATCTGGCTCACTGGTGCCAACGCTTACGATGCTTATGTCTGCAGCGAGCTGGGGCTCTCCGAAAATGAACGCATCATCGGCTTTATCTATATCGGAACGCCGACGATTGAATTGCAGCCCCGCCCGATTCCCGAAGTATCGAGACACCATAGCGAGTGGAAATAGACACTAACCAGGACCCTGCCAGCACAAGTACATGAGCATTTTGAGCCCGTTTGTAACGCCGCATCTCGATACCTGTATAGATAAATTCAACAAGTAAGTAAGAACTAAAAAAGCCTCAGGCGAGTGTGAGACAAGGCGAAAATGGTTTAAAAAGCGCAGTGTACACGCAAGTACATGAGCCTTTTTAAACCGTTTTCAACGCCGTATCGTGCCGGCTGAGGCTTTTTCAGAGTTCGATTCGATCTTCTTCGTCGGGGTGTCCGTAGGCGCATAGAAAGCCGCCGACAAATTCGACCGCGGGATCGAAGGGATCCCCTGGACCAACCGCCGCTTCTACTTCTTCACGATAGACTTCGGCGCTGTCCTTGGGTCGATAGCCCAGATGAGCGACCTTGTGGTTAGAGAAAAATAGCTCCTTGTTATCGGATATACCGTACACCACGGTGTGACCGATGCGCTCGGATACCAGGCAACGTTCCACCAGGTGAACCATATCCGCAAAGCTCAGCCAGGTGGCCAGGTGCCGGCGATCGACTGGTTTTGGAAAACAGGAGTTGATGCGCAGACAGGCCGATTCGATCCCAAACTTGTTGAAATACATTTTCGCCAGGTCTTCGACGAAGCACTTGGAAACCCCATAAAGCGTGTCCGGGTTATGCGGGGTATCCGTATCGGCGCCGACTTCGCGACGCTCGTAACCGACGGCATGGATTGAACTGGCGTAAACGATACGTTTGATGCCATGGCGGCGGGCGGCTTCGTACACGTTATAGCCGCCTTTAATGGAGCTCTCCAGGATCTCGGCCCAGGGCCGTTCAACCGGAGCGGCACCGAAGTGAACTATCGCATCACAGCCTTCAACGACCTTCATTACCGCATCAAAGTCACCGAGTTCACAGGACATGGCTTCTTCATGCGCCTCGGTTGCGCCGATGTCAGCCCGGTCGGTAAGGCGTATCGTTGTCGCCAGCGGCGCCAGGCCACGCCGCAGCTCCTGGCCGAGATTTCCCGCGGCACCGGTAATTAAAAGTCGATTAAAACGTGGCATGGCTGGCTCCTGGTATAAAAAAGGGGGTATTGTAGCTTAATCCGCTGCATATCTTACGTAGAGATTTCATGCTATCCAGGCACATTCGCGACAAGCATAAGCAGATGCTGATCGCGGCCAGTGGAAGGCTGATGTAAATCAATTCAGCTTTAGTGCTGGATCGGTTAAAATCCCGCGATTCGATCTCGATACAGAACCAACCCATGTCTGATTCCAGCGCTGAAACCAGCGATAGCTCAAATTTTATCCGCGATATCATCGATGCCGACCTGGCCGCGAACAGGGTATCGAAGGTGATTACCCGCTTTCCACCGGAACCTAACGGTTACCTGCACATCGGTCACGCCAAGTCGATCTGTCTCAACTTTGGGGTCGCACGCGATTATGGTGGCTATTGCAACCTGCGCTTCGATGACACCAACCCGGAAAAGGAGAGCGTCGAGTACGTAAACTCGATTCGGCGCGATGTCGAATGGCTGGGATTCAGTTGGCACAGCAACCCTTTCGCATCGGATTACTTCGATCAACTTTATGGCTATGCGCTGGATTTAGTCAGACAGGGCCTGGCCTATGTCGACAGCCAGGATGCGGATGAAATACGCGCCAACCGGGGCACACTGAAGACTCCGGGTATCGATAGCCCTTATCGCGATCGCAGCATAGAGGAAAACCTGCAGTTGTTCGAGGCGATGAAGAACGACGAGTATGCTGACGGCGCGCACGTGCTGCGCGCGAAAATCGATATGCAGTCACCGAATATCAACATGCGCGACCCTGTGCTGTATCGTATTCGCCACGCAACCCATCACAACACTGGCGATACCTGGTGCATTTATCCGCTGTATGATTTTACACACGGTTTGTCGGACGCAATCGAGGGCGTAACCCATTCACTGTGCACACTGGAATTCGAAGACCATCGCCCGCTTTACGACTGGATTCTGGATAACCTCGAGACTCCGTCTCGACCCGTGCAGACTGAATTTGCGCGCCTGCAGTTAGAATATTCACTGACCAGCAAGCGCAAGCTCAACCAGCTGGTTAACGAAGGACATGTCGACGGCTGGGACGACCCGCGCATGCTGACAATCTCGGGCATGCGCCGGCGTGGGTTTACACCGGAATCGATCGTGGCTTTCTGTGACGTCATCGGGGTTACCAAGAAATACAGCACCATCGAAATGGGTGTGCTCGAAAATGTGCTGCGTGAGGATTTAAACGCGCGTGCGGTCAGGCGCATGGCGGTAATCAATCCAATCAAGGTAGTGATCGAGAATTATCCTGAAGACCAGGAAGAATTCTTCAGTGGCCCCAACCATCCGCAGAAACCGGATTACGGAACCCGCGAAGTACCCTTCTCACGCGAGATATATATTGAGCGTGACGATTTTATGGAAGACGCACCGAGAAAATTTTTCCGCCTCAGCCCGGGACGGGAAGTGCGCCTGCGCTTCGCCTACTACATCACCTGCAAGGAAGTAATCAAAAATGGCGCCGGCGAAATCAAATCGCTGATCTGCACTTATGACCCGGAAAGCCGCGGCGGCAGCAGTCCTGACGGGCGCAAGGTCAAGGGTACCATTCACTGGGTCAGCGCGCGTCATGCGGTGGATGCAACCGTCAACCTGTACGATCGCCTGTTCAACTCACCAAATCCCGGTGCGGCAGACGATTTTCACAATACGCTTAATCCTGAATCCATCGACGTCATGGAGCAGGCGAAGTTCGAACCAGCGATCGAGCTGGTCGATAACGCTATCGCCTACCAGTTCGAGCGACTGGGTTATTTCATCAGCGACTATACATCCACGACTGAAAACCCGATCTTCAATCGCACCATGACCCTGCGCGATAGCTGGGCGAAAATCGAACAGTCACGATAATGTGAGCAAGCCGGCTATCCAGCACATTCTCGAATTGCTGGCGCATTTTCCGCTGCGCTTTCAGTACCGGCTTGGTGATGTAGTTGCCTTCATAATACGCAGCATACCGAACCGGTATTCACGCCTGATGCGCCAGCACATCAAGCTCTGCCTTCCCGAACTGGATCAGTCAGCACAGACGCAACTTTATCGTCAGGTGTTGCGGCATACCGTTTATACATTTACCGAGCTAGGCGCGGTGTGGTGCTGGCCGGCAGAAAAAATACTACGCCGCGTGACCACGGTCGATATATGCGAGGAATTCCAGCAGGCTACCGGATGCAAAATAATACTGGCGCCACATTTGGGCAGCTGGGAAACGCTGGGCATCTGGCTGGGGCAAAACTGCGACGCAATCATTCTTTACAAGCGCCTCAGG
>Ga0164315_10004441_pt1 | contig 10879 bp, 7 predicted proteins | sample GuaBasSedimGuay6_FD_113737 | JGI IMG/M metagenome (GOLD analysis project Ga0164315, IMG submission 113737) | Subseafloor sediment microbial communities from Guaymas Basin, Gulf of California, Mexico - Guay6, Core 4569-2, 0-3 cm | ecosystem: Environmental > Aquatic > Marine > Hydrothermal vents >...
CATAATTTATTCGCAATATCTATATCAATGATAGAGTAACAATAATGATCAAAAGATTTTTGTATTTCTGGATAATTTTCTTGGTTTGGATAGTAACCCCAAATTTCTAAACTTGAACCACCACCACCATTTAGCATTAGTCTTAAATTGCTACTGTCCAAGGCAGTTCCTCTTTCATAATTGTGTGCATGACCGTATGTTAACATATCCACCTTTGAGTATTGAGATAGAGTTGGAATTACTCGTGATTGAACATAATCCAAATTACCATCCGGCCACATTTCACTATGCCCTGGATAATGAGTGAATACAAATATCCACTCTATTGAACTATCATTTTGTGCAACATTTAATATGCTATTTAGCCAATCAATTTGAGTGTTATTTCTTAAATCTGTGTTTGTATTTAATGCAATAAATAACACTCTTCCAGTTCTAAATGAATAGTATCTTTCACTTTGCGGTCCACCAAAATCTTCATATTTCATATAATGATAATAATTGCTCGATTCTCTCTCATGATTTCCAATACTTACCATGTGTGGAATATATGCCGATAATTTTTCAATTGGCTCAAAATATTCATCTTGATACTCAGGTAATTCTCTACCGTCAGTTACTATATCACCAACGTTAAACAATACATTAAGATTTTTTTCAAGGTCCTCTCCATACAAGGATTTAACTTTACTCATTAAAGAATCATTAACTTCTCTGAATTTAGCGGGATAAGTTCTAGAATCACCAAGAACTGCAAAACGAATATGCTCAGTAGAATTCGTATCAACTGGCTGAGTTTTAAATCTAAATATTTCAGATACTGCACTATCAGTTTTTACTTTGTAATAATAAACCGTACTTGGAGTTAAATCTTCTAACTTAGCTATATACCATTTAACATCGGGATCATAAAAATATTCTTTTTTTGCATCAACCGAATTTCCAAGTGATTCTGTTAATCCAAATTCCACAACAGGATCTGCGCTACCTTTTGAACTCCAGCAAACATAAATAGAGGAGGATGTAGGCGACTGTAAATATGGATAAATTTTACCTAGATTATCATGTGTGTATCCACCTAATGTCCCAATTTCATAATCAGATAAATCACGAGAATATATTTTAACATCGGCTACTGCAAGAGTATTATCCTCTCCATTTTGATCAGCAAATAAAAGTACTTTTGTACCAAGCGCAAATCTACCATCAATACTACCTGGTGTACCAGTTAAAACTTTTTCCCCATCAATGTAATAATCATATCTATCACCGTTGCTTACACTTATAGCAATCCTATACCATTCTTCTTTTGCAAACACTTGTGTCGTATATCCAACATCCCCAACTCCCATATGTCCATCGGCATTAATAAACCAATCAGCGTCATTTGTATTTGCAGAGTTCGTTTGATAAAAAGCATACCATATTTGTGACTGCGGAATTTTAATATCCATTACGATCGAATACTGATTTACTTGGCTCCCACCGCCGTTAGGAGATATTCCATGCGTAGCTACGTAATGACTTCCTACTCCAATTTCAGTTGCTCCAAATGGCCCAGTAGTGGCGGCATCAGTACCAACTAATTCTAACGATTCTCCAACTTGTGCATTTGTTAAATTATTCGGATCACTAAAATTCCAATGCCCTACTAAATCATCAATTAATATTTTTTCTGTGATTTCTTGCGAAAATACAATTCCCGCAAAAATCAAAAGTGTAAAAATTAATTTCATCTTCATATATAAATTCTCCTAAGTAGACAATTCTACTAAGCCTAAAGTTTTCAAAACCCTACAATTATTAGTTTTTATGTAATGTTTTGGATAATTGCTTTTTAATTTCGATAATAACCAACTCTAAAAGTAGTAATTGAGAAATACGAGCCTGACAAGAATAACTTCCCAAAAGATTATTGGGTACACTAGTAAGTAACACAAATTTTGTTAAATCAGCTAAAGGTGATGGTGAAAAATTAGTTATTGCAATTGTAACAGATCCATACTCTTGAGCAACTTTTAATGCGGAAACAACTTCCTCAGTTTCTCCAGTATGAGAAATACCTATTACTACATCAGTAGTAGTAAGTGTAGGTATAATATTTTGAATAATTGAACGGTCATTTAAAAAATTACTATAAATGCCAAGCCCTCCTAATGAATCATTTAAAATATGGGCAACTCCTGCCGAGCCTCCCATGCCAATAATAACAATTCTGTTTGCCTTAATTATTTGTTGAGCAATTAATACCAATACATTGTAACTAATATTATCCACAGTAGATTCTGTCTGCTGATATAGGTTGTGAAGAAAAGATTCTTTTATTGTTTCAGGTTCACTATCCTTTCCAATTTCTCTCAAAACACTTTTTCCACTATGTAGTATCTCAGGAATAAGAGCAGTCTTGAATTCAGTAAAGGTTTTATATCCAAGTGAATGACAAAATCTTATAACTGTGGCATCACTTGTTTTGCATTTTTTAGCGAGCCCTTGAGTAGTGAGAAGAACTACTTCGTCTAAATGTTTTTGCACAAATTCCGCTACACGTCTCTCCGATTTTCTTAAATTGTTGAAACGTCTATTAATTAAGTAAAGTGGGCTTTTCATATAATTTATTATCCTATCAACTTATAGAGATAGTCTTACGTCCTTGATAGAAACCGCTATAAGCTATCCAAGTTCCAAACCATGAAGCAATTCTACATAGTTTATACTTACTATCAAGTGCAAGACTCTCTCCTTCTTTTATAATTATTTTGTTTGTCAATTTATATTCATTAAAAATATTTTAAGATATCTATACTTTTTTCTAAAACAAACGATGGCTGATAAGGTGATGTTTCCAACTCATAAGCCTTTGTTTTTCCACTTAATACAAGAAAAGTTAATATGTCGTTTTCTTGCCCCATACGTATATCAGTATTTAAACGATCACCAATAATTGCAACTTTGTCTTTAGTTACACCGAGACGACGCAAAAAAGAATTTACAGTTTCAATATTGGGTTTACCAATAAACTTTGGTTTAATTTTTGTCGAAGCAGTAATTGCAGCTGCTAATGCCCCAACATCCGGACGGTGATCATTCGGTGCAATCATCCAATTATTGTCTTCGTGTGTAGCAATAAAGGGAATCCCATTGCGAACAAAACGTGAAGCTTTATCTAATTTGTCGAACGTGAAAGTTAAATCGTAAGCTAATACAACATAATTTGGTTTAGCAGAATCAATATTAAATCCGGCATCACGGTAATCTTGTTCAACTTCTGGTGTCGCTAATAAGTAAATATCCTTAGAATCTTCAAGTGATTTAAGGTATTCAATTGTGGATTCAGCAGAACTTAAAATTTGCTCTGGTGTAGCTGTAATACCAAGTTCAGATAATTTTTTTATATGTTCGTTACGCGATTTTGAAGAGTTATTACTCAAGAATAAGTAACTAATACCTTTTTGATCCAGACCTTTTAAAAAATCTAATGTCCAAGGAAAGAATTCATATTCTAAATATAAAGTTCCATCTTGATCTAAAACAAAAGCTTCAATGCTTTTCAATTTCTCACGAATCTGTTTCTCATTTAACTTAATCATTTACAAAAACATCCTGCATAAGTTCAACAATAATTAACATACTAATTGATTTGACTATATATCTGCCTTCCAATGCTGCAATGTTGACAGCCCCTTAAGGTGATTATAAATATTCTAATTGATACTATGTACAACCAGATTTTCATACACGCCAATTATGTGAACATTACTACTTAAATAAAAATAATTTGTGTGTTTTACAACATAAACCTATTGATTACGTCCTGCATTGTCAATAGAAATGTACAAACAATTTGCATCAGTGTATTCTCAATTATTAAAATATACAGAAGATTATTAGGATTTTGAACTGTAAGGAAGTTAGATTCTAATATAACTGTTGGTTCTATTTTGGGAGTTAAGAATCATCAATAAAGTTATTTAATATTTGTTTCACAACCTCATAGTACATGTGGAGTTAAACCATTATTTAATCTAGAATTAATTTTATCAATTAATGATGGCAGCTCATCTATGGTACTAATAACAGCATGTGCACCTGCATCAAAAAACTTAATAATTATATTTTCTATTCTTAATGATAATTCGTGTGTATCCAATGAATGAACCTCATCATAAGTTAATCCCATTTCATTACTAGACGCTATTACACCTACGCTCCACATATAAGCATTCACTCCCTCTTTAATATCAGCTACTGTATCACCAACTTTAACAATATTACTTAATGGATATACATTAAGTTCACTTGCATTTTTCAATGCCATCCATGGAGATGGTCTTCCAGCTGTAACGTCTGATGAACATACAACATAATCTGGTTTGTAACCTTGCTCTGCTGCTTTAACTGAAACAACATCCATAATTTCTTTATTATAACCAGTTGTTGAACCGATTTTAATATTTCTTCTTCTTAACTCATTTTGTAATTCTAACATTCCAGGAATAAGCTCAGCATGATTTGCCACAACTTCTACTTGTAAAGGGATAAAATCATTATAGATTTTTTTAACATTATCTTCTCTCCACATTGAGCCATAATGATCAACCCATCTTTTTGTAACTGCCGGCATTTTAAGGATTTCTCTAATGTGATCAATTTTATTTTGCCCCATTGGTTCCCTAGCTTCAGCATCTGTTATTGCAATACCTATCCTTTTAAATATCTCTACAAAAACATTTTTAGGAGCCATACACCCATAGTCTATTGTTGTTCCAGCCCAATCGAATACTACTAATTGAATACTATTTCCCATCATATAAACCCACTAAATTATTTTTTAGAAATTCATTTCTTTTTTAACTTCTTTTATTGCATCAAGTATTTCATTCATATCAATCTCAAATAAGTGCCCTATATTTCCAATCCTAAAACAATCAACATTACTTAATTTTCCAGGATAAATTACTAATCCCTTTTCACTTAAAAGATTATAAAATTTCTCGAAAGAAAAATTATTATGCTCTGGATAAAGAAAAGAGGTAATTATATACCCTTGGTGTTGGCGATCAATATATTCTACAAACCCAAGTTCCGCCATACCTTCAGTTAATACTGAATGATTGTTCATGTATCTTTCAGCTCTTCCAGGAATCCCCCCTTCTTTGTCCAGTTCATTCAATGCTTGCTTAAAAGCAATTAGTGAATGAGTTGGAGGAGTAAACCTAAACTGCCCATTTTTTTCTAATCCCATCCACTGATCATATAAATCCAAACTTGTGGACTTAGAATAGTTTTGTTTAGTTTTTAGTACTTCTGTTTTTGCCAAAACAAATGAAAAACCCGGAACACCTTCTATGCATTTATTCGCTGATGATATAAGAAAATCAATTTTATTTTCTTCTAAATTTATTTCATACGCTCCAAAACTACTCATAGCGTCAACAATATATTCTGCATTATATTTTTTAATTACTTTTCCAATCTCGAGTATTGGATTTATTATTCCGGTAGTAGTTTCACAGTGAACAACTGCAACATTAGTGATTTCATTATTTGCAGCAAGAGTTTTATCAATATCGCTTACATTTGGAATGCTATCCTCATCATATATTAATTCTAGTGTTTCAATTCCTAGTCTTTCAGCTATCCTATTAATTCTGTGTCCATACGCTCCATTTATAATAACAAGCAATTTCCCATTAAAAGGAACTGTTGAACATATTACAGATTCTATTCCAAATGTTCCGCTTCCCTGCATCAATATAGTCTCATAATTTCCTTTTGTTACTTCTGCTAATTCTAATAATTTCTCTCTAATATTTTCCACTGATGATATAAATTCTTTATCACGTGATCCAAAATCTCTAAGCATTGATTGTTTAACTGTTTTGCTTGTAGTTAATGGTCCAGGTGTAAATAGTTTTTTTTCTTTGGATGTAGATTTCATATAATTATCCTTTTTGCATTGCTTTAATATATTATCATCAATTTTTGTAGAAAGTTTAAACTATTGATATTTATGTGAAAATAATGAATTGGTACTAAACAATGATCTTTATCTTGATACCCATATTCATTTTTCCCCTTTATTATTCAAGTAAAACTTAAAAGGATATAGAGCGGACTTTTCCGCTCTATATCCCTACTATATCTACCGAGGTTTTGGGAAGTAAATTGACCTCAGCTTTTATCTACTCTGATATACTTATTTTATAAAGCTCAACCATATTTTTGGTTTCTTGATCTAATTCATAAAATTTCACTGTAACTTTAGCTGGTGAACTTTCTGTGTCTATTTCAGCCACTCCATATACGGAAGCAGAGATAACAGGTCTATCCATTTTATTTTCTGGTATCGCCCATGCTGGTCTATACACTTCATAAGAGATAAGAGGATTTTTTTGGTTTTCTGGAAGTAGCGGATGTCCAGCTGCTTTTTTATAGTTAAATGGTCCTGCAGAAAAATCAAAAATTGCATTATCTAATTCTGATAGTGAGTACTCTATGGATGTATCTGTTTTTGAAATATATTTTATTGGTGGTTTCCAATTGAGTATATGAGTACTTGGATAATGTTGATCAGCAGAAAGAACAACAACCCCAGTAATATTGTTCTCTTTAATAAATGACATTACTTTATTACGTGCAAATTTAAAACCCATCCAACTGTCATATCCTTCTCTACCGCTTGATGTATCACCACCATAGTCGTTAAAAGGGATACTCGAAAAGATAATCTTTATGCGTGCAGTCGATTGTTTCAATCCATTTAGAAACCATGCAAGTTGTTTCGCACCAAGCATTATTTTATCTTCTCCTTCAGAGTTCTGCATCGGAGAGCGATACCAACGTGTATCCAAAACAAAAGCATCCACATCTGCAATTGTAAACCGATAATAAATTCCTTCATTTTCTACTTCATAAGGATATGTGGGATATGTTTCCATAAATACTTTTCTGGCAATTTCTTTGTATGGATAAGTTCCATCATTATTATCCTGACCAAAGTCATGGTCATCCCAAATTCCCATAATTGGAATGCTGCTACTCATTTGTTGAAAACTTTCAACAAAGGTACGATGGTATTTACCGCGGAATGCATCCAATACTGTTTTTTCTTTCAGCATAACTTCACCGTCCTCAATCTTCTTCTTACGAAGAGAATCATTTGCAAGATATTCCTCAAGTTTATTAAGATTGCCATCATAATCACCATACATTTGGTCACCCAATAAAGCAATAAATGTGGGAGACATTTTTTTAATATTTTCGTACACATATGGAGTTGAATATTTTTCTCTCATCCCACTTGAAAATACTACACTAAATTTACCAGGTTTCCCTTGAGTTGGAAAAGTTTTGAAACTGAACCACATAGAGAAATTACTTCCATCAAATTCAACTCTGTATTGATATTCTGTATTATAATCAAGATTGCTCAGAATAAAATTTGCTGTAAGAGCATTATCTTTGGAAAGCGTTTGCGATTTTGTAAATGTGCTATTGGACTGACCATTTTTTTTGTATTCAATTCTAACTTTACCTTCAGAAATAGTTTTAATTAAAATTGGTACTTCGTTATTCTGAATAATACCCACCATAGGTTGGCGTAAAAAGTCATTTGATCTATTGTCACTGCATGCAGCAAGAATCGAAATAATAAATAATATTGTTGAAATTTTTCTAATCATTTTAAGTCTTCCTTTTAATACTGTTTTTCTTATTGTTGCACTTTCTAATTTAATCTTAGTACCATTAGAATACACTATCATTCTGAATCGCTCCAATTCGTCGATCTTTCTACTGCTTTTTTCCACTTTTCCATCATTGTTTTTCTTTGGTCTTCACCAATTGAAGGGATGTATCTTTTGCTTAATTTCCAATTACTGTTTATTGCTTCAACCGAATTAAAATCGCCAACTCCCAATGCACCAAGATATGCAGCACCTAAGGCTGTAGTTTCGTGGATCACAGGAACATCAACTGGTATTCCTAAAATATCAGCTTGAAACTGCATAAGAAATTCATTAACTACTGCACCACCATCTGCTCGCATTGTATCAATAGCCATCCCAGAATCTTTTCGCATAACCTCCAAATTCTCTGCTACTTGAAAGGCAATTGCTTCCAAAGTTGCCCTAACAATGTGCTCCCTTGTTGTGCCACCGGTCATTCCTATCATCATACCTCTTGCGTACTGATCCCAATAAGGTGCGGCTAATCCTGTAAATGCGGGAACAAAATATACTCCTCCTGAATCAGCAACTGATTTAGCCATTGCTTCGGTTTCATCAGCACTCTTAATAATTTGAAGACCATCCCTAAGCCATTGAACTGCTGCACCACCAATATAGACACCACCATCCAAAGCAAATGTAACTTTTTTATCTATACTCCAAACAGCCGTTGTAATTAATCCGTTTTTAGAAGCAATTGGTTTATCCCCTGTATTCATCAGCATAAAACACCCAGTTCCATATGTGGTTTTTACTGAACCTTTATCGAAACAAGCTTGACCAAATAATGCCGCAGCCTGATCTACAACACTTCCGGCAATTGGAATTTTTGCATCAATAAAATCTGTTGCAGTATAACCATATATTTCGGCACTATCTTTTATTTCAGGAAGAATAGATTTAGGAATTCCAATAATTTTAAGAATCTCATCATCCCATTGATTTGTATGAAGATTAAATAACATTGTTCGTGATGCAGTTGAGGAATCTGTAATGTAAATATCTCCATCTGTCATTTTCCAAAGCAGCCACGTGTCTAAGGTTCCAACCAATAAATCGCCCTTATCAACTTTATTCCAGGCATCTTTCACATTATCCAATATCCATTTTATTTTTAATGCAGAAAAATATGCGTCAATAGTTAAACCAGTTTTATCTGTAATAAGCTCACCATATTTCTCTTTCAACTGGTCGGCAATTTTTGCTGTTCGTCTATCTTGCCAAACGATGGCGTTGTATATGGGTTTGCCGTTTTTCTTATCCCAAATCATACAAGTTTCACCCTGGTTATCTAAGCCAATTGCTCTTAAATCTTTTGCATTGATTCCTGCATGAACCAAAGCAACTGCAACGGACTCCTTGGTTTTATTCCAAATTTCTATTGGGTCATGTTCCACCCATCCTGGCTTAGGATAATATTGTTTGTGTTCAACATACCCTTTCCCGCAAATATTCCAATCCTCATCGAATATTATTGCTGTTGTACCTGTAGTCCCTTGATCAATACCAAGATAATATTTCATTCTACTTTCACCTGCTTTTTATTCACTTTCAATTGATGAAGCTTTTTCAAGTTCCATTTTCTTACTCTGTTCTATTTCATATTTTAAATCTTTTGTAAACCACATTGCAGTTGCTATTGCCAGTATTCCAGCAAAAAGCTTCCCTAACACAACAGGAGTTATCATATCAGGTCTTACACCTGCAGTAAAACCAAGATGATCACCCAATGCAGCAGTTGCAGGAACAAGCCACGCTGTATTAATTACCTTTCCTTTTGGATTCATATTCTTCATCATCTTGTAAACCGGAATGCTATTAGCTAAAGTTATTACAATTCCTGCAGCACTAGTAGCATCCATCCCAATTTTCTGACCAAGTTTAGTTAGTGGATTATTTAATAATTTGGTGATTAGCGTCAAGATTGGGAAAGTACCAAGCAGAATGATAGCAATCTGAGCAATAATTACCATCGCGTCCATGATTGGTGCCATACCAGGTATAATAATAACACCAGTTAACTCCTGGAAAGCAGAGGAAGCCAAACCAATTGTGATAACAATTACAATAAACTTTCCAAAGACCAGCGCACCGCTAATCATTTGTTTAGGAAAAAATATCAATCCAAGAACAAAGAGAATTGAAAGAATAAGAACCGGAATATTATTCACTAACACCATTAAAGGATCAAAGCCAGCAATTAAACCACCTGCTATACCACCTGCTGGAATAGTAATGAGCCCAATTAACAACCCCTTGGCAAAAAATGGTCTATCTTTATATTCAATAAGACCTAAGCCCACAGGAATTGAAAAAACAAGTGTACATCCCATCATAGAAGAAACTATAAGCCCTGATAATAAGCCTGCTTGTTCATTTTGTGCAAGTTCCATTGCAAGAGGATATCCACCCATATCATTAGCTAATATCATTGCAAACATTGCGGGGTCAGCACCCATAAAGGTAAAGATGGGAATAATAATTGGTCCTAATACCTTGGCAATTACTGGAGCTAAAGTTACAATACCGACCATGCCCAATGCCAGTGGCCCCATTGCATTAAAGCCTTCTTCAAATTGTTCACCCAATCCCAATTTGTTTCCAAAGACTTTATCAGCACCACCGATAAGAATTCCAATTGCCATTAGCCAAATAATCATCTGGTCAAATTCCATCATAACTCCTTATAGTCAAAATATTGCTAACAATTAGAACTGGAATGAACAATTAAGATTTTGAAATATATTTAAGTACAGAGTCAGCAGTCCGCTTACCATTAAAATAACACCACTCAGCACCGTGAAAACCACCAAGTATATTACCCGTAGCATACCAACCAGATTCTGAAAGCTGATTATCTTTATTGATAACTGGAATTCTTGAAGGTATATTAACTTTTAGATTTCCAATTAATGCCAATTCACTGTTTGGAATAAGTTCTCCACTAATAACTATTCCGTCACAATCATAGTGTTTACCATTTACATTAATACCTGTTGCAGATTTTTTCCCTTTTATTTCCATTGTATCAACATTAAAACCATGGAAAGATGGATTAGTCCAAAATCTGAAATAGAGCCTCTCATGAATTGGGCATTTAGGACTGTTTCTGTTATCTATTATAATTGCGTCAGATGCACCAGCGGCTTTTA
>Ga0164315_10004442_pt1 | contig 10879 bp, 7 predicted proteins | sample GuaBasSedimGuay6_FD_113737 | JGI IMG/M metagenome (GOLD analysis project Ga0164315, IMG submission 113737) | Subseafloor sediment microbial communities from Guaymas Basin, Gulf of California, Mexico - Guay6, Core 4569-2, 0-3 cm | ecosystem: Environmental > Aquatic > Marine > Hydrothermal vents >...
TGATTTTAAGAACACAAAAACAAAGAACATTCCCGAAGAAGCCCAGCAAATAACAATAGCGCATACACCATAAGGGTTAAACCGAAAATAGAAAGTGTGTTTACAAATTTAAAATTCAAAAAATATTTGTAAATTTACTGCTTCGTAACGCCTTACGGTGCATCGCAGGGCCGTTGGCAACAAGGCCAGAAAACAGCAACCAACCGCACATTTAAGCCTATTTGGTTTTTGCCATCACAAAAGGCCAACTCAGAAAAAAACCAAAAAAGCTTAAATCTTGGCTTACGCACCAAAATAACTAACAGAACAGAATTATGGACTTCAGCAAACAACAAAACAGAACAACAGAACAATAGTATTAAATGAATTGAAAGTAAAGTTAATTGAAAATAGTGTAATATTACAAAGTGAAAAGTTTATTAAGCATTAATGTAATGAAACAAGTATTTGTTGTTTTATTAGTGACTGTCTTATTCCTGCGTCTTCCGGCGCAGGAATTTACTTATTTCAATAAAAGGATAGATCATTACAATAACAAGGATAATGCCAGGAATATTATTGAAACAGATAGTGGGTATATAATTGGTGGTTATACATATGATCCAGATCCGAATTTTGAATATGATATTAAACTAACGTTCACCGGATTAACCTATGATGGAGCAGAGAATTTATATAAGGAGTACGGGTATGATTCAATCAACATATTTTTAGGACAGCCCGGATCGTTGATCCGTTATTCTGAGGATAGATATATATCGGTAGGCACCTGGCGTATTTTTAAGGAAAGTTTTGTAGATAGCCGTGGAATGCTGGCATGCTACAATTCCTCATTTGATACACTTTGGACCAGACTGTACGGCGAGAAAACCCTGCCACATGATACAGCTTTCATGTTAGACCAAATAAAAAAAACAACAGACAATGGTTTTATCATGACTGGCCATCGCAATCCGGGCAGTTCCAAATTTCATATATGGCTGCTCAAAACCGACAGCCTTGGAAGTATACAATGGGAAACATTTATTGGCGATGGCATCAAGTATTACTCGGGGTATAGTGTTGTGCAAACACAAGACGGTGGTTTTGTAATTGGTGGCTACAATTTTAAAATTGGGGTTAATGGCACGGGCGACCCCTTAATCATCAAAACCGACAGCCTTGGTAACGAGGAGTGGCGCATCAACCCCGGAAACCCCGACATTGACGACAACAAAGTGATGGTGGCACTGGCAGCCGATGGCAACATCATTGCCGGCACCAATTATGGCACACAGGAATCGGGTGATAACCAATGGATGGTGGTAAAGATTATGAAAATTACTCCCAATGGTGAAGTACTATGGGACTACAATTACGGCGAACCTGGTTATGATAAGTTTCTTGCAAATACAATTGTACTTGACAATGGCAATATAATAACAAATGGTGGTGAAACAATATTTGATTCGGGCCCTGATAGAATATCATGGATTCTCTGTACAGATAGTCTCGGCAATCAATTATGGTACAAAGAATACGCTTTACTGCAAGGGGATTATAGTAATAACCGTTTGTACGATGTAAAAGAAACATCCGACGGAGGTTTAATTGGTTGCGGAATGGTTTCACCAATAATACCCGATACGGGGACAACAGACATTTGGGTCATGAAAATGGACAGTTTGGGCTGTGTGGAAGCCGGTTGTGATACCACGGTAGATGTAGTGGAGTTTTTTGAAAGTTTGGGTTCCGGTTTTTCTATTTATCCCAATCCTGTCGGAGAGGTTTTCACAGTTGCATTTGTAAATGAACACCCCCAAACCTATACTTTACAGATTTACGATATGTATGGTACAAAAGTTAAGGAAAAAATTATACCTGCCGGTAAGTTCAGCATAAGAGTAAGCAGTTCTACATGGCCGGGTGGGGTTTATGTTGCCGTACTGTCATCAAAAGGTAGTCCGGCAGTTTCGCTAAAGTTTCTAGTACAGCGATATTAGAGATGCAAGTTTTCTGATAGTTTAAAAATATAAATTAGTTTACAAAAATACTAAGCATAATATTGGTTCTGAAACCAATTGAATTATTCCATCCCTTCGCTACCAAGCACATTGCCAAGTCGCAAAAAGCCCACCACAAAAGCCCAAACTTGTCAATAAGCTTGCCAGCCCCCCCCCCCCATTGACCATCATACAACTTTGCAGCACTGTAACCAAAAAAAAAGAGAACGCCCAGTTGCCAACATGCGCTCATACTGCATGCCGCAATTAGTTGTAAACAGTAAATTTGTTTTGCTAAATTTAGTACATTCGTACACAGAAAAATACTAAAAACCAATTGCGGCACAGCAGCATAGCGCTGTCCGTTATGGGCAATTATAAATGAACATAAGTCGGAACAAACCGAAAAATGACTTTAAACAGAAGTAGGTACAATACTAAAATTTATTTTGATGGGACTTTACAAAATTACAGCAAAAAAAACTGGAACTTGGAGTGGCAATATTAGAATCGAGAAAGGAATGAGTGTTGAAGTTATTTTCAATAATAATCCTTTAAGTTATAGTCAAGGACAAGACAAAGTTAGAGACGCATTCAAAAGTAAGTATGGGGTTGATTTAAAACAGTTTGCCTCGAACTCTTATTTTGATTCAGAAAAAATAAATTAGCACATGTAACGGGACAGGTATTAATACCTGTCCCTTAACCTTATCTTATATACGAATGAAAAAACCAAATATTTTTAATTACGCAACATCTGAGTTATCTCAAGATGCTTTTATTACCTGGCTTATTCAATGGGCAAGTATTGAGTATATGTCAACAGACAAAGATATTCACAATTGTGCTTCTGTTTTTGTGAAAAGCTTAATTGGTGAAAGTCAAGAATACAAAATAACAAGTATTGAATCTGGTCGTCAATGGAACAATATTGATATTTGGGCAAAAGTGAATGATGACTATTTCATTGTAATCGAAGACAAAAAAGGAACAAAAGAGCATTCCGACCAACTAAAAAGATATGCTGAAATTGCAAATGAAACTTATAGCAAATCCGACATTAAAATTATTCTTGTTTACTTCAAAATGGAAGAACAGGGCAGATATTCAGCTATTGAAGATGCAGGCTATATTTATTTTTCAAGAGAAAGGATGTTGTCGGTTCTTGAACCGTATTTTTTAGACACAAAAAACAAGCATGGAAACAATATTCTATTGGACTATTATACTTATCTAAAAGATTTAGACGAGAAAATAAATAGTTTTAAGACACTACCACTTGAGCAATGGAATTGGTATTCTTGGAAAGGTTTTTTTACAACTCTAAAAAAAGACATTGATGGTGATTGGGATTATATTGCAAATGCTTCTGGCGGATTCTTGGGATTTTGGTGGCACCGGAATAGTAAAAAAATTGAAAATGAAGGGTTTAACTTTTATTTACAATTAGAGTACAACAAGTTAGTTTTTAAACTTGAATCCTACAAACCAGAGTATCGAAGAAAACTCCGTGATTATTACAGAAGCAAGCTTTATCCCAAAGCAATAGAGATGGGCATCGAGATTCATCAGTTTGGCAGAATTGGACGATGGATGGGCGTTGCACGATTAAACAAAGATTATCGTCAAACTAATAAAACTGGATTAATTGACTTACAGGGAACTATTGATACTTTGAGACAAATGGAAAATTTAATTAATGAGACACGAAAGGAAATGACAGAATAATAAAAGCCCATAACAGCAAATAATACCCCATAGCCGGGTAAGCAGTATTTAAGAAAAATGAGAAGGAAAATAAACATACAAATAATCAACAAAAATCCTGCAAACAAAGGGCTACGGTGCATATTTGCAAACCGTTATGGGCAACCTTAAAAACCGACAGTGCAACAAATCAACAGAATGAAAGAAACAGAAATCGAACACAACCTTTCTTCTTATGTAAAACGAATTGAAAAGGATATTGAACTTGGGAACTTTAGAACTACCAAGACTGAAGATTTTTTTCTTCGTGTATTAAGCGTTGCGTACAAGTTGCCTAATCTTGAAAACCTTGCCTATGACAAGATTAATACAATAGCTATTGATTTAATAGACCGAAAAAAAGAACTTGGTGTTCAGGTTACAGCTCAAAAATCAAACGAAAAGAAAAAAATTGACGATACAATAGCTGACACAATTTCAGTTTGGAAAGACCAAGGTGTAAAAACGCTTTGGATTTTATTCATATCTGAAACACCATACATCAAAAAAAACATTGATACTTCTAATCTTTACATTGAGAAAGATGGTCTTAAAGTGTATATCAAGACCACAAGAAGACTTATTGGAGATATCAATAAACGACCGATTGAAGAAAGAATAAAGATTGATGAACTTTTAAAACAAGAAGTATCCACAGAATATTATGGACTTTCAAAACTTACACTTTTCAAAGAAATTGCGAAAGGTCAAAAAATTGTAAAAGACAATTTCTTCAATCTTGAATCAACAATTTATTATAGTGAGAAAGAATATAAAACAATAAGTACTCTTGCGTTTCAAATTAGCAAAGGAAAGTTAAATGAATACTGTATTCTTGGTAATCCTTGTAGCGGTAAAACTACATTTGCATACTCTATAATTCAGAAAATAAATAACAAAAAGATATTCTATTTAAATCTTGGAAACCCATCAATAAATGCAAAAGATTTAACTGATGAATTAATTCAAATATCCCACAACTATTCGTTTATAATTATTGACAATATTCACGATAATATTGAATTATTCCAGTATTTACGCAGTAGGATATCGAATCATAAATGGATTCAAGTATTATATCTCTCACGTTACTATAAGACCTTTGATGATTTTGACACTGAGAATATTTACAAGATAATTGATGGGATACCTTTCTTTAAAATCGATTCAAATGAAAATTTTGAAGAAAAAGTATCTGGTATAATTTGGAAGAAAACCAAACTATTAATTGAGAAAGGAAGTCAGCTTCAGTGGCGTAAAGGAGATTTCAAGCAAGTACTTAATAACATTAATAGGAATTTATTAAAATTAAATATTGCCTTAAGAATGTGGGAACAGAAAAATTCACATTCTGCACCTCTAACTTTTGATAAAATTGACTCCAAGAAAATATTGCAACAGTTCTTTTCTGAACATAAACTTAACCTATTAAAAAGTGATGCATTACTAACATATTGTCTTCTCTTCAAAAATGACATTGCTTTTGTCCCATTGAGAAATGCATATGAAGAGAACTCACTATTACGAGAAAAAGGAATCATTTTACAATATTTCAAAAGTGATTTTTGCTTTTTTCCTCACAAAGAATATGCACGATTAATATTTGACTCATACGATTATATCGAAAATGGAATTAGCATTGATAATAAAATTGCCTTAATAAAAAACTACATCCAAAATTTTGACTACGATGAAAATAATATCGGTTTAATATTCTTACTTGCTAAGTTTCAAAATAGTGAAGAAAAGGAAATTATTGGAAATTTATTAAATGATGAAAAGGTAAAACAAGTTCTTTTAAATGAGCTTTCAAGTCAAGAAATTAAACCATATCTGGCAATTACTACATTAAATATTATCTTTTTGCATTCTGAAAAGGTTGAGTATGTTTATCTGAAAGAGTATTATGAGTTTTTTCTAACATTCTTTAAATCAAACAAACTCAGTCTATACATTGAAAAACATTACTTGGCATACACAAGACTACTTCAATTAAGTAATATTCTAAATATTGAACTGAATGAAAATACTATTTTGGTTCTTCTTAGGAAAAACGAAAAGGCAAATACAAATTCCATAGTAGAATTAACTCTGAGAATTAGTAAAAAAAGTCGTGAGTCAGAAACAATCCTTCGTATTCTTCATTCCTTTGATTTCTCTGAGTGGTTAAAAATGATTACTGATTTACCACGTTTGTCAAATATTACCAATTGCCTTTCAGAGTTAAACACGTCCTCAGTAGCTAAAAAATTGCTCGTAGGTTTAATGAGAAATATAAACTGGGAAAATCAATACAAAAAAGCAAAATCGCTGAAGATTGACCAGTTTGTAAAGTCGTTGAGAGAAATAAACGGAATTGACATTTCGATTGGTACAAATATATCCTGGTTCCTTTTTCAAAAAGCATTAAATGAATCGCTTTTCAAAATAAAGTTAAATGATGCTAATCTATCAGAATACTCAAAATCACTCTCCGACTTATCAAAAATAGACCCGAATTTCGTAAAAAAACAATTAACTATAGACCTCAGAGATAAAGCTGTTTACAAGAAGTTTTCGAATGAAACAAGTATTTCAAATTTCACTGCAAGGGCTTTGGAATTAAGAAAGCTTTTTGAAGATGAAAAATTATTCTTTGAGTTAATAAGCTCAATAGTTACAACAGAAGACTTTATAAGGAAAATTGAAACAGAAACCAGTTTAAATTATCTATTGATATTTACAGAGTTTGCAGAAAAATATTTGAATTTAGATGAGCTTAATTTGAGTCAAACAGTTTCAAATTCTATAACAAGAATTATTAAGAATCTGCCAAATAAACTTGAAGCTTTAAGCAATCCGAAATTTTTGAATATTAATGATTTAGATTCTGATTTCGTTGACTCAATAACCACCCAAGAAATTGAAAAATATTTTAAGAACAATAAAATAACATATGCGGAAGACTTGTTCAGAGTTCTATCTTCAATAGACAAGGATAAAACGATTGAAAAGTTTGATAAAATTGACAACACAATATTAGTTCGTGCTTTACTAAATCCAGAACTTAATTTTAGTCAAGCTTTGGAAGACTTGTATAAATTGAAAAACAAAGTTTATAAAAGTGAGAATCTAAATTGCAATGAAAAAATCTCATCAATTTTAAATGAATACCTTACTAAGTATACCAGAGACAATAGGCGTTACAGCAGAGTAAATATTAGTGATTTTTTCAAAGGTTATTACTTTGCTTCCTGTATTAACATTAGTAAAATAGAACATCATTGTAAGGATGACTTGCTTAATAAGCTTAAATCAAGTAAATATAAAAACATTGAGATTTCTTCACTATTCCAATTTTTGAGACGCATATCAAATATATATAAAAATGAGCTTGACGATAAACTTATGCATTTTTTAGAGTTAAATACCTACAATTTTATTGATGCAATTAGAAATGAAGATATTATTAAAACCTTATCAGGTTTATGTGAACTGGCATTGACTAAATTTGATGTTTATGGAGATGAATTATTGTACAAAGCAAGAAAAATAATAGTAAAGAAAGTGGCACAAAGAAAAAGAGATGAAATTTATAGAGTAAAACTAATTCCTGACCTTGAAAAAATTGCGAAACACAAAGGAAAAATAGTCCTGAAAGAATTGAATTAATGAAAAGGCAGCCCATAACAATGTATAAAAATAATAGCCGAGATAGTAGTAAATATGAACAATGTAGCCCGCATAAAATTTAGTTGTAACTTGAAAAATTTGAGTTCCGCAGTCGGCTACTATTCTTATACTAACCGTTAGCCGCAAATTTGAAAGACGAACCTACATATGGAAAATGAAATAAGAATAAAAATAATTGAAAGATTTGATTCCTATTTCTCAGGAATTAATAATAAAGGTTCTTTTTTATTAGCCTTTAATACCTTTTTGATTGGAGTCTTTTTTGTTGGGTACAATGACCTACTCGGAATTATTGCATGCTATGAAAAACTGATTTTCAATGTTTTAATGGGATTGATAATGACATCCTCAATAATTTCTATGATTTTTACAATAATTGCAATAATACCATACCTAAAGTCTGCAAAGATTAGTAATGAGAAATCTAATTGGTTTTTCAATGATATTGCTACAGAAGAAAAGGATTTGTTCATTGAAAGAATAAACAATACTACCTCAGAACAACAAATTTTAGACCTAAACAATCAAATTTTTGAACTTGCTAAAGGTTTAAGAAAAAAACATAGATTGATTAAAATAGCACTTATTATTAATTTTATCGAGGTAGTTCTTTTAGTACCTGTCGTTTACCTAATCCTTAATTGAAATATGAAATTATTTGATAATTACCTTAACGGAATCTCTAATATTGTTAGTGAAAGTAAAATAGAAAAATTCTCAACATTTTCAGCAGAAAATCGACTTCCTGATTATTTTGAAAAAGCAGTTGTCAATGAAAATCAAGCATTGCAAAGAGTTGGTGAATCAGATAAAACTCTTATTGAATTTGACAAATCACAATTGACAAGTCTTTTCGGTCCAAACTCTTTCTCTTTTAATGAAACATTAATTGGATCTCATCCTGATTTTGCAGGTTTAAAGTATAATGAATTTGAAAATCATTATTGTGTATCAATGTTCATGGACATTAAAGGTTCAACAAGGTTAAATGAAAAGTATGACTTATTTCAGATTCGAAAAATAAAAGATACGATACTAACATTAGCAATTCATGTTGCTGCTCATTTCGGTGGTCATGTACACAGATTACAGGGTGATGGTATCTTTTTACAGTTTGTTAGAAAAAGTCAAAAAGAACAAGATGCCGTAATAAATGCTTTGAATTCAGCATCTATTTTAAGTCACTTTGTCAGCACTGATTTGGCTGAAATATTTAATAATAATGGCGTACGACCTCTGCGAGTTCGTATAGGAATTGATTTAGGATTTAAAGAAGATGTATTGTGGTCTCATTATGGCGTGCCAGGTTGCTCAGAATTAACAACGACAAGTTTACACACAGACTTAGCCGCAAAACTTCAAACCAAAGCAAAAGCAAATGGGATTTTAATAGGTGGAAATATTCAAGAAATACTTGACATCAAAAATGATTTTTGCCAAACTTGTTATGACGATATTGGAGAACCAGACTATTACATTTATCAGGGTTTTAAAAACTACAGAAAATTTGATTTTAATTGGCAGAACTATCTAAATTCATTTGACTTTATCAAACGATCATCAAACTCCATTGAGATTGAAGAGCCAAGAATAAAATTAATATGCAAAATATCAAGTCCTGATTCTGAGATAAATAAAATTTATTACCAAAATTCATATGCCATAGAAAAGAATTCAAATATTGCATATGAAATAGTTGAAAATGGACATCAATATCATAAAAAGGACTGGGAAACAATTGAATGGAAAGCAGTAAACACAGGTAAAGAAGCAAAAGATGCTAATGAATTAGAGCATGATTTTGGTAAAAAGTTTACAAATAATGTATTCTGTCAAACTCATGCTGGATATGTTGGACATCATCACGTTGAATGTGTTATAAAAAGACAACATTCAGAAAATGTAAGACTGAGATTTCCAATTTTTGTAAAATAAAATCAGCGGCTAACACGCAATATAAAAAATTGGGCAGAAAGTGGTAAAAATGAATATTTTAACATTAAATAAACATTGTAGTAAATTGAAAGTTAGGTGTTTCAAAATGCCCAACTTTTCATATTGCCACCGTTACCTGCAACCTTAAGAAACAGAAACAATGGAAGAACAGATTTTCATATTGAATAAAAACCAATCATTAGTAGAACTAAACGAAAGTGAATTTGTAACTGAAAAACAGTTTCAAGAATTATTGGAAAATTATCCGAAATTGATTTCTGGAAGTCAAATAAATCCTGACAACCCAAGAAAATGGTTACTTATTTCACGAGAATTTGGAGTTCCAGACGAAGAATTTGGTAGTAATAAATGGTCATTAGACCATCTATTTATTGACCAAGATGGAATACCAACTTTGGTAGAAGTCAAACGAAGTACAGATACAAGAATTAGAAGAGAAGTTGTTGGACAAATGCTTGACTATGCTGCAAACGCTGTAACATATTGGTCATTGAATGAAATACGCAATAAATTTGAAAAATACTGCGAAACAAAAAAAATAGACCCTGATATTACAGTTCAAGAATTAATTGACGAAAACGAAGATGTTGAAAAATTTTGGGAAACAGTTGATTTAAACTTGAAAGCAGGGAAAATCAGAATGTTATTTGTTGCAGACAAAATTCCAAAAGAACTTCAACGAATTATCGAATTTCTAAATGAACAAATGACACCCGCAGAAGTTTTGGGAGTTGAAATAAAACAATTCGGAAACGATACAATAAAAACGCTTGTACCGAGAGTTGTAGGGCAAACTTCTTCAGCACAAATTAAAAAGGGATTAAGAGAATATAATCAATGGACAGAAGAAACATTTTATGCAGAATTAGAAAGACGAAATGGTAAAATATCAGGAGATATTGTTCGTAAAATAATAAAGCATTTTGAAAACAAGGTTTCTCGTTTCTGGTTTGGAAAAGGAAAAAGAAGTGGTTCGATTGTTCCTGCAGTTGATTTGACTGAAATATCTCACTTCCCGTTTGCAATATGGACTTATGGTAAAATTGAAATTTATTTTCAGTGGTATAAAGACAAACCACCATTTGACAGCATTGATACTCGAAAGAAAATATTAGACAGATTAAATGAAATTAAAGGGGTTAAAATCCCTGAAAATAAAATTGACAAAAGACCTTCGTTTGACATAAAACTTCTGAAAGAAAAATTGGAATTTGATAAATTCATTCAGATTTATGATTGGTATTTTAAAGAAATAGAAAAAGGCAGCAGGTAACAACACCTAAACCCCATAGCCAGTTTTTAAGATCATAGAAAAATTATTCGTAAGTTTGAGCATTGAACAAATCAATAAAAATACAACACAGAAACGGCTACGGTGCTTAGCTGGGGCCGTTGTGCCTCATTCCCCACATTAAGAAACCTCAATTAATTTCTATTGCTAACGATAGCAGTGCGCCAGAGTTTCTATCAAAGCAAAATTTCCATTAAATTTGAATCGACTCTTTGCAAGGCCGATTTTTTAA
>Ga0164315_10004443_pt1 | contig 10878 bp, 8 predicted proteins | sample GuaBasSedimGuay6_FD_113737 | JGI IMG/M metagenome (GOLD analysis project Ga0164315, IMG submission 113737) | Subseafloor sediment microbial communities from Guaymas Basin, Gulf of California, Mexico - Guay6, Core 4569-2, 0-3 cm | ecosystem: Environmental > Aquatic > Marine > Hydrothermal vents >...
ATCGATGAGGTCGACAAGCGGTCTGATGTCCCAGCCCTCACCGCCGGCCAGCACCAGGCTGGGGGCGTCCGGCGTGATTTCGTGGAGTCGGTCCCAGGCCTCGACCAGTTTCAGCAGGCCCTTGCGCGGTTCCAGGGTGCCAAGATGGAGGATGTAGGGTCGACCGTCGGCGAAAAGCTGTCGGGTTTGTTCGCCCTCCTCGGGTTCGACGGCGGGAGAAAAGAACTGATCGACGCCGTAGCCGATCAGGTGGAGCCGGCCTGCGACCCACGGGAAGTGCTCGAGCAGTTCGGTCCGCGTAGCCTCGGACCCAACGACGATTGCCCGAGCCGCCTTTAGGCTGGCTTTGATGAACGGGTTGAAGGTCCATCGAGTCTTGAGTGTGTGGCGTTCGGGATGGGTCTTGGGGGTCAGATCATGCACCATCGCGATGCCGGGAATGCGAGAGCGGCGGGGCACCATAGCCAAAGAGCCGATGAATACATCCGCCTTGGCCTGCTGCAATGCTGCGGGGAGCAGCAGGTGGAGCCACAGGGATCCCGGAAGGGGCAGACGAGGCCGAGGCAGGATCCGGACATTGGGCAGATGCAATTTTTCGGGCAGGTCGATGGGTTTCGAGGCACCCATCAGGATCTCAGTCGAAGGGTCGGACGCCAGTCCGGCCATCACCTGGGTGGTCCATGTTCCAACGCCGGTATGTCGACCGACCAGGGCGCGGGCGTCACACGCGATATTCATCGGGTGCTATCTGTTCGAGGCCCGCTGCCTGGCGCAAGACCTGGGCGGTTGCGGCGGCGGCTTCATCCCAGGAGAACTGAGCCGCGCGTTGTCGGCCCGCCTCGCTGAGGGCCCTCCTGCGATCGGGGTTCTCGAGTAGCTCCATCAGGGCCGATGCGATTGCTGAAGGGTCGGCAGGATCAACGCATATCCCTGCAGGACCGGCTACCTCCGGCATCGCGGACCGGTTCGAAGTGATGACCGGCGTACCGCAGGCCATGGCCTCCAGCAGGGGCAGGCCGAAGCCTTCGAGCCAGGAGGGGAAAAGAAAAGCGTCGGCGCCGCTATAGAGACCGGCCAATTGCCGGCGTTCGACGTAGTCCAGGTGCATGATGCGGTCCCTGACGCGGGATGATTCCAGGGCCTTCCGAATGCTCTCGGTCCGCCAACCCCAGCGGCCGACCAGTACCAGGTGGCCCGAATATCCGCGATCTACGGCGAGGGAAAACGCCTCCAATATGCCGACGACGTTTTTTCGGGGCTCCAGGGTCGATACAAAGAGGACGTAGGACGAAGGGAGACCGGCCGGAGGTACGGGTTCATCCTCTCCGGGAAAATCGGGATCCAGCCCTTCGTGGATGATCCGAACCTGCTCTCGGTCAATGTTCAGGTATTCAGTGATGTCGCAGGCGGTCGCTTCGGAGACTGCGATCAATCGGGATGAACGGGCAAGAGTCGCTGCCAGGTTACGCTCGAGCTCATCCAGAGTCGCCTGGTTGACCGTATCAGGCAGCGCCTTGAACGCCAGATCATGCACGGTGGCGACGATTGTCGGTCCATAGGGAAGCTGGGACCGCGGCATGAAGAAATTGGGGGCGAAGAGCACGTCGTTGCCGTCGAGAAACCGGAGCAAAGGCTCCATGACTCGGCGGAGAAACCACAGGGTCGGTCGGATCGGAAACAAAAACTCGGCAGGCAGATGGTGAATGCGGAGATTCATGCGACGGAAACCGGGCATGGGGGGGGCGGCTGGGTCACTCGGAGCCAGGAATGAATGTGCATAGAGGTTGTAGCGCAGGCCGTCATCTCGCCGGTCCATTGCCGACAGCAGATTCCACTCGTACCAACCGACGCCGGTCATGCGTTCAAAGAAGGGGAAGACGTCGACGCCGACGACTCCAGATTTCTCCCGACGGATGAGACGTCGCCAACCACGAGCGAAACGCCCGCGGAGCGTGCCCAGAAGGTCACGCAGAAGATGAAGAAAGAAGATCGTCGTTGATCGAAGCCGGCCCATGGCTGGGCATTGTAGCCCGGCGAAGCCAGAACCAGGAGTTTCCGGCTTCGCCGGGTGCTTTCAGTTGAGCCTCTTGCAAAAAGCCACAAGAAGAGTAGCCACAAAAAGGCACGAAGATGCACAAAAAAGGGAAGAGAACATCTCTAACATCTGTATTGATGGGTTTTATTAGAAGTTCTCATTGCTCTCATTGTCTCTCTCTTCGTGCCTTTTTGTGCCTCTTTGTGGCTATTCCCCCCTCTTTGTGGCGTTGCGCTCGAATTTTGCAAGCGCCTGAGTTCTCAGCTTTCAGCTGGCGCCCCTCCCGGACGGGACGTGCCAGAAGGCCAGGATTGAAATCTGCGGGCCAGGGACGGCGGCCGGGACCGGCCTTGGACGATGGAGTCCATCCCCGGCCTTCGGGGGCGCGCATCTGCGCGAATCCGAAGGCCGGGTTTGGAATACAGAGTCTGGGTCAGTAGACAGCGATCAGGCGGCACCGGGTATGGGTAGGGCGGGATTAGAAGAAGAGTGTCCCCTTCTCCTATTCCCAGAAACATGCATCAAATCAGTAGACTCACGCTTGCCTGAAAAATTGACGATAGAGCCATTCAGCTTTATCAATCTTTGACAGCAGGCGGATCCAGTTGCCCTAACATTTCGAGAAAGTCAGCTTTGCTTATCCGCCCTTGTCGATACTGCAGGACATTCCCTTTTGAATCCGTGATGATTGTCGTTGGCGTGACACCAACACGGTAACGATTCAACGGTGCGGCCGCGTTAGGGTCATCCACGTCAATCGTCACCGGGATGAATGCTTCATTGACCGTAGCCATCACCTGCTCATCCGCCCAGACTTCACGTTTCATAATCCGACAGGGAGAGCACCACTTCCCAGTGAAAAAGAGAATGATCGGTTTGTCAGATTCGACGGCCTGCTCTTGTGCCGTCGTATAGTTGACAGCCCAGGCAGCGCGAGTGGAAGGTGCGTAAAAGGAGTACCAAGCGAAGGCGAGCGATACGACAAGGAATGTAAGCCAGAACCATTGCCAAAACCGCCCCGACTTTCCCTTACTGGGTAGAGATTCAGGCTCAGGGGATGGCACTATTGGTGGTTGATTGTCGTTCATGAAACATCCTCCATCTAGCTAACGTTTGAACTCAGCGGCGCTGGTTGTTGGCATGGCCGGTGCCTTTGGGTTTTCGTTCGCACTGGACATGCCAACGACCAGTGACCGTTGTAGCGATCTGTTAGATTGCGAAGTGTTACCTACATCCATGCACAAATATGTCATCGAATTCTTGGCGACGCGCGACCTGGCCGGCTCTGTAACCATCCTGGGCAACCGGATTTCAGAAGAGTGGCCCCCTACTCCTGAGTTCAGACGCAATAGTCCAACCGTGCGAAGGGGACTTAGGACCTCGAGCCTTGTAGTTTCAAACATCGAAGAACACAGATATCGCATGTGCCACTCCTGTAATCCACGGAAGCATGACATAGGCCGTCAGGAGAGCATTTACAGAGTTTGCTGCCCAAAACGCAACCGCCGAGCGATCGTGAAATTGGCGAGAGTGAGTTTGGCCGTTGAAAGTAGGCACATCGAAGGCATAGAAGAACGGAAAACGAGACCCAGGCCGATGAAAGGCTGGACGATCAGGGAAGAAAATGCGCCTGCAACCGACTATCAGTGTGACACGGAAAACAACCCAAACCCACGCGACATGCACGTATACCTGAAGGCTTAAGACTTCATTGAGTATTCTTTGAAAGACGTCATCCATGACTGGTTTCCACAGGGTAATCGCGCTGCGTGTCAAAAAACTTAGGCATTGAGCTAATCCGGTATCAAAACGAGTTTCGGTCGAATCGGGGCCGTCTCCCCGCGATCTAACTATGTAATTAGGTTGCAGAAACGCAACCTATTTATCGGCGGATTGTTATGTTGCAAGGTAGTTGCTTTGTCCATGTCCCAAGTTTACAATGGGCTGAGGATCCCGTCCACGCTGCGGATAGGAAATTCAATGAAAACAAATATTGCAGCCAACGGTGCTCATTGAGGTCCTGGTGTGACTGCGTCCGACTGCTGGATGTGAGAGGGGTTCCGCTGTTGGATAGCGGGCACGGCACGCCGTGCCCCTATGTGGTCGCAATTTGCGGACCATGAGGCTGCCCCTACCACCCAAAAACCCGAGAGCGCCCTTGCACGCTCCCGAAGGCCGGGGTTCCGGACTCTGATTCCCAAACCCGGCCTTCCGGCACACCCTTCAGGCGCGCCGGCATCGTCTCTTCGGCGAGCCCGCAACGACGTGTCAGACGCAATATCAGCGCGGGCTCGCAGAAAAGACGAGTGACGGCCTACGGCGTTATCCGAGACTCGATCGCTAAGGGCGGGGCCGAGGGGAGCCCGGTCGGGCATTCTTCGCATTGACACCGTCGACGAGAAGACTGCCCGGTGAAGAAGGCCTGACCCCGCACCCCCGTCGGAGAGGGTGCTCTTGTTGGTTAACGTCTGCGTTGGCTGTGTCCGTGGCCGCGACAGCAACCGGACAGCCAACGCCGACGTACAAGATCAAGGGCGCAAAAAATGCCAAAACGGGCGTGCAGGGTGCGCCCTCTCTTCACCAGGCAGACCTCCCAACTGAGCCGCCGATGCGAAGAAGGGCGACACCGGGCACCCACGGCGGTGACGTCAGCAATCGAATGATGGCCGAAGCCGTAGGCCGCCGAGGTCATTTTCCTCAAGGGCGAGGGTCTCCCGATCTCTGAAATGTCGCCCTTGAGGAAGATGCACCGAGCGGGGGCGCGAAGCGAACCCGAAGGCCGGGGTTGGAGAGCAAGAAAGTCGGGACGGCCGGACCTGGCACGGAAGGTGCCCCGGCTCTTTCCCTCGGTCTGCCGGCCGTTGCATATGACGAACCGAACGCTTCATCAAGGTCAATAGCGAGGTGTTCGCGTCGGACCCTAAAAAAATGACCAGCCGCAACAGAATCAGGGGCGATAGCAGTGCAAGGATCAATCCTGTGATAAATACTTGATCGTAGTTAGGCGGATCTTGATTCAGATAGGTTCGAATCGCAAACCAGATAATCGCAATGAAAAGTAATCCTTTCAACACGTCCCCAAAAACATCAAGGTGGCGCGCCTTTCGGGTCAGTTCGTATCGTTTCCCTGAACTGGTCATTGACTGTACTGCCCCAGCAAATCGCGAATACCGTAGTCCATTCCAGACATGAACATTTCCACCAGGTCCGGCCACAGAGTTCTCGGTACGCAATTCCCAGCTGCTGTCATTTGACGTTCTGTCTTGAATAACCCAAGAATCTTCATCTGCTCAGGGTGGCGATTAGAAGAAGAGTGTCCCCTTCTCCGCCTTCTGGAGGGATGGTCTCAGCGTGGACTGGATCAGTGAGTTACGACCCAATCACTGAGGGGACGTCGTATCCCACTCGTCGGTCGAAGCGGTCTCGAATCCGCCCGAAAAGATCCGTCGGTAGTCGACCGCCAACCTGATCAGGTCATTATCCCCATCCTCGAAGAGAATGAACGTATCGCCTTGCGAATTGACCCGAATTTTTCGCCTGCGGGAGAGAACATCCGAGACTTCAGTCTTGATCCAGAGGCCGGAGGACACCAATTCGCTGAGACACACGGAACAGTCGATGCCGCGGTAGGTGATTTTCGGATAGTCGTTCCGCGGATCGAGAGCCATTGAGGTCAGGTCTCCGGTCGAACTGGTCAATCCATCGATCATCGATATGGTCCAGGAACTGGAGAACGAGTTGTACCAGGCGTACTTGAGGTCTGTGTTCCAGTCATCGTGATAGGAGATCGAAGGATTGTCGCTCGAGTCCAGGGCCAGCGAACTGAAGAGCCCCACCGCGTTGGAGCTGTCGTCGATTACGGTCGATGTCCAGTTGATCAGGTTAGTGGTCTTGGCATAGTAGAGAACACCGTCAAGGTTGTAGCTGAGTCGTGGCGCGCCATCGCTCCTCAGGGCGAGGGACACCTCGGGTACTTCGGAACCCGTCGTGACCCCCATTGAGGTGGTCAATGATCCGCCGCCGTCAGCGAATCCATATCTGACCTCACCCGTGGATCGAGTGTAGGCAAAGTACTGCTCATAGTTCAACTGCTCGAAACACAAAGTTTGTGCATCATGAGCTGCCGAGACGACCTTGTTGTCCCAGTTACCCTCGAAGTCCTGCCATGCCAGCATGAAATCTCCGCTATCGCGGTCGATGTAGAGCACGTACGCATGGTCGTTGGCGGGTTCGAAATCCAATTGCAAATGGTGTCCAAGATACGGAAAATTCAGGTCGGTGTAGGTCCCGGATGAATCTCGTCGAAGGTATGAATTGTTGCCCGTGATCTCGTCGTGAAAGACGATATGAATCAATCCGTCCGGCCCCAGTTCCATGTCGACGGTATCTGGGTTGGCTGTGGCGACCGTTTCGATCGACCAGTTGTCGGCCACAACCTCCGCCCCCGCAGGAGTGCCAATACATAGACCCAAGGCCCAAACTGCCCCTATAACGAGGGGAACTGACCTTAACGTAACAGGTGTACGAAACTGGAATCTCATAATCGGGCCCCCTTTGCTTCAGGGACAATACTAGTGTTGTCTCTCAAGAGATTCAACGTATGAATAGGCTGTAAGAGGGATTGAGTACGTCACGAGCGCCCGCCGAGGTTCAACGTCCCTCATACCACCCGCCGAGGTTGCCTTCTTCAAATCCAACCTCAAACAGCGGTGGAGGCCTGTCAGCCAGGTGATAGACGAAGAGTCGGACCTGACCTCCGGGCAGGTTGAGCACCTGAGTTGGGAGCTCACGCAGCCACAGTTCGAGAGGGCCGGTGGGGGGCTCTGGCGCGACGACGGCCAGCCAGGCGGCGCCTTCTTTCTCCAACCGTTCGACGAGGTCAGGCTTCAGATCACGGTCTGGAATCGACCAGCCGTAGCGCCTGGCGCGGTAGAGCAGGTGGGGTGATCTGGGATCCAGCCCCCCGGCGGAGACCACGACCAACTGCCCCTCGGGAACGACGTTGCCGATGGCGAGACCAGCGGTCCTCAGAGGTTCCAGGACCTCGAAATAGTGCTGTGTGCTCCATCTGACGGACTCAGCGCCAACGACCAGTACAAGGGCCAGGGCCACTGTGTGTCGAAGAGCAGGTCCTGCCTTCATCAGACCGGTGATATGAAGGATGCCCAGTGCTATCAGGACCGAGATGGGACCCACAAGGGGCAGCTGATAGTAGTTGTGCATGACATTGAGATTGAAAAAGATAACGACGCCGAGGCCGGCGCCGGCGATCCACCAGAGCAGGTTCTGACGGTGTTTGGCGGCCGTGACCCAGAGGCCGACCAGCGCGAGGACCAGACCGAACCAGCCCGTAATTTCAAAAAGAACTCGTTGGCCGAGTGCGAGCCAGTGGGCCGGGTTCTGCCGCATGAACAACGTCCCGAACCACCAATGGAAGTTGTTGGTAAATCGGCGGTAGGTCGGGATGAAGAACCAGTCGGGCGCCGCACCGTTGACCGTCATGGCATGCCACTGCCAGGCCGCGAGGACCAGTGCGGGCAGGATGAACGCCGGAGCATGTCTGAGAACCAGTTTCCAGCGACTCCTGCTGAAGGTCATCCAGATCAGAAAGGGCACGAAAGGCAAAACGTACGGCGCCTTGATGATCAGGGCAAGTGCGGCGGGGATCGAACCCATCCACAACCAGGTTCCGGAGTTTCGTTTGATCGCTTCGACCCACAGCCAGGCCATGGCATGGGCGAAGAAAAGGGCCGGATAATCGATGTGGATGGCTCGTGAATAAAAGAGGGCCAGCGGCACGATCATGGAAATCACCACTGCAAGGCGGGCGGTTTCACGGTCGGTGATCGAGCGCACGAACAGGAAGAAGAACACGGTTGAACCGATAAAAAATAACAGGGTGACCCAGCGTGCAGTGATATGGCTCGGACCGAAGAGACCGTAGGCGACGGCGGAGATGGCCTCGGGCAGGGGGAATTCCAGAATAAGGGTCCGATGATCCCCCATCCAGCAGACCGAGGGGTGAAGAAGGTCGATGCCGTCTGTATAGAAGGCATGGATGTACTGGGCGGTGTCGCACTGCCTCCAGGTGTGGGGGCCGTCGATCATCTCTCCCATGTGGGGCGCCCGAAGCAGCAGGGCGGCAAGTATCAGCAGCATCACCACCGCTCCACCGAGTGACGTGTGGGACCGCTGTGTGGCGTCATCCAGCGAGTTGTGGTCCGGCTCGGTGCTTTCGACGACGGTCACACCGTCAGCGGTGAAGGGACCGGTGGCGATCAGTCCGATCGGCAGCCAGAACAGCAGCCACGAGGAGAGGTGGGGCTCGGAGATCAGTCGGTGGCCGTCCGGGATCAAGCATATGATGCCGAACAGCAGCAGAATCAGAGGATCCCACTCGCCGTCCACTCGGGCGTTGCGGCGGCCGGCCCACAAGGCCAAGGCCATGACCAGGAACAAAAGGCCCAGGGCGATCAGACCTCCGTAATACAGGGTTCCCACCACCGCGCTGTGGGGGTGTTGGAGCTTGAATCCGTTGGGAAACTCCCAGGATCCCTTGGGGAATACGACGTTATCGTCGGCATTGATGCCTGCCCCGATCACGGGCCTGTCGGCCATTCTTTTCAAGAGGGTTTTCCAGATGTGGGTCCGACCGGCGTCGCCGCGTTCAACCAGGTCCACATAGGTTGATTGGCTGGTCAGGAAGATGCCGAAAATGACGATGACGACAATCAGTGCTACGGCAATAGTTCGTCGACCCCGGTGGACGGCGATGCTGATGAGGCCCGCCACAACCGTCGCGAGGATCACGGCCCGGCCGCGGGTCAGGAAAATGCCGAATGCAAGAAGAAAGAAGGCTGTGGTGTAAACAATGCGGGAGACGTGTGTCCGGGACCGAAACGCCGACCCCAGGGCCAGCAGGGCAGCGAAGCCCAGGGCCTGTGCGAAGAGATTGGGGTGTTCGAAGTGAATGGCCGAGTGCAGCTGGCCCAGGTGGTAGGTCCTGCCGAACAACCAGGCAACGATCGACACCAGAGTGATCGAGGTTGCAGCGATGACGACGATTCGTCGAAACAGGCTGAGGCGGGACCTGTCGAATGCCTGATACACACCGAGGATAAAGGTGGCGGTTGCCAGTGCGTGCAGTGTGACTGTTTCCGGAGGTCGCTCGATTGCTCCCTGAGCCCAGAACGACGTCGCCCAGAGATAGGTGATGAAGGCGCCCGAGGCGAGAATCAGTGGACTGAAGTCAAGCGATTTTCCGGTACGAGAGATGCAAAGAACCCAGAGCCCCGGCATGACCAATACGTAGAAGAGAAGGTTGTGATACCCACTCGCCTGCGCCGAGGTCGACGGCATCCAGTACCAGCCGATGATGAAGGCCATCAGCAGGCCGAATGACAGTGGGGATCTGGCGTTGGTCGTCATTGATCCAAAGCCCAGAGGTTGGCGTAGGCCGAGACGGTGTCTGCGAGGGCGTACGGGATGAGAGCCGAGGTCGGAGGTGGAAGCCGTAAGAATTCGGAGCAATCCGAGGCCATTGCGTCAGGCTCGGCGATCCGCCACCTCTCGGATGGGGTGGCTGTTCCGACCGGGCCCGATACGATGGACATACCGCGAGAGAGGGCCTCAGAAAAGACAAAGCCCTGGCCCTCGAACTGCGAGGGGTGGAGCAGCACTCGGGCCTTTTCCATCAGGCGCAGAACTTCGGAGCGGGGGAGTTCTCCGGTGAAAACAAGGCTGTCGGCCAGCCCACGTTCTCGTGCCTCGGCTTCAAGTTGGGCTCTCAAAGGCCCGTCGCCCACCAGAACTGTTCGGTGAGTGGCGTCTTTCGCCGTAAGGCGCCCGCAGACATCCAGCAGCAGTGACCACCGCTTGAGGTCGATCAGGGACCCAACCCCCAGTACGTCGATGGGTCGGTCGTCCCACTCAGATAGCGTGCCGGTCGGAGGCTCGATACCCCATGGGATGATCCGATCGGCCCTTCTCCCGGACGACTGTTCGAGGGCCTCCGAGGCTCGATCGGAGATGGTGATCAGTTGGGCTGAATCCCGGACAAGTTTTTGAAGATAACGATTTCCTGGCAGAACGTCCTGACCCATTGCCGTGACGCTCCACGGACAGGCCCAAGAACGAGCGATTGACGAGGCGACCAGGGCGGCGTCGCTGAGCCAGAGGGCGTGAACATGCGAGAAGGTATGTTCTGCGTGCAGCCTTCCGGCCAATCGCCGGGCACGGATCAGGTCGATCAAGCGCAGCGGCCACCGGCGATTGGCTCCGCCCAGAGCCAGGACCTCGATGTTGTGCCACAGGTACCTTCGTGTCTGCGACGGGTAGTGAAGAGCCAGGACGGTGACATCGTGATCGGGGTGGCGGGCCATCAGTTCGCGCAGCATCAATTGGAGCGGAGGGATGCACAAGGAATCCTGCTCGTCGGTGGGGAAGCCCGGCGTCAGCAGCAGGACGCGGTGTCGGGCCGGGGCTGTCAAGGGGTCGCCTCCGCACTTGGAGGATCGGCTCGGAGGGCGTCGTGATCCTCGAAACGGCTGAGACGAAATGGCCCCCACGATTCGATCTTCCGCAGTGAGCCGTGACCCTCCAGCCACCGGGTGTTGATGCCGGGAGCCTGGTCATGCCAGCGTGCCTCGATGTGGAGGGGCCGGGTCACGAGGTAGACGGGACGGCCTTTGTTGATCAGGGTCTCCAGAGAAGCAGGGTTCTCGAGGAAAAGTTCAACAGCCTCGAGATCGGTTCTGTGGTCCAGGGCAGCAGTGATTTCGAACGCCAGGACGATGGCGTTGTCGGGAAGCAGGGCCCCAACGGCCTCGGTTGTTTTCGTAATC
>Ga0164315_10004444_pt1 | contig 10878 bp, 11 predicted proteins | sample GuaBasSedimGuay6_FD_113737 | JGI IMG/M metagenome (GOLD analysis project Ga0164315, IMG submission 113737) | Subseafloor sediment microbial communities from Guaymas Basin, Gulf of California, Mexico - Guay6, Core 4569-2, 0-3 cm | ecosystem: Environmental > Aquatic > Marine > Hydrothermal vents...
TAATGCAACCAGTACGCCTATGGATGCATCTTGATGGCTCAAAAAGGGCAGTTCAATACAAACCTTGTGACCCTTATTTTCAAGCTGTTGGGCAATGACATCCAGTCCAAAGGGATAAACAGGACTTGTCAAAAAATATTCATTTGCATAAATCAGTAGAATTCTTTTTTTCATCTGATTAGCCTGACTTTATTTTGCAAATTCAAAGGATAGTGCACGACCAATGCCTTCTGAGGCTCCTGTAATTATGACCACGTTATTTTCATAGGTTTCCATTATTATTTCCCCTTTTTTGAACCATGAGAATTGTAAGGTTGAGTCTTTGATTGGTTTATTACACCTCCGGGCTTTTAAAAAATTGCTATGATACCGGATATAGCATGGACACATTTTTTTTATATACCATTTGCCGAAAATGCCAGGATTGGCAAATTCGACAAATACAGATTTGCCATAAGGTTTCACTATTGTACCGGTAGCTGAAAAGCAAGGCTGGATTGATCCGATGGTCTGGTCACCGGCCTTGGAAGCCGAATATTTTCCTTGGAGAAAATTATCCTGATATAATTTTTAAAATAATTTGGCCAAGCTTTTCAGGATCATGTCTGGCAATCATTCCCTTGGTATTTAAAATATCAACCAGGTGCAGGTTGCGATGCTCCCAGAAAGGATCTGTGTAATCAATATGAACAAAATTTGATTTTTGTTCGGAATAGATATCAAGCACCTTTTGTATGGGTTTTATGGCGTTGCCAATAAGTCCATCAACTTTACGTTCAAGATGCTCTTCCAGTTTGATAGCAAAATCTTTTCCTGAGAAATTATGGGTCTCTCCAAATTTTGTCATAATATTAATAAAGAAATAAACCTTTGCAGACGTATTTTGCAGGGCCTCTTTAACCCCTGGAACAATCAGGTTGGGGATAATGCTGGTAAACAGGTCGCCGGGTCCGATAAAAATATAGTCTGCCTTTGCAATGACATCTAAAACCGGGGGATGTGCAGAAATTGCGGCATGATGATGGGGAACCAGGAAAATATTTTTGATTCGTTCGCGCGGTGTTCCCCGGGGCAGATCAATGGCTTCTTCGCCATAGATTCTTTTTCCGTTGGTAAGTTCGGCAACCAGGGTTGCCCGGTCTGTGGTAACTGGAAGGATGGTGCCTTTCACTTCAAGTATTTCTGCAAGGGCAGCAACACCTGCCGGGAAATCTCCTGTATATCTTGAGAGCATTGTTAAAAGCATGTTGCCGGCATTATGACCAGCCAGGCGTGGATCCTTTTTAAAGCGTTTTAACATAATGGCATGGCAGGCATCCTGATGGGGTGACAAGGCAATGATACATTTTAAGATATCACCGGGCGGCAGGATTCCAAGTTCATTCCTTAATCTGCCGGTGCTGCCGCCTGAATCCACCATAGAGACGATGGCTGTTGTGTGTATGTTTTCTAAATCTCTTAATCCGGATAATAATATGAATTGACCGCTTCCACCGCCGATGGTGACAATATTTTTTTCTTTTGTTTCCATGGAATACCTTTAAAAATATTATGGGTAAATCAGCATTTGTGCAATGGTTTCTTTTGTTTTATTCGTTTTATTGAAGTCCCGTCGAAATTTCATCTCTATTTGTGCCATTTGCTTATAAAAAGGGGTCCTGTCAAATTTGATGTATGGTTTGCCATCAAACAGGCCTGCACGGCAACCAGGGCTTTTGACTGGTTCAGCTCCTGGTCTGCAGAGTTCATGGGGCAGCCCGTGAAGTCTGCAAATCATTGGCCGAAAAGGATATAGAAGGCATCGGCCATTTTCGTTTACAGGACAGATAATTTTTAAAGTATTTATTTTTAAATTGTCAGAGAAAGTCTTTTTAATATAGATATCCGCCCTGTGCTTTATGGTTGTTTTTTGTTCCTGGTCAAGCCCATTAAAGCCATGGAGTAAATATGCTTTTTCAATGTATGTATGGTGAAAAAATAAAGAGGTACAGCAATTGTCTTCACACCCGTTGCAAATGAAATGATAGCCGAGGGCAATCTTGTCCCAGGTTTTATCCATATCATTGTAAAGGGTTTTAAGGGTTTTAAAAGGTGTGTCTGTCATTGTAGAAAATCAGACCAATGGTTTTGGCAGGAAAATTTTGGAATAAAGCCTTAACGCATACCGGTCTGTCATGCTGGCAATCAAATCACAAACAGAACGTTTAAGAGCATTCTTTGAAGAATCCCATGGAGCCATTTCCATTTTTTCCAACTCAACCTGCAGGCGGTCAGAGTTTTGTATAAAGTAATTATAAAGACTTATGATCACATTTTTTGCCTTGATAAATTCATTATGGACATCTGATGAACGATACACCTTATCATATAGGAATTTTCTTAATATGATCATGGCATGAAACGTATCCTGGCCCATATCAAGAACGAATTTGCCATTAATGGGTCGGCTGTTATACACCAATTGCTCGATCATGATGCTGGCTCGCTGGGCATGTGTTTCTCCCAGTTTTTTAATGCAGATGTCCGGAATCTCTGTTGATAAGATAACCTTGCCTCTCAATGCATCATCAAGATCATGGTTTAAATAGGCGATGATATCAGCCACCCGGACAATTCTTCCTTCGACGGTGATGGCTGTCTCACCAGGGGTTGCAGGAATTATATTGCCAAATCCTTTGGAGTGTTTGAGGATCCCATCTCTGACTTCCCGGGTCAGGTTAAGGCCCTTCCCTCTATTTTCAAGTGAATCTACTACTCTCAAACTTTGGTCAGCGTGGGAAAAATGGGGAGAATGAACCTCAATCAAGGCTGTTTCACCGCCATGGCCAAAGGGTGTGTGGCCTAGATCGTGGCCCAGTGCAATGGCTTCGGCAAGATCTTCATTCAGATACATGGCCCTGGCAATATTCCTTGCAATTTCGGCTACTTCAAGGGTATGGGTAAGCCGGGTACGATAATGGTCTCCTAAAGGAGATAGAAAAACCTGGGTTTTGTGTTTTAACCGCCTAAAGGAATTTGAATAGACGATCCTGTCCCTGTCAATTTGGAAAGGTGTTCTGATATTACAGGTGGTTTCTTCTTTATTTCTTCTTTTGGCAGAGGAACTTAGGGTGCCATACGCGGACAGAAAATTTTCTTCTCTGATCTGGAATTGTTCCCGGATACAAAGGAGATTATCTGAATATTTTGTGTGTGTATCGCTTTTTTTTTGTGTTTTCATAAATAAATATTGAATAATTATTAAAATTTAATACACTACATCTAAATTATACAAAAAGCGGGTTGAATTTCAACATATTCTATTTGGTCATAAGGAACTGGGTTTGTAAAGGGTTATTTCATTTGGGAGAGGGGATATAGATTGGATTATGAATATTACATGGAATTTGCATTGGAACAGGCCCAAATAGCATTTGACCACGGGGAATTTCCCGTGGGGTGTGTCATTGTGCAGGATAAAAAAGTGATTGCAAGCGGTGCAAGACAGGGAACAACTCGAAACAAATCTTTTTTCAGTGAAATCGATCATGCCGAGATAAGGGCGTTAAAACATCTTGAAAAAATCAATATTGCGTTTTTTCCTGAAAAAGCAATCATTTTTTGCACCATGGAGCCCTGTCTTATGTGTTTTAGCGCTATCATCCTGTCCGGCATAAAAAAAATAGTATATGCTTATGAGGACCCCATGGGGGGAGGAACGACATGTGATTTGAAAAACTTACCGCCCTTGTATAAATTAAGTGCAATAGAGGTAGTTTCCGGGGTGTCACGACAGAAAAGTCTTGATTTTTTTTATGATTTTTTTGATAAAGAAGATAACTTGTATTGGAAAAACAGTTATTTGGAAGAATATACCTTTAATCAGAAAAAAGAGGTAAATTCAAAATAAATAATGCTTGCATTTTTTGATGCAAGCCATTATAATCGCTGGGTTATACTTGTTCTATCAGGATAAATATAGAATCATGTAGTCGCAGGAGGTGTAGGATAGCTAAGCGGGGAAGACAGGATCAAACAAGTGTTAATAAGGGAATAAGGGCGAGTCAGGTTAGGGTTGTCGGCTCTAACGGTTCGCAGGTAGGGATTATGCCCATTGAAGAGGCATTAAGGATTGCAGGGGAAGAATCACTTGATTTAGTCGAGGTTTCACCGGATGCAAACCCACCTGTCTGCAAGATAATGGATTTTGGAAAATATAAGTACGAGCTGACCAAAAAAAAGCAGGATGCTAAAAGGAAACAGAAAACTTCTCAGATAAAGGAAATAAAGGTAAGGCCAAAAACAGGTGATCATGATCTTGAAACAAAGGTCAGACATATTGAGAAGTTTCTAAGCAAAAATGATAAAGTCAAGGTTACGATGTTTTTCAGAGGAAGGGAAGTCATCCTCAAGGAACAGGCCAATACAATTCTGGAAAAAATTGTTACCATGACAGCGGAATTTGCTCAGGTTGAGCAACTTCCCAAATATGAGGGACGTTTTATCACAATGCTTTTGGGACCGAAATGATATAGTGTTATAAGTGTTATAAGTGTTATCAAAATAGCAAGACTGCTTGAAAATACATAGTAAATGTATGGTGGTATATTGTTTGTTAAGACTGTGTACTGCCATATTTTTTAGAAATTGCAATACAGGAGAGGATAAAATGCCTAAGATTAAAACATGCAGAGCGGCTGCCAAACGGTTTAAAAAAACAGGATCCGGGAAATATAAATTCCGCAAATCCCACGCCAGCCATATATTAACCAAGAAAAGTACTAAACGAAAAAGATCTTTAAGGTTAGATAATATGGTCGATAAGGATAATATGAAAGAGGTCCGCCGTTTATTACCCAATGGCTAGATATATATCGTTTAAAAGCATAGAGACTCGAGGAGTTTTATAAAATGAGAGTTGCAAGAGGATTTAAAGCAAGAAGACGCAGGAATAAGGTACTGAAGCTTGCAAAAGGGTTTAGAGGCGGAAGAAGTAAATTATACCGCACGGCAGCAGATGCTGTTGATAAAGCATTGATGTATGCATACCGGGACAGAAGAGTGCGTAAAAGAGATTTCAGAAAACTTTGGATCGTCAGAATCAATGCCGCAGCAAGGATGAATGATCTGTCATACAGTAAATTTATCAATGGTCTTAAACTGGCAGGCAGTGAATTGGATCGTAAGGTGTTGGCTGATCTGGCAATATGTGATCCAGCGGCTTTTTCCCAATTGGCATCACTTGCCAGTGCAAATGTTTAACCAGATTAAAAGTTTAACTGTCTTAAACGATTTGTGAGGGTATTTTGCAAAATAGTATTATTGATATTGAAAAACAAGCCCTTGAAAGCGTAGAAAAAGCCACTGATTCAGAGCAGCTTGAGCAGCTCTCCATTCAATATCTTGGAAGAAAGGGCGTGCTCACAAAATTTTTGAGAAATATTTCTTCGCTTCCCGAGGATGAACGTCCCAGTGCAGGCAGGAATGCGAATATTCTAAAGGTAAAGCTTGAAAAAGCAGTTAAGCAAGCCTTGTCAAAAATTGAAGATTATGGTGATAAGGCTTTCAGGGGTATTGATGTGACCCTTCCGGGGCGTTTGGTTCAAAGGGGTTCTCTTCATCCGATAACCCAGGTGGCTAAAGAGATTTCTGATATCTTTTTAAGACTTGGGTTTGACATTGCAGAAGGCCCGGAAGTTGAAACGGATTATTATAATTTTGAGGCCTTGAATATTCCCAAATATCATCCGGCAAGGGATATGCAGGATACCTTTTATGTGTCGGAAAATATTGTCCTGAGAACGCATACCTCTCCTTCGCAACCCCGCGCCATGGAAAAAACCCAACCGCCATTGAGAATTATTGCACCGGGGAAGGTGTTCCGGTGTGATTCAGACATCACACATACGCCCATGTTTTATCAGATTGAAGGCCTGATGGTGGATGAAAATGTCTCTTTTGGTGATTTAAAAGGGATTCTGACAACCTTTGTCCATCAATTTTTTGACACACAAACGGATTTAAGATTCAGGCCTAGTTTTTTCCCTTTTACCGAACCCAGTGCTGAAGTGGATATCCGTTGTGTCATGTGCAGGGGAAAGGGCTGTCGAATCTGTTCAAAAACAGGATGGCTCGAAGTATTGGGGTCGGGTATGGTTCATCCTGCGGTTTTTGAAAATGTCGGGTATGATACACAAAAGTATACAGGCTTTGCCTTTGGCATTGGCATTGAGCGTATGGCCATGCTCAAATATGGTATTGATGATATCAGAAAATTTTATGAAAACGATTTGCGTTTTTTAGGGCAGTTTTAATATGAAAGTCAGTTTAAGCTGGTTAAAAGAGTATATCTGCGTTGACCTTGGACCTTCTGTGATAGCGGAAAAACTGACAATGGCAGGCCTTGAGGTTGATGCTGTTGAAGAAAGATATGATTATTTTTCCAATATTGTTGTCGCAAAAGTTGAGCATGTTAAAAAACACCCGAATGCTGACAAGTTGTCTGTCTGTAGTGTTGACGCGGGTGGGGGTGAGCTGATTCAGATTGTCTGTGGTGCACCCAATGTACAAAAAGGCATGGTTGTACCGTGTGCGCTTCCCGGAGCCGTGCTTCCAGGAGATAAGAAAATAAAAAAAGGGAAGATTCGGGGAGAAATTTCCTGCGGGATGTTATGCAGTGCAGCGGAATTAAAGCTCAATACAGATGCTTCAGGAATTATGGATCTTGAAGAAGACTTTATTGCCGGAACACCTCTTGAAGAAGCGTTAAAAATTTCTGATACTGTATTTGAAATTGATTTGACCCCCAACAGGCCGGATTGTTTGAGCATTATCGGGGTGGCCCGTGAAGTTGGGGCGTTCACAGAACCGAAACAAAAGGTTATGCTTCCGGATTTTACTCTGCCTAAAGATAAAACAGGTAAAAAATCGATTCACGATTTTGCAAAAGTTCAGGTTATTGACCCGGATCTTTGCCCAAGATATTCTGCAGGTCTTTTGTTTGATGTTAAAATCAAACCCTCTCCTTTCTGGCTGCAGGAAAAACTCGAATCAATAGGCCTGACACCCATTAATAATGTGGTTGATATTACAAATTTTGTTATGATGGAAACAGGTCAGCCCCTTCATGCCTTTGATTTTGATGAGGTTGCAAAGGGCAAGATAATAGTTAGAAGAGCCGGGGAAGATAAAGATTTTACAACCCTTGACAGTAAAGCGCACAAGCTTGAATCTGATATGCTCATGATTTGTGATGGGGAAAGACCTGTGGGGCTTGCCGGAGTGATGGGGGGTGAAAATTCAGAGATCTTAGATTCCACCACCCGGGTGCTTGTGGAAAGCGCATATTTTAATCCTGTGTCCATCAGAAAAACGGCAAAAAAAACCGGAATTGCAACGGACGCATCTCACCGGTTTGAACGGGGTGTTGATCCTGAAGGAACTATCAACGCATTAACCCGTGCTGTTTCTCTCATGGCTCAACTATGCGATGCAGATATTGCGGCAGATTATATTGATGAATATCCCAACAAGGTGGTTCCCCGTAAGATTGATTTAAATATCAATGCTCTGAACAACAGGTTGGGAACAGATTTAAGCTGTGAAGCCGTTGGTGATATTTTAAGGTCAGTGGAATTTGATGTTCAGAAAAAAGGTGATGCTCATCTGAAAGTCGGCGTACCATTTTTCAGAGTGGATGTTGCAAGACCGGAAGACCTCTCTGAAGAAGTGGCCAGACTTTGGGGATATAACAATATTAAGACAAGTTATCCTTTGGTACCGGCAAAAGGCAGGCCTTTGGATCAAAAGATCATCCTAAGGGAAAAAATTCGGCATATAATGACAGGATTTTCTTTTTTTGAAATCATCAACTATAATTTTATTAATGAAAATTCATGTGACCGGTTAAATCTGTCGGATACAGACACAAGGCGGAATTTTGAAACGATTTTAAACCCGATTTCAGATCAGATGTCGGTTTTAAGAAGTTCTTTGATCCCAGGGCTCCTTGAAACAATGAAAAAAAACATTTCCCAGCAGGCAGATACATTAAAGGTGTTTGAAATAGGCAAGGTGTTTTTTGCCACACAAAAGGGGTCTTTGCCTGATGAAAAAGAAATGGTTGCGGGCCTGATTACAGGCAACAGGTCTGATCAGTCCTGGTATTCAAAAAAAAATAAGGTTGATTTTTTTGATTTGAAAGGATTTATTGAAGGGTTTCTTGAAGCGCTTATGATCAAGAATTTAGTTTTTGAAAAGATAGAGGATGAATCTTGTCCATATTATAAACAAGGATATGCCGCTGTTGTTAAATCCAATGATATCTTGTTGGGTACCCTTGGAAAAATCGATGAAAAGGCTTTGAAAAATTATGGTTTAAAACAGGATGCATTTATTTTTGATTTCAGCCTTAAGGCTTTACAGGACATGCTCCCGTGTTCTGTCACAGCACAGCTCTTGCCAAGATTTCCTTCAATTTCAAGGGATATTACCATTATTGTGGACAGATCCATAACCGTCGGGGCAATCCTGGAACAGCTTGAACTCATTGCTGAAAAGCAATCTCTGATTGAAAGGACTTTTCTTTTTGATGCGTTTGAAGGTCAGCCTTTGCCTGCCGATAAAAAGTCTTTGTCCTTCAGGGTTGTTTATAGATCAGCAAGTAAAACCCTGAAAGAAAAAAATATTAAAAAACTGCATGTAAATATTTCACAGTCCATTGTTGACTTTTTCCATGCAGACCTGCCGGATTTGCATGAAAACAGATAGGGCAGTTAATTTTAATATCAATGCCCGGTTAAAAGTATTATTGACAAACCCAATTGGTGTTGGTATGTTATACCGTTAATGCGGGCATAACTCAGCTGGTAGAGTGCAAGCTTCCCAAGCTTGATGTCGCGAGTTCGAGTCTCGTTGCCCGCTCCATCTTTAAAAGAAAGGATGGCAGATTTGTTCCACTGATTTTATTTGGTGAAGATTTTGTGAATGTTGGACTAGGAACGGGCATCTGCCCGTTTTTGTATTTGAGGACATATAGAAAAGTGAGTATTAAGACGATATATGGGGTTGAGACATAACAAAAATAGCAGCATTTTGATAGAAAAAATCAAAGAAGTGGCGCAACCATTGTGCCAGGCTGAGGATCTTGAGCTGGTTCATTTGGAATATGCGACCAGTGATAGAGAAAAAACAGTCCGTATTTTTCTGGATAAACCGGGTGGTATTACCTTAGATGATTGTGCTTATGTGAGCCGTCAGCTAGGAGATTTAATTGATGTTCATATAGAAAATATCGGCAGCTACAGGCTGGAAGTTTCTTCTCCCGGGCCCAACCGTCCGTTGAATACAAAAAAAGATTTTTATCGTTTTAAGGGAGAGAGGGTAAAAATTGAGACCAATGAATTGATTGAGAACAAAAAAAGGTTTACCGGAATTCTTGATATAATTAATGATGATTCTGTTGTAATTGCTGTTGATGGGAAAAAGGTTGAGATAAAAGACAGTGCAATCAGCAAAGCAATACTTGCAGGTCAGTAATATGGAGAAAGCTTAGTAATGTTTATCACAGATATTAAAAGGGTTATTGACCAGGTAAGCCGAGAAAAAGGTATTGAACCGGAAGTTCTCATTAACACTTTGAAAGAAGCCATTATTTCAGCTGCTAGAAAAAAAATCGGCCCAAGGGCTGATATTGAAGTCCATTATGATAGCAAAACAGGTGAGGTTGAGGTATTTCATTTTAAAGAGGTGGTAGAAGAAGTTGAATATTCTGACAGCGAACTGACCCTTGAAGACGGGTATGAGTATGACCCTGAATGTGAGATTGGTGACAGCTTGGGGATCAGGATTGATACAGAAGAATTTGGACGAATTGCTGCCCAGTCAGCCAAACAGGTCATTATTCAGAAAATGCGGGAAGCGGAAAGAAATGCAATCTATGAAAATTTTATCCAGAAAAAAGGTAAAATTATTAATGGTATTGTTCAACGTTTTGACCGGGGCAGTATTGTCGTCAACCTGGGACAGGCAGAGGCTGTTTTAAGGCCCAGAGACCAGATGCCCAGGGAGAATTACAAGCGCGGTGACAGAATCAGAGCCTATGTTTTAGATGTCCTGGAGGAATCAAAAGGCGCCCAGATTCTTTTATCCAGAACCCACCCTGAATTTTTAGTTGAATTGTTTAAAACAGAGGTTCCGGAAGTTGCTGAAGGCATTGTAACCCTGCGAGGGGCTGCAAGAGTCCCAGGGTTAAGGGCTAAGGTTGCCGTATCTTCGATGGATTCGGATGTTGATCCCGTTGGTGCCTGTGTGGGTATGAAGGGAAACAGGGTTCAGAATATTGTTCAGGAACTTCGAGGTGAAAAAATTGATATTGTTCAATGGAACCCGGATATAGCCAGATTTGTCTGTAATGCTTTGTCTCCGGCGCAGATTGCCCGGGTTATTATTGATGAAGACAATCGATCCATGGAAGTCATTGTGAACGATGAATATCTTTCCATTGCCATTGGCAAGGGCGGTCAAAATGTTTCTCTTGCCTGTGAAATAACAGGATGGCATTTGGAAGTGACCAGTGAAGCGGAATACAGCCGGGATTTAAAAGAAGGATATGACAGCCTTATGAAACTTTCCGGGGTGGGACTGTCCATGGCAGAAGTTCTTTTTAAAAGCGGGTATGCTTCTGTTTTAGATATATCTGAAGCAGAAATTGAAGATATCATTTCAATAATTGAATTAGATGAAATCCAGGCTAAAGAAATGATTGAAGAAGCAAAAGTTATTCTGAAAAAGGAATTACAGGAAAAAGAGCAGGAGCGAGAACGGGAAGAAGAAAAGGCTTCAGAAGAGGTTCAGGAACTGGAAGAGGAAGAGGTTCAAAAAGAGGAAGACGCTTAACTA
>Ga0164315_10004445_pt1 | contig 10877 bp, 8 predicted proteins | sample GuaBasSedimGuay6_FD_113737 | JGI IMG/M metagenome (GOLD analysis project Ga0164315, IMG submission 113737) | Subseafloor sediment microbial communities from Guaymas Basin, Gulf of California, Mexico - Guay6, Core 4569-2, 0-3 cm | ecosystem: Environmental > Aquatic > Marine > Hydrothermal vents >...
AATCATTTGAAAAAAGCCTGGGATATAACCTGTTGGATGCACACCGTCAAATTCACCACCTAAAAATAAGCGGAATTCCGCAAGAACCTGATTTCAAAATACCAGAAATGTTTTAATGAAACAGAACATCCATTGTCTGTAGTAGTTTTCGCCTGTTGATGGGTTTTGTAATATAATCATCACATCCTACCTGAATACTCTTTTGCTGATCATCAGCCATTGCATAAGCGGTTTGAGCAATTACCGGAATGGTATTATTCATTTCCTTTATCTGTCTGGTAGCTTCATAGCCATCCATTTCTGGTAACTTAATATCCATCAAAATTAAATCAATGTGCTGATCGGCAGATGCCATTTCTACAGCTTCAATACCATTCCATGCATGAACAATATCAATGTTTGTTGATTTAAGCACTTCCTTTAAATAAATGAAACTCATTTCATCATCTTCAACAATCATCACGCGTTTACCATCCCAATTATATTTGGATTTTAGTTCTTTTGTTGTAAGCGGTTTGTCATGCCCATTTAGAACTACAACCGAATCAGGCAGCTTAAAATAAAACTCTGATCCTTTACCATGTCTTGATTCAAACCAGATATTGCCTCCCAATAAATTGGCTAATTCACGGGCTATTGTTAATCCTAATCCAGTACCACCATATAGTCTCGTTATGTCATGTTCAATCTTAACAAACTTATCAAAAATCGTTTTTTGTAATTCCTCTTCAATTCCAATCCCAGTATCTCGTATAAAAAATTCAAGATCTTTATTCCCTTTAAGGTTGGCAGAATTATTTTCAATTTTACATCCTATTTCAATAAAACCTTCTTCGGTATATTTCAGCGCATTGCCTATCAGGTTGATCAATACTTGCCAAACTCTTTCCCTGTCGGAGTGAATTATGGTATTTCCATCAATATTAATGCTCAGCCTAAGTTCAATATCTTTTTTCTGACGGAATAATTCATCATTTTTAAAATGATCGTACAATTCGGTCATAAAACCAGCAATGGGAAAATCATTTTTTGTAACCACAACCTGGTTATTCTCAATTTTTGCTAAATCAACAACGTCATCAACTATTTTAATAATCGACTTTCCACAGGTTTTGATAATGTCAATATAATTCTGCTTCTCTTCATCCTTAATGTCAGAACTACGTAATATTTCAGCAAATCCAAGTATTCCGTTTAGTGGAGTTCGTATTTCATGGCTGATATTTACCAGTGCAGGTGAATCAATTTCGGCAGGAAGTTCAACTACAGGATCTGGATCGGAAGTATGTTCAGGTTCAGGCAGAATTACCTTTTCCCCGATAATTTCAGGTTCAATTTCTTTTTGTCCCTTTAATTCTTTAATCTTCTTTTTAAGATCTTTTTTGCTCTCATTTAACTCTTTGGTACGTTCACGGAGTTTATGTTCAAAATTGGCATTGAGATCTTTCAATTCTTCCAATAAGGTAAGTTTGTCAAGCTTTTCAACAGCCATATTTATAATCTGGCGAATGATTATATTGTAACTTGATAGCCCATTTTCAAAGAATCCTTCTTCAAAAAAAACAAATATCCCAAAAGGAATAAATAGGCTTTCGAAGGGGAATATGGAAACAGAATCAGGTTTGAAATTAATTTTATCCTTTACAGAAAATCCTTGCAGGTCAAACAATTCCTTTCTTATAAATAAAGGTCCGGATTTTAACTTTGTTACTAATTCAGGTGAAATTTTAAAGGGACATTTCTTAAAATCGTCGTCTTCCTGCCTTGAATAATAACTCAATTGGGTAATCTGATCTCCAGAAACTTTACAACTTGCAGCAAAAGGAATTTCCCGGATCATAGATATTCGCTCCAGGAGGTTATAAATAAGTTCTTCTACATCGCCAGTCTGGTTAATCGTATCAGAAACAAGCCAAAGTAAAAGCTTTTCTTCCATTCGTTCACCGGTATGCTCACTCCCTTGCTCCATAATTTTCATACGAAGCTTGAGTTCATTATATATAGAATCCTGATGAATGGCCATTCTTTTCAAACCTTTTGTAAAAAGAACTTACTCTTATTACAACTGGCCTTCTAAATTAATTTTACTGTATAGTCCTGTAGACTATTTCAGTGATTATTGATTTGCAAATCGAAGTATTAAACCAGCACCAGAACATATAAATGTTAAGTACCAATTTTATCTGTATAAAACATGTCCATTAAAAAAAGGACAATATCCCATTAACATCCTGACAAATTTGAGTCCATAACGTTTACCAATTCAAAATAATCCCACCAAAACACCTTCCTTCCTTAAAACTACTACAATAGAAACATTACTGAATCAGGATCAGATTTTTCTATTTTGGGAACAGTGTCCCAAAATGGCAAAATTAGTCTACATTTTGGAAAATTGAAAAACAATAGATATCTATATTTTAACATCTTCATTTAAGATTCAATCAAACAGAAATAATCCTTATATTTTGTTTCAAATATAATTTAGAATATCAGGCCATTTTTAAGATAAAAATATTTAAGTACTGAATTGAAACACTTGCAGTCATTGATAATTGCTCATTTATCCATCTAACATATCTTAGTATAACATTCTAAATAATCAAACTTGTTTCAGGTTTATAAAATTAAAATAACTTTGCTCTAATTTTTAATTGGTCTAAATTATTTAAATGACACTCTTCGATCTGGAGCAAGGCGAAAAGGGGATTATTACAAAAGTCCGTGGCAGGGGGGCCTTTAGAAAGCGCATCACTGAAATGGGTTTTGTTAAGGGAAAAGTGGTTACAGTAGTTAAGAAGGCACCACTTAGAGATCCTGTGGAATACAATATCATGGGATATGAAGTATCGCTGCGTCATAGCGAAGCTCAAATGGTGGAAGTTACAACTGCCCATAACCTATCAGAGAATGCATCTCCAGAAGAGGATTACAATGGAATCATTGACGAGAAATTATTAAAAACAAGTGCCAGGGAAAAGGGAAAAGTAATCGACATTGCTTTAGTAGGGAATCCTAACTCAGGGAAAACCACAATTTTTAATTATGCCTCGGGTTCTCGCGAACATGTGGGTAATTATAGCGGAGTTACTGTTGATTCAAAACAAGCTAAATTTAAGCTCGACAACTATACTTTCAACATTTTTGATTTACCCGGAACCTACTCACTTACTGCTTATACACCAGAAGAATTATATGTTAGAAAATATATCCTGGGATTTCATCCCGATATTGTAATCAACGTAGTAGATGCTTCAAATATTGAACGAAATCTTTATCTAACCACACAGCTTATCGATATGGACATAAAGGTGGTTATTGCCTTAAACATGTTTGATGAACTTGAACAAAAAGGTGACAAATTTGATTCTGAGAGTCTTGGTAAGATGATTGGGATTCCATTTATTCCTACCATTGGTTCAAAAGGTAAAGGCATTCATGAATTGTTCAAAAAAGTTATTGAAGTTTATGAGGACAAGGAACCTTCAGTGCGGCATATTCACATCAATTATGGCAGCAATGTAGAAGGCTCCATACAAGCTATTCAACAGGAGATCAGAAAGAATAAAGGATTAACTGATAAAGTTTCGTCCCGGTTTTATGCCATTAAATTACTGGAAAAAGACAAAGGAGCTCAATTCTCACTTTCGCAAACAAAAAATTATCCGGAAATAGAAAGAGTTTCTGATAATGAAATTCTGAAGCTTGAATCCCAATTCAAAGAGGATAGTGAAACACTGATTACAGATGCTAAATATGGATTTATCAATGGAGCATTAAGAGAAACATATCAGCTCAATAAATTTAAACGTAAATTAAAAACTGATACCGAACTCATTGATACATTTATTACCCATAAAATTTTTGGGTTTCCTATTTTTATTTTCTTCCTATGGATTATGTTTCAGGCAACTTTCAGACTTGGAGACTACCCGCAAAGCTGGATTGAATCGCTGGTTGGAATTACCGGAGATTTCTTTTCCGGGATGCTACCCGATTCAGTTTTTAAAGACTTACTGGTAAATGGAATCATTGACGGTGTTGGAGGGGTCATTGTATTTTTACCCAATATTCTTATCCTTTTCTTTTTCATTTCATTTATGGAAGATACTGGGTATATGGCAAGGGCTGCATTTATCATGGATAAGCTCATGCATAAAATTGGATTGCATGGTAAATCTTTCATTCCATTGATCATGGGATTTGGTTGTAACGTTCCTGCGATTATGGCAACCCGAACCCTTGAGAACAGGAATGATCGCCTGTTAACAATGCTGATTAACCCCTTTATGTCGTGCAGTGCAAGGTTGCCAGTTTATATCTTAATAATCGGTGCATTTTTCCAGGGCAATGAAGTAAGTATTTTGTTTTTAGTGTATGCGATAGGGATCTTTTTTGCCATTTTTTTCGCAGTGCTCTTCAAAAAAACCATTTTTAAATCGGAGGAAGCTCCTTTTGTAATGGAACTTCCACCCTATCGGCTTCCAACATTCAGAACAACTCTAAAGCATATGTGGAATAAGGGTTCGCAATACATCAAAAAAATGGGTGGTGTAATTTTGATAGCATCAATGATCATCTGGGCATTGGGATATTTTCCACGAAATTCTGAAATTACCGAAGAGTATGATAATAAAATCCTAACTACAGAACTACTCTTTGATTCCCAGATCAGCAACTTACCATTAGGATCGAATGAATACAACAAAGTTATAGCTGAAAAAGAAACAGTTGTTAATCAACTCAATTACAACAAAAACCAAAAATTACAGGAAGGATCATTCATCGGAATTATTGGCCATTATATTGAACCTGTGATGCGCCCCCTTGGATTTGACTGGAAGATGAGCATCAGCTTGCTTGCAGGAGTTGCCGCAAAAGAAATTGTGGTGAGTACCATGGGCGTACTTTACCAGGCAGACGGTGATCCTGATAGCGATAATGAAACGTTACAAAGCAAACTTCAAAGTACAACATATACAAGGGGGGAAAATATGGGACAAAAAGTCTTTACTCCTGTTACAGCATTCGCATATCTGATGTTTGTTTTACTATATTTCCCTTGTGTAGCAGTAGTTGCCGCTGTTAAGAAGGAATCAGGGAATTGGAAGTGGGCATTATTTATGGTCACCTATACTACGGCTATTGCCTGGACGGTTGCTTTTATAGTAAATCAGGTTGGAAGCCTTTTGTTTTAAATCCTTTTACCTGATCAGTGGTTTTATTGATTTTTCTCTAAAAGAAATTCATCTATTCGGTTTAAGCCATCAATGGCTTTTTCATAATTTGGAATCAACTCCAGGGTTTTTTTATAATCTTTCCTCGAATTGTCCACATCGTCGATTAATTCAAATGCAAAACCTCTGTTATAATAAGCATCAGCATATTCAGGATTGATAGCTATTGTTTGGGTAAAATAGTCGATGGCAGTTTCAAAATCCTTCAAATAAACAAGGTTCGTATAAGCGATATTGTATAAAGCAAAGTAAAAATCGGGTTCAACATCTAAAATGGAATTATAGATTTGAGTGGCCATTTCATAATTGCCGGTCTCCTGATAAAACATTGCCAGGTAATAACTCACTTCCTTGTTTTTGGGGTCAATATTTAAAGCATTGTTGAAATAATCAATCGCCAGCTTATTTTTCTTATCTGCATATAATATTCCCAACTGTAAATGAGCATCAAAATAATCCTGGTCTACATCAATTGCCTTTTGGAAATTTCTTATACCAGTTACAGTATCACCATTTTCGAGCAATACAACACCTCTTAAAAAATAGGCTTTGGCTTCCAACTCATCAATTTTCAGGACTTTATCAATATTCTCCAGGGCTTCTTTATACTTGTGAAATACTATATTAATTTCAGCCTGTTTGATATAGGCCCTAATATTTTCCGCATCAAGCTCAAGGGCTTTATCCAGTGATTCTATACACGCTTGCATTTTACCCATTCCCAAATATACATCAGCCAAAGTCACATGGTATTCAGCATAGGTTGAATCTATTTCCAATGCTGTCCACATATCCTTGAGAGCCTCATTAAATTCTTCATTTTTATAATAAAAAATGGCACGCTCATGATAAAATTCGGGGTTGAGAGAATCTGTTTGTATTTGCTTATTTAGCACATCTAATCTCTCCAGCAAAACATCAGATTCTGAAGCCGGCTTATCTGCTATTGGCGCTTGTTTTTTTTGCCGACAGGCACCCATTGTAATTAGCAGAAACACAAATACAATAATTGAAGGACTTAAAACTCTCATACATTAAAATTAAAAAAGAACTAACATTTATTCAAACTGACAATGTTAGTTCCTAAGTATTATATCTTATAAAATGAATCTAATTACCAGCAATCTTTTCACGAATTAATGCTTCCAATTCGTCAGATAATTCAGGATTATCGGCAAGAAGACTCTTAACAGCATCCCTTCCCTGCCCAAGTTTAGTATCACCATAGCTATACCACGATCCGCTCTTCTTAACGATGCCCCAATCAACACCAAGATCAATGATTTCCCCCATTTTAGAAAAACCTTCACCAAAGATAAGATCAACTTCAGCCATTTGGAAAGGTGGAGCCACTTTATTTTTAACCACTTTTACCCTTACACGATTTCCAACAGCCCTGTCACCATCCTTTATCTGGCTTATTCTCCTAATATCAAGACGGACAGAAGCATAAAACTTAAGGGCGTTACCACCTGTTGTGGTTTCCGGATTTCCAAACATAACACCAATCTTTTCCCTTAACTGGTTAATAAATACACAGCATGCACCAGTTTTGCTAATTGTAGAGGTTAACTTTCGTAAGGCTTGTGACATTAACCTGGCTTGTAATCCCATTTTAGAATCGCCCATTTCACCTTCAATCTCACTCTTGGGCGTTAAAGCTGCAACTGAATCTATAACAATAATATCAATAGCCCCGGAACGAATTAAGTTCTCTGTAATCTCTAAAGCTTGTTCTCCATTATCTGGCTGTGCCACCAAAAGGTTTTCAATATCAATACCTAATTTCTGGGCATAAAAACGATCAAATGCGTGTTCAGCATCAATAAAGGCTGCAATTCCACCAGTTTTTTGAGCTTCTGCAATGGCATGTAAAGCCAGGGTAGTTTTACCTGAAGCCTCAGGACCATAAATCTCTACAACACGGCCTTTTGGTAATCCTCCAATTCCAAGAGCTACATCCAACCCGATGGATCCTGACGAAATTGAAGGAATACTTTCAATAGCTGAGTCACCCAGCTTCATTACTGCTCCTTTTCCATATGAACGCTCAATCTTGTCAAGTGTTAATTGCAATGCTTTCAGCTTTTCTTTATTATCTTGATTCTCTTTTGCCATTATATTATTTTTTTCTTAGTTGTTATATGATTCCAATATTTGTTCTGTGTGCTCTTTAGTTTTCACTTTTGTAAATAACTGCTCTATTTTACCAGTTTCTGAAATCACAAAAGTTGTCCGGTGTATGCCATCATATTCTTTTCCCATAAACTTTTTAGGCCCCCAAACACCGTAATCATTAATTACCTTTTTATCTGTATCAGCAATAAGCGGAAAAGGTAAATTTTGTTTTTCTTTAAACCTTGTCTGTCTTTTCTGATCATCAGCACTTACACCAATAATTTTAAAACCCTTATCAAGAAGCACTGAATAATGATCGCGCAAATTGCAAGCTTCAGCAATGCAACCTGGGGTATTTGCTTTTGGATAAAAAAACAGGATTACTTTACTCCCAGAGAAGTCTTTTAAATTCAATGCGTTGCCATCCTGATCAATGGCATTTATATCTGGAGCAGTGTCCCCAACTTTTAATTTTATCATCGTATTACCCGGAATTTTCAATTTGTACAAAAGTACTTATTTAGGCCGTGTTTGGAAAGCAATTTTAAGTAATAATTATTAACAAAACTGAATATTTTCTTTGTAGTGATTTTCGTATTTATTTTGCTAACTTCGAATAATATTTGCAATATTCGGTTAACCCACAATCCTGGCATAATGGTTTACGTGCTTTGCATGTATATCTGCCATGTAAAATTAACCAGTGATGGGCTGTAAAAATTTTTTCTGTAGGAATATATCTCACCAATTGTTTTTCTGTTTCAAGGGGAGTTTTTGAATTGGTTGACAACCCTATTCTTGCTGACACCCTAAAAACATGTGTATCTACAGCCATCGCAGGTTTCTTAAATACTACTGAAGCAATTACATTTGCTGTTTTACGTCCTACACCGGGTAATCTTTGTAATTCCTTAATATCGGACGGCACAATTCCATTAAACTCTTTTAATAATGTTTGAGCCATGCCTATTAGATTTTTCGTCTTATTGTTGGGATAAGAGCAACTTTTGATCAATTCATAAACATCATCACTTTGTGCTTTGGCCAATGCCTTTTCATCAGGAAAAGATCTGAAAAATGCTGGTGTTAGCATGTTTACCCGTATATCAGTACATTGAGCAGAAAGGATAACTGCCACCAATAATTCATATGCAGATTGATAGGTCAATTCAGTCTCTGCCACTGGCATATGCTCTTCGAAATAAGCAATTACCTTTTTAAATCTTTCCTTTTTTGTAAGCTTTTCCATATTCAAATTATATAAGACATGATTAGTATAATTTGTACAAAAATAAAAAAGCCCCGAGAAAATAAATCCATCGGGGCTTTATAAAATTCCGATTTATCAATTCATCATTAAACTAAAATTCCCGGAGTTTTTGGTATTTACCATCGACAAAGCCCGGGAATAGTTTAAAATGTTCTTGATAATTCTCTTGTCAGGTGAAATAGACAAACTCGAATCAAGCAATTCTCTTTTGCTCATTTTTCGAGGATATGTCTGGCAGGATATATCCTTTTCATTTGGATATCGCTCCCCCTTTTCACCATTCACAAAATTGATTAATTCATTTAACGTGTAAGATTTTTTCATAGGCAATTTAATATTTATCACATTTTTAAATTACCTAACGAAACAAATCAACAATTTATTTTAAACCGGAGATGAAATTTTCAAATATCACAACCCTTGGTCAAAGACAAATTACAGGGATACTCTTACAGAATCAAATACTTACGCTTTAAATTCAATTACTGTGTAAGTATAATATTTTTTTCTTCAATTAATTTTCTCATATTTATCAAAGCATAGCGCATTCTTCCAAGTGCTGTGTTGATACTTACACCTGTAACTTCGGCAATGTCTTTAAAGCTCATTTCAGCATAATGGCGCATGTATAAAACTTCTCGCTGTTCATCAGGGAGAAATTCGATTAGCTTTCTAACATCTTTATGAATCTGATCAGTAATTATCCTATCCTCGATGGATTTGTCCATCATATTCAGGTTTTCAAAAATGTCAAAATTTTCATTTTTGCTATTGTCAATTACTGGTATCCTGTTCGACTTCCTGAAATGGTCAATGGTCAAATTATGAGCAATCCGCATAACCCACTGTAAAAACTTTCCTTCTTCGTTATATGAACCAGAACGGATTGTATTAATTACTTTGATAAAAGTATCCTGGAATAAATCATCAGCCAGTTCCTTATTTTTAGTAATCATAAGGATATATGCAAAAATGCGATTTTGATGACGAGAGATTAGTATTTCGAGACTGTTGTGGTCGCCTTTCAAATATCTACCTATAAGCTCTTTATCACTTATTTTGTGAGCTTTCATATGTACCTCCTTTTTAAGGGTTAATAGGTAGAATATTTTCTATAGGCACTTCTCTTTTAGTGAATAAATTTAATAACGATAAGTAGTTTTACTACAAATGTTATGCAAATGTATCATATTTATCTTTTAATTGCAAATTTAATTAATAATTTTGGCCGTTTTATCTTAATAAATGTTAAAGAATAGTCAGACAGAATTAGACACAAGGGATTATATTCTCATAAAGGGTGCACGGGTTCACAACTTAAAAAGTATTGATCTGGCCATTCCTAAGAATAAGTTAATTGTAATCACTGGATTATCCGGTTCCGGAAAATCCTCCCTGGCATTCGACACCATATTTGCTGATGGCCAAAGACGATATGTTGAAAGCCTTAGTTCATATGCCAGGCAGTTTTTGGGTCGAATGAGTAAACCAGAAGTTGATTACATCAAAGGTATTGCGCCTGCCATAGCCATTGAACAAAAAGTCAATACCCGTAATCCACGGTCCACTGTCGGGACATCTACTGAAATTTATGAATATCTGAAGCTTCTTTTTGCACGAATAGGAAAAACCTATTCACCTGTATCAGGAAAAATAGTTCAGCGACACTCTGTGACTTTTGTAACTGATCATGTTTTTTCGCAAGACATTGGCACCAAAATAATCATTTACAGTCCTTTAGAAATAAATATTAAAAAAAGATCGATCACAGATCAGTTGTCAATTTTACTACAACAGGGATTTAACAGAATCAAAATCAATGGTGATATCATAAGGATAGATAAAGCATTGAAGGGGAATTTTTCAGGTAAAGAAGAAATATTTGTAGTCATTGACAGAATTATTATACAGGCAAAAGATGGCGATCTGAAATCGAGGATAGCTGATTCTGTTCAAACCGCATTTTATGAAGGACAGGGCACCTGCTTAATAGAGTTGGAAAACAATGAAGGAAAAAAAGTAGAATCATATAGTAATAAGTTTGAAGCCGATGGTATTAGCTTTGAAGAGCCAACAGTAAATTTATTCAGTTTCAATAATCCTTATGGTGCATGCAAATCGTGTGAGGGGTTCGGAAGTGTAATTGGTATCGATCCTGATCTTGTTATTCCCAATAAAAGTCTTTCAGTTTATGAAGATGCCATTGCTTGCTGGAAAGGTGAAAAAATGAGCGAGTGGAAAGAACAACTCAT
>Ga0164315_10004446_pt1 | contig 10877 bp, 16 predicted proteins | sample GuaBasSedimGuay6_FD_113737 | JGI IMG/M metagenome (GOLD analysis project Ga0164315, IMG submission 113737) | Subseafloor sediment microbial communities from Guaymas Basin, Gulf of California, Mexico - Guay6, Core 4569-2, 0-3 cm | ecosystem: Environmental > Aquatic > Marine > Hydrothermal vents...
CAAGCCCTGGAGCTTCAGGGCCCTGAGATGCTGTTGGTACAGGTCGTCGAATCGGTTTTGTTCGGATGCTTTCATGATAAACTCCTCGTGGGTTCAGCCCGAAATTGGACTAATCAGAAGGTTACATGAATCGAGATTTTTTCTGCCGCGTAGCGGCTCCGTTCAACAATACGCTCAAGCGGAGCGCTACCGCGCCCGCTTAGCTCGGGCGTTAGGCGGCCTCTCAGAGCACCTGACCAGTTGCAGGAGTGTATCTATTCGGATACACTTTGCAAATGTATCAAGTTCAGCAGACGGATATCTTCGAAAAATGGCTTTCGAAGCTGAAGGATCGTAAGGCCATTGCAAAGATATTGGTCCGAATCGAGTCTCTGCGGCAAGGAAATACCGGAGATTCGAAATCATTAAGCTCTAGCCTGCATGAACTTAGGATACATTTTGGGCCAGGTTATCGAATATATTACACCCGTAAGCCTGGGCTGTTAATTCTCCTTCTTTGCGGGGGAGATAAGTCGAGCCAAAGCAAGGATATAGCTAACGCCCGGAGAATTTTGACTGAACTGAGAGCGGAGTAGCTGACATGATTAAAGTTACAGAATTTGACCCAAGTGCTTATCTCGATAGTGAGGAAACTATTGCAGAGTATCTTTCTGCTGCACTTGAAGACGACGACCCTGGTGTATTCTTAGCGGCAATTGGCCATGTTGCTAAATCTCGAGGTATGTCTGCCATTGCGCTGGACTCTGGTCTGGGCCGGGAAAGCCTATATAAGGCCTTTGCACCAGGTGCGAAACCAAGATATGAAACAGTGCAGAAAGTTCTTCACTCACTTGGAGTAAAGATTAATGTATCAGCCGCCTAACGAACAAGTCATTGCAGTCGGACGCCAGCAGAGCTGGCGCCGCTGAATGAGGCGTTATGAAACACCTGGAGTAGCAAATTGCTTAAACGAGTCGGTGAGACAGTAATAAACCCCCTTCACAGATCTACTTGCCACTGTGGCGCTGTTGAATTGGAGATTCATTTACCTGACGGAATTGTGGATCCTCGCAGATGCAACTGCTCAATCTGCCGGAGGAAAGGTGCCATCGTTGGATCAGTTCCCCTGTCAGGACTTAGGATAATTAATGGTGAAGACAAATTGAAACTTTACCAATTCGATACTAAAGAGGCGGAGCACTATTTCTGCTCGATATGTGGTATCTATACACACCACAAAAGACGATCTAATCCTGATCAGTACGGGATAAATTTAGGCTGCCTGGAAGGAGTTGACCCTGGCTTAATTGAAGGAGTGACAATCCACGATGGAGCAAACAATCACCCTTCAGATACGGGTGCTTTTTAGCGTCAGGTTTGAAATATGAATCGAACCCATTACCTTTTTTCGCCGTGTTAGTAACAGGCTTACCTGGCACTTCAATATCGTCAAATGACGCGAGAATATTCGTAGAGTTACCCGAAATGATGCAACAACATATGTTACCCAGTATGCGCGATCATTTAACCGCCATAAACGAAATTCTTGTCTACCCAGGTAATGATGAATTGGAAAAAGCAGCAGATCTCGATGAAATATTACATGAACCAATCGGGCAGCAAGTATTGCGCCTGGAATTTTCAACTAACAAGTCAAGCAAGGGGAACGCAGTAGCCGGCGCCCTTCTTGATGCATTAGGCGGCATGCGGGGAAATTGAAATGTTCGAAACCGCAGGACTAGCTCTCACAACCCTCTTCGCAACAATCGGACCAATTGGTGTATCCGCGATGTTCGCGGCGCTAACGACATCTGAAAATCCAGAAGCTCGACGGTCCATGGCCATACGCGGAACTATAGTTGCAGCAGGTATCTTGTTGGGATTCGCACTCATCGGAGAGCATCTCCTAGCCGGTTTGGGAATTTCATTAGCTGCGCTAAGAATATCCGGCGGCATCCTCCTCCTGTTGATCGGAATTGAAAAGGTATTCGCAAGGTCAGCCAGTGGAACATCTACCACAGAAGAAGAAGAGCGAGAGGCAGAGACTAAACAGGATATTTCTGTTTTCCCCCTGGCGACTCCGCTTCTTGCGGGACCCGGTTCGATGGGGGCAGTTGTACTATTAATGGCTGATGCAGAGGGGGACCTGACAAGCCAGGCAATTGTCCTTGCATCTATATTAACGATTTTGCTTCTAACACTGGGCGCACTACTATCAGCCAGTAAACTTCAAAAACATCTGGGTATTACCGGGATGCATGTTGTAGGGCGGATCATGGGTGTTCTGTTGTCTGCGTTAGCTGTACAGTTCATTCTCGATGGTATTGGGCAAAGCGGGTTGGTAGGCACGTGAAGTGCCACCTGCTTCCTGCCAATTTAGTCACGAGGTCTTAATTAGTGTTTTGAGGTAAGCTCGGGTCTCTTCACTCCACTCTTTAGCATCCTCATCGTGAGCAATCAGCGCGTGTAGCTCCACAAGTTTCCAAAGCTCTTCTTCGGTCTCAACGGCGATTTTTCCAGGGCAGGCGTCCATACCTTCACAGTCTGCACAGGCATACGAATAAACGGTCATAATTTTATCTCCCAGATGTCTTTATCGTGAAACAGGTAATGCTTTCATTTAAATTATTAGAATTGCTCATGCCTGGGTAGCCCATCATCAAGCTTCACCCACGGCAACTGATCTTCAACATTCACATGCGCAGCGGGAGACGCGATACCCGGGTCATCGAATGTCGGCGCAAGTATACTTACCTGCCCGGGCCATCCCTCTTCAGCAACATATGTCAGAGAGGTGCCGCATTGGCCACAGAATCCCCGCTCGACACCTGGCCAGGCACAGGTTGTGATTTGACCTTTGGTGATTTTGAAATTCTCCGATTTGGCTCCAACCCAGGTTGTGAATGCCGCCCCTACAGCCTTCTGGCAAGAACGGCAATGACAGTGTGACGACCAGTCGGGTGGACCTATGAGCGCATAGCGAACTGCACCACAGAAACAACCTCCTTCATTATGCTGTGTAGTCTCTTGCATGCATTTCATCCTCACAAAATTTAAGAATTTCTAACTTACAATTTTATCTGCCACATCGGGCAGCTCAATTGTTGACTAATTTAGCTATTTACGCTACTAAGACTTATCAATTGTATTGTAAGAAAAGCTAACACATGGATTGGGTTGAGTTCCCTACTCTCAATAGCCTTCGAGCCTTTTCAGCGGTCGCAGAAACCTCGAGCTTTTCGCGTGCAGCAGTCTCACTCAATGTTACCCATGCCGCAGTAAGCCAGCAGGTCAAAGCTCTGGAGGAAAGAATCGGTCTTACCTTGATTGAAAGAAAGGGAAAAAATATCGGCTTGACTACGGAAGGGAAGTCCCTGGCACATGACCTTGCGACTGGATTTACCGCCATACACGATGGGGTTAAAGCCTTAACACATGCTTCCACCGAGCGCGCCGTTCAAGTCACCATGCCACCGGCTTTTGCGGTAAGTTATCTGATGCCAAGAATTGCCGGATTTCAGCGCGAGCACCCCGAGATCAGACTCATGCTGAATCCCACCGCCGATATTATGGAACTGACCCCCGGCGGCATCGAGGTAGCCATCCGCTATTGCGATGGTGTGGTACCCGGCATGGTAGTTATCCCGCTGTTAAAATCTGACATGGTCGTTGTTGGTGCACGCGAATTGGTTCGCGGCAAAACATTTAGCAGCCTGGCCGCACTCTGTGACCTTCCCTGGTTGCAGGAAGTAGGCAGCAACGATACTGCCGAATGGATGGGACGTCAGAAGATAACACCGGATCAACCAATGCGAATGACCTACATGCCGGGAAGCCTGATAATGGACGCTGTAAGACGTGGCCATGGTTTGACCTTTACAGCACGCAGCTTTGTAGATAAAGATATCCAGGCGGGGCTGCTAGTTGAATTATTTTCAGAATCAGATATCGGAGGCTATTACATTGTCACGCGCCCTGGTGTGCTCCGCTCTCCAGTCCTTGCGTTCGTTAACTGGCTTAATAGACAATCTAAACTCAGTGCGTCTCACTGAGTCGGCATTTAACTCAGGATTTTCACTGTCCCCATTGCCGAAATTCGTTGGGAATAGCAAAATATCGCCAAACAAACACATGCTCGATGCCGGGACAGGGTAAGAAATGCATAACATGAAAAAATACTCCAGCAAGCAGGTTGAATTATGAGTCGTGGTGACGCAGCGTTTCGCAGAAAAGACATCAAGGGCACCGTCATTGAGAATAGCTTCTCCGGCGCCCTTTCATTCATGCGGCGCAAGTACACGCGCGATCTGAAAGGCGTCGATGTTGCAGTGACGGGCATCCCCTTCGACCAGGCGGTATCGAATCGCCCAGGCGCTCGATTCGGTCCCGAAGCCGTGCGCCGAGCTACCGCGCAGCACGCCTGGGGGCCAATCTGGCCCTGGCGTTTTGATCCATTCAGCACTCTCGGTGTTATCGACTACGGTGACATGCACTACGACTACGGTGACATCGCAAACATCGTCGAAACCATCACCCAGCACATCTCTACCATTGTCGATGAGGGTGTATCAACCCTGACTCTCGGCGGCGACCACTTCATTACTTACCCGGTCCTGAAAGCCTATCATCAGAAATATGGGCCGCTTGGCCTGGTTCATTTCGACGCACATCGAGATTTCGAAAATGACATTGATGATCGCATTGACCATGGCACCATGTTTACCCGCGCGATGAAAGATGGGCTGATCGACCCAGAGCGGACGATCCAGATCGGTATTCGCACCTATTTCAAAGGTGAACGCGGCGAAGGGGTTCAGGTTATCGGCGCTGACGAGGTACATGCGAAGTCCGCGGAGGAAATCGCAACCCAGGTACTGGAAAGGGTTGGTAGTGGTCCGGCCTACCTGACTTTTGATATCGATTGCCTCGATCCAACTTTCGCACCTGGTACCGGTACGCCCGTACCTGGCGGCCTTTCAACCTACCAGGCGCTGGCTATTATTCGAGCAATGAAAGGCCTGGACTTTTTGGGCATGGACGTCGTTGAAGTTTCGCCGCCTTACGACCACAGCGAGATTACGGCTAATGCCGCAGCGATGATTGCAATCGAAATGCTCTGCCTGAAGGCGTGGGCCGCGGGCGCTCGCCCCTGAACTCTTTGCAGACATCCTGGTAGCCCTCTACTCGTGCCGGATGGTATAGCGGACACACCAACAATCGCGTTAAACCGCTGGACTGACGTAAATGAAACAATTGACTACCAGAATCATCACTAGCAAACGGCTTACTCTCAGATCAGTCCGTGATTCGGACCTGGACACGCTACACAAGATCATTTTCTCTGATCCTGAAGTGATGTCTCAGGCCTTTGAAGGCAAAACACTTTCCAGGAAAGAATCGGCGGATTTCTTTAAAAACTACTTCGATCATGACGGCAACGGGAAACAGCTGGGTGTTCTCGTGTTAAACGGGCCTGGCAATATTGTCGGTTTCGCGGGTCTTGTGGAGTGTCCGGTGCTTGAACGCAAGGATTACGAGATCGGATTTGTTCTGGCGCGAAAGTACTGGGGTAAAGGCTACGCAACTGAAATAGGAATAGCGCAAATTGAATATGGTATGGAGAGTGCAGGATGCGAACGCCTGCTGGCCCTGGTGTCGCCTGCAAATGCCGCTTCCAAATCCGTGCTGCATAAAATCGGCATGATCCATCATTCAACGATTGAGACAGAAACTCGCGGTATACGGGATGTTTATGTCACACAAAGCCAGTGCAGGCGACAGGCGACGGAGTCTACATGCGAAACTGGTTCCTGATAAATCTCGGTGATGCCATGCTGGCCGTCGATCAGCAAGATCGAATCAAGGACTTGCTCCTGTCGGCATATGCACAGGCCGGCAGCCCCGATGAAATGGCCGTATTTACCCGGCATGAATCGGAAGGCCGCCTTCATTGTGACGTCATGATTTACTTCTCCCCCATGTCGGCGAAGGTGGCAGAAGAGGTTAATGCGCGATCTTGCGAGAAACCATCGCCAATCGGTCTGAGCCTGTTGGCTGGCTCTAAACAGTCCTGGTTGATACTGTTCCCGGAACTGGCTCGCTAACGCCAGTCCCGGAACATACTGAAATGGAGAATTACAGATGTCTCAACCAGTTTACGCACTCAACCTCTTCAACATCAACGTCTCGAACAAGGACGAAGCCGAGCTCACGTGATCCAGTCGTAGAGCCAGCCAACCGCTAGCGAGCCGATTGCCGCCAGTAACAGGTAAAGTGCGAACGGCTTGATTCTAAGAACCGGAAAAATGGCGATTGCACCCCAGATACTAACCACGCTACCCGAAACCAGGAAAGCCATTGCGGCGCCTGGCGACATTCCATGATCGATCAGGCCGCGGGTAAGCGGTAGCGCGGCATAGCCATCGAGGTAGGCGGGTGATCCGACAATTACCGCCAGTGGAACGGCCCATACCGACTGCTGACCCAGGTAATCCGCGAGCGCCTGCGGCTCCAGATGCGCCTGCATCTGGTACTCGGCCGCAAACGCCAGGCCCAGGCAGATTACAATCAATTTGGTCATCGCCCAGAGCTCAGCGTTGAATTGCTTTATTCTTTCCGCATCGTCCCAGATGGCGTACTCAATATGAGCCGATGAACAGTGGACCTGTTTTCCTAGCGTCGCCGCGAGACCCTTTTCGCGCAGTGGAGACAGTATCCATGACCTGCTGGAAATTGCGGTGGTGATCATTCCGCCGAACAACCCTAGCAGCAGCGCCGCAACGGTCTTGGCAATGGCGAACTGGAAACCCAGGGTCGCCGCCGTCACCGAAAACATGGCGGGATCGGTAACCGGTGACGACAACCAGAAGGCCATCACCGGGGCGAGCGGCACGCCGGATGACAGCAGGCCCGCCATCAACGGCAATACGGTTACACCACAGACAGGCGTGATCGCACCAATCGCCGACGCCGCGAGAATGGCCCTGAGTTGATTTCCTTCGAAGGCCTGCCTTATGCGTCCACCCGCGCCACTTGCGTTTACCCTTGCCGATATGAGAATGCCGGGAATGACCAGCGGCGATACCTCGAGCATGCCCATGAGCACGAAAGCGACGGTATCCGCGGAACTGGAAGGGCCACAGGAACGCGGCCAGCAGGCTCCCGCTAACCCCCAGAATGGCCAATTTGTGCCTCCGCCAGAGGACAGGGTTGATCACATTGCCTGCTTCGTTCATCTATCTCTTCGCTGGTAATCGCGGCCCATAATGGCATAATCAGGTGTTTTTAAAAATTGAATAATAGTCATAACAAATATGAGTATTTCTAATAACTCTGAAAGCACGGCAAAACTCGACAGCGAACTGCTTCGAACCTTTCTGGCAGTGGCAGAAAGCGGCAGTTTCAGCAAAGGCGCGGTTCGCATCTTCCGTTCGCAATCGGCGGTGAGCCTGCAAGTAAAACAGCTGGAAGATATATTAGGCCACCGGGTTTTTCAGCGGCAGGCACGCGGCGTGAAACTAACCCCCATCGGAGAACAATTACGCCCTAGCGCGCAGAAAGTTGTTGGCCTTCTGGACGAAACCATTGGGCAATTGAGGTCAAATCCATTGCAGGGATCGATTCGTATCGCAATCCCCGACGAGTATGGAGATAACCTACTGCCCGGGGTGATAGCTCAATTCGCCCGCAACCATCCCCAGGTCGAGCTTTCGGTACGCTGCAGCTTTAGCGCGAACTTCCCCGTGGCATTGGCGAGAAATGAAATCGACCTGGCGGTTCATGCCGTCGAGTCCACGGGCAACAATATGCAGGTGTTGCGAAAAGAGAAAACTTACTGGGTGACTTCGAACAACCACATGGTCCACCAGCATAATCCAGTTCCGGTGGCGCTGTTTGATCGGGATTGTTGGTGGCGTGATCGAGCGCTTGAAGCATTGAGTAAATCAGGCAAGCAGCACCAGGTAGTTTTCAGCAGCGAAAGCGTTACTGGCATCACCGCCGCGGTTTGTGCCGGTGTTGCCGTTGGTATGGTGGGTGAAAATTCATTACGCAATGAGTTTCGAATTTTATCGGCAAAGGATGGATTTCCTGCAATGCAGGATTCGATACTCGTTCTCGAACATCGCGAAGGCATTAGCGACGCCGTTTCGCGGGCGATGAGCCGCGCCATAAGAGGCGCGTTCGGCAAGGGCTGAACCGTTACAGATGGACCAGGGCAAAGCCGAGGCACCGATGCTGAACGATAACGGGTAAAATAAGTTATGACTGGTGAAAAGAATCTCGCGAAGTTGCTGCAGGCCATGTCCCCGGCACTGCTCGACGCAGAGTATGTCTTCTGTTGCCTCGAAGGTTCTCGTTACGGGGATCATTTGAACCTGGAACCCATAGCCGCCTTTGCAGAACGCGAAGGCCTCACGCTTGTCATCACAAAATCAAAAGCCGACGAGTACGGGATCAGCTATGAGTCTGTTTTCAGGTGCATCACGTTAAACGTCCACTCGAGTCTGGAAGCGGTCGGCTTGACGGCGGCCTTCTCGACCAAACTTGGCGAGCATGGGATAAGCGCCAATGTGATTGCGGGTTATTATCATGATCATATATTTGTCCAGGCTGAACTTGCCGGGAAAGCAATTGCGGCAATTAACGAACTTACGCGTTAACTTACGCTCGCAACCGGGTAAAATGACTGCTGTGCGCGTTGTCCCGCAGGGCATCGCGTCAAAACCGTTAAGGAGAATTCAATGATTTTGGAAGTAGCGGTACTCGACGTCAAACCCGGGCGAGAACCTGAGTTTGAAATCGCATTCGAGCAAGCACAGGGAATTATTTCCAGCATGAATGGATACATTTCACATCAACTGCAAAACTGTATCGAGAATCCCAGCCGGTATATTTTACTGGTCAACTGGCAAACTCTGGAAGATCACACGAAGGGATTTAGGGAATCGGACGAGTACCAGGAATGGCGCGCATTGTTGCATCACTTTTACGACCCTTTCCCGACGGTGGCGCATTACCGGGCAGTCCTTGGGGTTGCCTTGTAACATGCGCTGGCAACAGGCCCGGCGAAATAAGGTCGCTTGAGAAAGGCGTTGAGCACAGGTAGATATCTTGCAACACATATTCTGGTTAAGAGAGGGGAAAATCGCGGGTCGTTCGGGACCAAATACCGACGTCTGGGACCTCGACGAAATCAAGGCGGGCGGGATCGCGGCCATTCTCTCTGTTAACAGTGGCGAAGCGGTTCACGAGACGCTGCTTGCCCAGCTCGGAATAGACTACGCAAACATTCCCATGTCATCGAACGCTCCAGCCAAGGATGGCGACCGGGAAATTTGCCTGCAAAACATTCCGCGGGCAATGGATTTCATACGAGAAAACCTTGTCTGCGGCCCGGTCTTGATTCACTGCCGTGCCGGAAAAGATCGAACGGGAATGGTCATGGCCGCCTACCTCATTGAATTTGAAGGGTACGATGCGAAAGTGGCCATGGATAAAGTGATCGAGGCACGGCCGATCGCATTCACCGCTCAAGGATGGAAAGAATTCGCGCTGGAGGTGCTGTGCCACTACCAGGCAGAACCGGGAGAAACCAGGATATGAAACAGCAAAATGACGAACTGCTGAGCGCATTGCTCTCACAGGGATGCACAACCAAGGAGATTGATGGCGTCACGCTGATTTCTCTGCCGGAGGATGACGGCGAGTTTATTTTTGAACATATGGGCGGCTGGCTTTACCTCGGCACGACCTTCATGGAACCCGAGGAATTCGATACTTCGGAGCACGAGAGCCAGCTGAATCGCTTCCTGCTGGAGCTGCAACACCGTAACCTTGGCTGCCGCTTTTCCTATGACGGCGCTGGCTTTCTTACCATCGGCGGCGAACTCGACCCGCAGCACCAGCAGGCGGATGACGTGCTGCAAATGCTGGTACAGATATTGTTTATCATCGAATCATGCATTCGCATGTGCGACCAGGTCCTGGATACCGGCCAGATTCCATCCGACCGTGAAGTCGACGAAGCCTTTGGAGTGAACGAAAATCTGCATTGACCCCGATTGACACCTGGAAATCGAAACATGACCGCTAACAACAAAGACGCGAACCTTTGCCGATTTCGTTAACGCCAGCCGGCGCGGTCCATCAGTTTCACGGCGGCCCGGTTGTTTTCGCCGAGGCGGCTCAGGTTGAGGCTATCGCCCTTGAATTCACCAAAGGATTTCAGCAGGTCGGAAATTTGCGCATCGTCGGTCACCGGGTACTCGAGGTTGACTTCGCCATACCAGGTCTGGGATTCCGCGCTGGCCATGAATTCCAGCAAGCGCTCGGCGGCCTCGGGATGCTTTGCATGTTGCGTGATAGCGGCGCCACTGACATTGATGTGTGCACCGCGGTCATCCTGGTTGGGCCAGAATAGCCCCAGGGCTTCGGCAACTTCGCGATCGGCTTGCTTAGCACTTTTTACCAGTCGACCGTAGTAATAGGTGTTCGCGATCGCGATATCGCACTGTCCGGCCGCGGTCGCGCGCAACTGATCGGTATCACCGCCGGCGGGGTTACGCGCGAAGTTGGCTACCAGACCCCGCGCCCATGCCTCGGTTTGTTCGACTCCATTCGCCTCGATCATCGACGCAACCATCGACTGGTTGTAGATATTGCTCGAAGAACGTATGCAGATGCGTCCTTTCCAGCGGGGGTCGGCAAGCGCCTCGTAAGTGGACAACTCCGCCACATCTACCCTGTCGCGGGCGTAGAAGATAACGCGCGCCCGACGTGACATGCCGAACCAGTAGTTTTCGCTGTCGCGCAGGTTTGGCGGAATCCTGGCGTCGAGCCTGGCATTGTTCACCGCCCTCAGGACCCCGGCTTCCCTGGCGCGCTGCAGGCGCCCTGCA
>Ga0164315_10004447_pt1 | contig 10876 bp, 9 predicted proteins | sample GuaBasSedimGuay6_FD_113737 | JGI IMG/M metagenome (GOLD analysis project Ga0164315, IMG submission 113737) | Subseafloor sediment microbial communities from Guaymas Basin, Gulf of California, Mexico - Guay6, Core 4569-2, 0-3 cm | ecosystem: Environmental > Aquatic > Marine > Hydrothermal vents >...
TGCCGGACTCAGTTTATCCACTCATGGTTATGTCGCTAACCTGGCGCACAGTGTTTTGCTGGCCGCTGATAAACCAGAGGAATCGGCTGGGCAAATCTACAACTGTGGGGATGAAACTCAATATACGATGAGTCAGATTATTGAGGTGGTTGCTGCGAAAATGAATCACAAATTTGAACTGATCAACATGCCCTACGAACTGGCGCTACCGGCGCGGGCGTATGTGACCGGACCCTCGACTCATCACCGCTTGATGGATATCAGCAAGATCAAAAGCCAGCTGGATTACCGGGATGTAAATCCCGTTGATGAAGCCCTGGGGCTAACGGTGGACTGGTTGCTTGAAAATCGACCGGCACCTGGCGGCGATCTGGAGGAGCGTTTGCAGGACCCTTTTAATTATGAAGGTGAAGACCGGATCATTGAGGCCTGGCAGCAAAGCCTTGAAAAAGTTGCTCAGGTGCCCTTTGAGATTGCCAGTCACCGACCCCATCCCTATGCGCATCCAAAAAAACCGGGCGAACGTGACCATCGTAACCGTTAATTAAGCTCTTTTATTAAGCACTTTTTTTAAAGGAGCCGGCTTGTTTCTATAAACTCAGCATCCGAAATTATCGGTTTACTGTACGCTGCCCGTGGTTCGAACTCTTTTGGCACCCTTCACTGGTTTGGCCTTCAGGGCGTCGCGCTTCAATTTAGCCCGCGCATCGATAGCATTTTTCATGGCAATAAGCAGCCCGGTAATAAGGAATGCCCCTGGTGGCAAAATAGCGACTAAAAACCCATAACCCTCGCCAAAGATTTGCAGCGACCAGTCGGCAGCAGCCGGCCCAAATAGTAAGTCCATGTTGGCGAATAAGGTACCGCTACCGAGCACTTCACGAATAGCACCGAGTACCAGCAGCACGGCGCCAAACCCCGCGCCCATGAGTACGCCATCAGCAATAGCTGGCACAATGGAATTTTTGCTGGCAAAGGCTTCAGCCCGCCCAAGTATTGTGCAATTAGTGACGATAAGCGGGATGAAAATGCCCAGGATCTGATAGAGCTCGTAAGTGTATGCCTTCATCAGCATTTCGGTACAGGTAGTAAAGGTCGCAATAATCATTACAAAGGCAGGGATTCGTACGGCATCGGTCACACGGTGACGAATCAGCGATACCGTCGCATTCGATCCGGCCAGAACAACCAGTGTGGCCAGGCCGAGGCCCAGGGCATTGACCACTGAACCAGTCACTGCCAGTAAAGGGCATAAACCCAGTAATTGCACCAGCGCCGGGTTGTTGTCCCATAATCCATTGCGGGTGATTTCGCGGTAGGATATGTCACTCATCGTGTGTTTTCCTGGGGGAGTTTACTGTGAGGTTTATCCACAGTAGCGCTCTTGATTAGTTTCGTAATGCGCTGTCGATCTTCATCAAAATATTCCAGCACCCTTTTGACCTGGGCAACCACGGCGCGGGGTGTAATGGTAGCGCCAGTAAATTGATCAAAATTGCCGCCGTCCTTTTTTACCTGCCATTCGGAAAGCTCTGGATTGGTGAGTGATTTGCCGTCAAAGGCTAAAATCCAGTCACTCCTTTTTAAGTTTATTTTATCGCCCAGCCCCGGTGTCTCTGTATGGCTGAGAACCCGCACCCCGGCGAGGGTTCCATCCATATTAACGCCGGCAATTAAGCTGATGTCTCCACTATAGCCATCCGGTGCAATGGCGGGCACGATCAGCGCTACGATTTCACTATCTTTGCGGGCAACATTAACCTTGCCGCCTTTAATCAGGCCGAGCCTGGTCCAAAACTGGCGTGGTATCGATACCGTATCGGTGAGCATATCGTTGGTGTGCCGGCTGTTGGGAATAATTTCCAGAAGCGCTTTCTCCGCTGCACGTCGCTCAGATTCTTCAATTTGCTCGCGGGTGCCCAGATGGGTGCCAGCCAGCAGCAGAGCGGTAATCAGTGCGAACATTGCCAGCACCAAACTGTTAAACCCAATCGATTGTTTCAGCAAGACTTAATCCTTTTTCGCCGTATCTTGTTTTGAAGCATCTAATGTAGCTGTGCCACGATTTCGTTTGTCATGTCCGTAGGTGCGCGGCAGTGTGTAGTAGTCGATAAAGGGAGCTGCAAAATTCATAAGCAGCACGGCAAAGGCCACGGCGTCTGGATAATTTCCCCAGGCGCGGATAACGAATATCAGTATGCCAGTCAGAGCGCCATATATAAGTCGTCCTCGGTTAGATACTGCTGAGGTTACCGGATCAGTAACGATGAAAAATGCACCGAGCATGGTGGCGCCGCTCAGTAAGTGTAAGGTTGCCGGTCCATGACTGCCCGAACTGCCACCGTCATAATTCAGCCACGCCATGATAGTTAATGTTGTTAACATGGCTACGGGTGCGTGCCAGGTAAATACTCTTTGGTAAAGGAGGAAGCAACCACCGGCGAAAAATCCCAGGTTGACCCATTCCCAGCCAGCTCCAGCCCATCGGCCATTCACAAACCAGACATTCTGGTCGTAAAACTGCTCAACCAGCAGGCCGCTGCTATGCTTGAAAGAATCGAGGGGTGTGGCTGCGGTATAGCCATCAATCGCGGTGCCAGAAAATTGGAAAACAATCTGCAGCGATTCCCCTAATCCCGGTAAGACCTTGCCTTCCGGGAGGATGCTCTGTGCTACAGGCCATGTGGTCATTTCGATGGGGAAGGAGATCAATAGCACTACATAGCCCACCATCGCCGGGTTAAAGGGGTTGTAGCCCATACCGCCATAAAGGTGTTTGGCAATAATGATGGCAAAGGCTGTACCCACCACCACCACCCACCAGGGCACCAAAGGAGGCAGTGCCAAACCAATAAGTACTGCGGTTACCAGGGCACTGCAATCATGCAGATAAAACCACACCGGTCTTTTTCGCAAAGCGACAATGCTTGCCTCACAAACCAGGGCGGTGACACTGGCGATGGCGATATTGATTAATGATCCCCAGCCAAAATGCCACGACAGGGCGATGAGCCCCGGGACAGTAGCCAGCAAAAGCAGCTGCATGACCCGCTGCGTTGTCTGTGCAGCGTGCATATGTGGCGAGGTGATACGTTGCAGGGCCATCAGCTATCTGACTCTGCTGGCGTTTTCGCCAGGCCCTGTTCGACTTCTGCCTGCCGGACGGCTAATTTATCTTCCAGTTTAGTGACTGCAGTGGCGTAAGCTTCGATATTGTCGTCAGCGTCGGACTCAGCCTGCTTGAGGCGGTCGCGTGCTTTTGCCAGGCGCTTACGTAAGCTGTCGCACTGAAGTTGCAGTTTTTCCTGTGCGGACATTTCAGCTTGTTGAGCCGCTCTTTGCTGAGCCTGCTCAATAGCTAACTGAGCTCGATCCAGTGCCACTGTATCCTGGTTCTGGTTCTGGTTCTGGTGTTGAGTGCGCGCCGGAATTTCTGCTGTGTGGTTTTGCTGCTCCTTGCTGGTATCGTTGGAGTCTGTGTGCCTGGTCAACTGCTCGACCGCTTCGTTATGGCGCAGACGGGCTTGTTCCAAAGTCGCTTCGCGCGAAGCTCGTCGGGGATCATCCGCTGCACAAAGCTCGTGATTTGCTCTGGCTTTTGCCAAACGGCTTTCTGCCGCCATCACCGCTCTTTGCAAACGTTTGTGTTCTTCTTCTGGTGAGGGTTTCGAGCTGCGCACTCTGGCTAGCGCAGCGGCAACGACATCAGTGTCTTCTGTGTCGATATTCTCATTGTCCTGCGCCGAGAGTTTTGCCTGCTCAGCAGCCTTTTTGCGAGCTTCTCGTTTAGCGATTTTTTCCTGCTCGGCTTTGGCGAGGCGTTCCTGGTGATATTCAAATCGTTGGCGAGAACGGTCCGCCGCAATATTTTCCTGTTCCATTACCCGTATCTCGGCTTTGGCAGCACGGTAATACTGAACCAAGGGGATTTCACTAGGGCAGACATAGGAGCAAGCTCCGCATTCTATACAGTCGCCGAGATGATAAGCGGCCAATTTATCGTAGTCTTTTGACCTTGCATACCAGAACAATTGTTGGGGCAGTAACTTGGCTGGACAGACTTCCGCACAATGGCCGCAGCGTATGCATGCCTGAGGGATACCCTGTTGCGGGCTTTCTGCAGCATCGGCGGCGAGCAGGCAATTGGTGGATTTAATAACCGGGGCGCTGAGATCGTTGAGCGTATAACCCGTCATCGGACCACCCAGGATCAGTCGTTGGCAAAGAAACTCATCAAAGCCGGCGGCAGTAAGCAGGTGAACGGCCGGCGTGCCTATAAGTACTTCATAGTTACCGGGCGTGCGGCAACTATTCCCGGTTACTGTGGTGATGCGTGAAACCAGCGGTTCGCCTTTGCAAACCGCACGAAAGATAGCGTAGACGGTGCCCACATTCTGACAAACAATACCGAGTTCGGCAGGCAATTTGCCACTGGGCACCTCCTGTCCGGTAAGAATCTGTATTACCTGTTTTTCGCCGCCAGAGGGGTATTTGGTTGGGAACTCCACCAGCTCAATGGCAGTATCTTTGAGCAGCGGTTCCAGTGCTTCATAAGCCTCGGCCTTATTGTCCTCAATGCCAATGAGTATTTGTTCCGGGCGACCAAGAATATGGGCGAGGATATCAATGCCAGTTACGATGTCCTCGGTACGCTCGCGGATTAATATGTCGTCTGCGGTGATATAAGGTTCGCATTCAGTGGCATTGATGATCAGGGTGTCGATGCTTTGGCGGGGTTGCAGTTTTACCGCAGTGGGAAAGCCCGCACCGCCCATACCGGTGATCCCCGCATCTCTGATTATGGTAAGCAGTTGTGCGGGTGACAAAGATTGGTAGTCGGCAGGAGGCGGGCCTTCGACCCAGCGCTCATCGCCGTCGGAATGCAAAACAATACAGGGTGCACTCATACCGGAGGGGTGAGAGATGGGACGTTCTTCAATGGCCGCTATGGTTCCGGAAGTCGGCGCGTGTACCGCTGCACTGATAAAACCGTTGGGCTCGGCTATCATCTGGCCTTTGAGAACAGTATCTCCTGGTTTAACCAGCGGGAGTGCTGAGGCGCCAATATGCTGATTCAATGGCAGTATCAAAACATCAGGCATTGGCACGTTGCTAATAGCTCTTTGCAAGGACTGACTTTTATTTTCCGGCGGATGGATACCACCGTGGATGTCCCACGTCTTTTTCATTGGGAGCTTCTCATAGCGAGCGTGTCATTGTGAGTTTCTCATGCCGCCACATCCCCATGACGGTCAGTAGCGATAATGCCGGGCTTTTTCAGCAATTCGACAGAGGAGCGTGGTGTGCTCCAGTGCCAGTCAGCAAGCTCGCCGGGCACCGGTAGCATGTCGATACAATCTACCGGACAGGGTTCTACGCACAGATCGCAGCCGGTGCATTCCACAGCGATTACGGTGTGCATTAATTTTGCTGCTCCGAGGATGGCGTCAACCGGACAGGCTACTATGCACTTGGTGCAGCCAATGCACTCTGCTTCGCGAATATAAGCCACGGTTTTAACTTCAGCTTCTTCGCCGTGCTCTTCATCCAGTTCGGGAGCAGGTATGTCGAGCAGATTTGCCAGTGCGTTTATCGTCGCCTGTCCGCCGGGTGGGCAGTGATTGATAGCCTCGCCTTCATCGATAATAGCCTGAGCATAGGGTCGACAACCAGGGTGGCCACATTGTCCGCATTGTGTCTGGGGAAGTAGAGCGTCAATTTGGTCTACCAGAGGATTGCCTTCCACCTTAAAACGTATGGCGGCAAAACCAAGAATGGCGCCAAAGATAGCACTGAGTAGTACCAGTGCGATCACTGCGGTAAGCAATAATTCCAGCGCAGACATATCAGTCATGGCAGTTGAATGAAGCTGTTCATGGCTAAATTTATATCAGGGTTTATGCTGGGGTTTATGTCTGGATTCATATCGGGTTTCATACCAGACCAGCGAATCCCATAAAGGCTAAAGACACCAGACCAGCGGTAATCATGCCAATAGCGGCACCCTGAAAAGGTAAGGGAATATCCGCTGCGGCGAGTCGTTCACGCATCGCGGAAAATAAAATAAGTACCAGCGAAAACCCCAGAGCGGCGCCAAAACCATAAAGGCTGGATTCCATAAACGATCTGCTTTTAGCTGTGTTTTGAAGTGCGACACCTAGTACAGCACAGTTGGTAGTGATAAGTGGCAGGAACACACCCAATACGCGATATAGCAGCGGGCTGGTTTTTTCGATAAACATTTTGGTGAACTGTACGACCACAGCGATGACCAGAATAAACGCGATGGTCTTCAGGTAAGTGAGTCCCAGAGGCACTAATATCCACGCGTTGACCAGGTAGCTGGAAATAGCCGCCAGTGTCAGCACAAAAGTGGTCGCGCTGGCCATGCCGATGGCGGTTTCAAGCTTATTGGACACGCCCATAAACGGACACAGGCCCAGAAACTGGGCCAGGACAAAATTATTGACCAAAATGGTACTGATAAGAATGACTGCAAATTCTTGCATGGCTTTGGCCGTGTAAAGATGGATGCGTTAGTGCGCCTATTATCGGTTATCAGCTATTCGAACTAAAAGAATAAATAATCCATATTTTAGGCGATTTTGTAATATAACCCGCCGTTAATAGTCGGCATTATTTCAGCATTGTTTATGTGGTTATTAATTATTCTGAATAGGGTTTATCAGTCCCACTGAGTCAGGTGATCCGTTGGCCGGGCTGTGCACCGCTATCGGGCTCCAGCAAATAAATACCCTGGTCGTCGTCAGCAGCGGCCAGCACCATGCCTTCAGAAATACCAAAGCGCATTTTCCGCGGTGCCAGATTGGCAACCATAACCGTCAGGCGACCTTCCAGATCTTCGGGTTTGTAAGCTGACTTAATACCGGAAAATACATTGCGCGTTTCACTGCCGATATCCAGCGTTAACTGTAATAACTTGCCGGCGCCCTCGATATGACTTGCCGCGACTATACGGGCGACTCGCAAATCGACTTTGATGAAATCATCAAAAGTAATTTCGCTGGCAAGGGGTTCAATGCTCACAACGGATCCAGTAGAGGCTGCAGCCTGTTGCTCGCCGTCAACCATTGCTACGGGGGGTAATTCCTCGCGGCTAGCTTCAACCATAGCCTCGACTTTATCTTTCTCTACACGTTTGACCATGGGTTTAAAGACGTTAATGCGATGCTCAGTGAGTGGTTCGATGTTGATATCCCAACGTAGGTCATCGTTGAGAAATTCCTGTGCCTGTTCAGCCATAGCCGGCAGTACCGGCTTCAGGTAAATCATTAAAACTCGGAATAGATTGATGGCCAGCGAACAAATATCCTGTACCTCGGCTTCGCGGCCCTCTTGTTTAGCGACTTTCCAGGGTTCCTGGGCGGCAATGTACTCGTTAGCAGCGTCGGCGATGGCCATGATTTCGCGAATGGCTTTACCAAAATTGCGCGCTTCGTAGTGAGCGGCAATGGTTTCGCCTGCATCTACTGCCTGCTGCCACAATTCGGGATTAGTCACGCCAGGGGCCAATACGCCGTCGTTTCCATTGGTGACAAAGCGCGCACAGCGGCTGGCGATGTTGACAACTTTGCCCACCAGGTCACTGTTCACCCGTTGGATGAAATCATCGAGGTTGAGGTCCAGGTCTTCGACACCAGCGGACAATTTAGCGGCAAAGTAGTAGCGTAAATATTCTGGATCCAGGTGATCGAGATAAGTGCGTGCGTTGATGAAAGTGCCCCGCGACTTGGACATCTTTTTACCATTCACCGTAAGAAAGCCGTGTACGCAGACTTCATTGGGGGTACGGAAGCCAGTGCTTTGCAATATTGCTGGCCAGAACAGGGCATGGAAATTAACGATATCCTTGCCAATAAAGTGATACAACTCGGTACTTACATCCTTTGCCCAGAAGCGATCGAAGTCGATGCCCTCACGATCGCAGAGATTTTTGAAACTGGCCATATAACCTATAGGTGCATCCAGCCACACATAAAAATATTTGCTGGGCGCATCGGGTATTTCAAAGCCGAAGTAGGGGGCGTCACGACTGATGTCCCATTCCTTGAGTCCAGCATCGAGCCATTCGCTGAGTTTATTGGCTATCTCGTTACTGACATGACCGGCTCGAGTCCACTCCTTTAGGAAATCGCTAAATTCTGGCAGCTTAAAAAAATAGTGCGTAGATTCTTTGGCAACGGGTGTGGCCCCGGAAATGGCTGATTTGGCATCCAGCAGGTCTGTTGGCGAGTAGGTCGCACCGCAGGCCTCGCAGTTGTCACCGTATTGATCTTCGGCCTTACAACGGGGGCAGGTGCCTTTGATATAGCGGTCAGCCAAAAACAGATTTTTTTCAGGGTCGTAAGCCTGAGTGATTTTTCTTGTGGCAATATGCCCGTTGGCCTTGAGGCGGCGGTATATTTCTTCGGCTAAGACGCGGTTTTCTTCGGCATGGGTGGAGTGATAATTGTCGAATTCAATAAGAAACGCGGCGAAATCTTTTTCATGCTCGGCCTTGACGGTCTCGATTAGCTGCTCAGGACTAATGCCCAGCTCTTCTGCCTTGAGCATGATGGCAGTTCCATGAGCATCGTCGGCACAGACGTAGTAACATTCGTGCCCCCTTGCTTTCTGAAAGCGCACCCAAATATCGGTCTGAAGATATTCCACCAGATGGCCCAGGTGGATAGAACCATTGGCGTAGGGCAGGGCGCTGGTAACAAGGATTTCGCGGTGACTAGCAGGTATAGACGACATAGGTTTCTTGATTGTTAGCAGTTGGTTACAGGTATCGGGTTACGGGCAATGGTTTACGGGTATTCGGTTACAGGTAATGGCTTGTAGATAGTGCGTTTGTACTGATGGTTAATTTATAAATAGTTGGTTGAAAAATAAGGGCCGCAACTATAGCGGTTTTGCTGTTAATTTTCATTAAGCAGGTAGCGAGTAAGTTATGGTCGAGGCAGTAATCGAAAGTGGTTTGGGTGGCGTAAAATATATCGTCGCCGTGGCGTCGGGCAAAGGTGGAGTCGGCAAATCTACCACAGCGGTTAATCTCGCCCTGGCCCTGCAGGCTCAGGACTTGAAAGTTGGCATTCTCGATGCTGATATTTATGGCCCTAGCCTGCCCAAAATGCTCGGCATTGCCGATACTGTGCAACCTCAGGTGGTTAATGGCAACGCTTTTGTGCCGGTGCCTGCTCATGGGCTCAAGTCCATGTCGATTGGCTATCTAACCACCGAAGCGACCCCTATGGTGTGGCGCGGCCCTATGGCTGGCGGCGCACTGGTGCAAATGATGGAGCAGAGTCTATGGGGTGAGCTGGATGTGCTAGTAGTGGATATGCCCCCGGGTACCGGTGATATCCAGCTGACTTTAGCGCAAAAAGCCAGAGTCTCTGGTGCGGTGGTGGTGACTACCCCCCAGGACATTGCCTTACTTGATGCCCGCAAAGGCATCGAGATGTTTCGAAAAGTGGATATCCCGGTATTGGGCATCGTCGAGAATATGGCATTGCATGTATGTTCAAACTGCGGGCATACAGAGTCTGTATTCGGTGAAGGGGGTGGGCAAAAAGTCGCGTCGGAATATCAGACCCGCCTGTTGGGTTCATTGCCACTGGACAAACGTATCCGCGAAGAAGGTGATCGCGGCACGCCTATCGTGCTAGTTGATCCCGACGGTGAAATAGCCCGGTGTTATCGCGATATTGCCAGCAGCTTAATCACTGCATTAGCCGAAAATCCGGTCAAAGCGCCGGTCATTTCCATCGAAGATTAGGGAGTTAAGATTGAGTATTAAAGCAGACAGCTGGATTCGCCGTATGGCCACTGAACAAGGCATGATTGAACCGTTTGAGAGCAATCAGGTGCGCGACCCCCATGGCAATGGCGAGCGGGTGATTTCCTATGGGGTGTCCAGCTATGGCTACGATGTGCGTTGTGCGGATGAGTTTAAGATTTTCACCAATGTGCACTCGGCTACAGTTGATCCGAAAAATTTTGATCCCGATAGTTTTGTCGATTTTAAAGGCGATAGTTGTGTGATTCCGCCCAACTCCTTTGCGCTGGCCAGCACCGTGGAATATTTTCGTATCCCACGCAGTGTGCTAACCATCTGTCTTGGTAAGTCGACTTACGCCCGATGCGGCATCATTGTTAACGTGACGCCACTTGAGCCCGAGTGGGAAGGTCATGTGACTCTGGAATTTTCAAATACTACTAGCCTGCCGGCAAAGATCTACGCTAATGAGGGTGTGGCTCAAATGTTGTTCTTTGAGGCAGATGAGGTTTGTGAAACTTCCTACAAAGATCGTGGTGGTAAATATCAGGGTCAACAGGGCGTGACTTTGCCCAAAGCTTGACCTGCGCTTTTTGCCGTCAGGTTAAGCTTTTTACCATCTGGTTAAGAAAGGCGGGTATTTGAGGGGCAGATTCTCTACTTCGATCCAGAATAAAGCCGCGATTTCCTAATCCAGAGCTTGCTCAGCGAGCAGTGCATTCTTCAGAGATTCGCTCCAGTCTTTTAGTTGCTGGCGATTCTGCGGGCCTATGCGCAGCAGTAACTTCTGCACGTCGGGCAATGATTCAAATGCCGGGTCGGCAAATTGATATAAAACAGACTCGCGTTTTAACTTTATCGGGGCGTCGATGTCGGGCGTGGCCAATATTTGCCCAAGCCCGGTGATTAGCTGGTTGCCGAACTGCTCAGGGGGTTGCCCGAGTTCGCCATAGGCTGCTTCCAATAGTGGCCGCAGCCAGTGAAACAACTGCGCCAGATGTTCGGGCTGCATAGAGACCAGGAACGTAATAGCTGGTTTATAACGATCAAAATTTGTCTCATCGAGCCAGATTTCACCGTTATTTTTGATAA
>Ga0164315_10004448_pt1 | contig 10876 bp, 5 predicted proteins | sample GuaBasSedimGuay6_FD_113737 | JGI IMG/M metagenome (GOLD analysis project Ga0164315, IMG submission 113737) | Subseafloor sediment microbial communities from Guaymas Basin, Gulf of California, Mexico - Guay6, Core 4569-2, 0-3 cm | ecosystem: Environmental > Aquatic > Marine > Hydrothermal vents >...
CCCCCACGTAAACCGTCTAATGCAGCGTTGTGCGCCACCGTTACATTATTCAGTCGTGCTGTGCCGCCTGTCATTCCTATGCCGCCACCATGGCCGCGAACCGCAGTATTGCCCGAAATCGTAGAGTTCAGAATCGTTATTGTGCCACCACCGCCAACCCCACCACCGGCGACTTCGCCGAGGTTATTGGCCTGGTTGTTTGAGAGCGTTGAGCGAACGACTTTGAGCACACCACCAAAATTAGAATTAAAAATACCACCACCGATTTCCGACACTGACTGGTCAATGGTCGTATCGGTTATCGATAAATCAGCGGCGTTATAAATCGCACCGCCCATTGCCGGCCCATCACTACCTGTTGCCGAGTTGAGGCTAAATACAGAAGTAGTGACGGAACCGGTTCCTCCGGTGAGCATTACTGCCCCACCGTTACCACCTGTGTTACTTTCGAAAAGCCCATTGACCACAACCACATCGCTTAACCTGGCGTAGATGGCGCCACCTTCTTCAACTGCCGTGTTATTGGAGAACGTAATGTCGCTGGCGTTTAATGTGCCCTCAAAAAGATATATCGCACCGCCACTATCACCTGCATTATTGTTATCTAACTGGACATTGCTCAGGGTGATATCCGTGCCTGAAACGTCGGCGAAAATACCCCCGCCATCTCCCGGTGAATTACCACCGGTCACTCGAATACCCTCGAGTGCAAAACTACCGGTAGCGATAATGGCTGATGCATTTCGACCAGTAGCATTGATCACGGCACTGGCCGGCCCTGAACCACGCAGTGTCTTGCCATTACCGATAGTGATCGACTCTGTGTAACTGCCATTGGGTACATTGATAACAGCACCCGCTGCGGCCGCGTTGATCAAGGTTTGTAATGGGCCGATTGGTGAAACAAACTCATATGCACCGATATCGCAGGCGACACCGTTTGGCCGGACCACATCGCGTTGATCTGCAGGTACGGAGCTACACGGCAAAGTACCGTTCAGGCCCGCGCTGCCGAAGGCCGGACTGGTCGCATCAATCGCATGGGTTGAGGTCCAGCCACCGTTGTCCTGGAGTGGGCCCAGTTCTGGGTCAATCCCGATCAGATCGCTGGATAACGGCGGAAAATCACCGTTGGTATTGTCGCCAATCAGGTTGTAGCCTCCTGATGTGATGTTGTTACCCTCACTATCATTGCCGCCGTTACCGGCAACAATTGAAGCTGTAATCTCTACAAAAGCGTCAAAGTCACCGTTCTGACCAGTAAGTCCATTACCTGAATTATTAGTAATCGTGCTGAACAAAGCCGTCACGGCGCTGGCACTATCCCGACCTGCCGTTGCACCATCACCGACATTACCCGACACCGTCGTATTGAGCAGATCGGCAACACCTGACTCGGATGCATAGATACCGCCGCCAACGCCGTGTGAACCGCCGTAAGTTCGGAAATCGTAGTCGTCGGTCGGAACGAGCCCGCCACAACTGAAATATTCCGAACCGCCCGGGTAAGGGTTGCCGGTCATTGTGTAGAGTGAGAAGACAATTCCACCAGTTGTATCAATCTCAATAGAATGGGTTACACCGGGCGTTACGCTAACCGGTTCATCTAACTCATAATGAAGAAATAAACTGGTACCAGCAGACAGCCCGGTGGGCCATACAATTGTTGCTGTTGCGATAACAGGTCCATTTTGATCACCAAGCCGTACCCTGCCCAGATGCACAGTGCCGGCAGCAGGTGGGCTGCCCCCCAAACGCACTTCGAACTCAAATGCAGTCAAGACTTCGGTTGTCGGCAGGAAAGTCTGGCCCTGAAAAGCAGCTATACCGTTCCCGCAATCCGTCGTCGTCCCTGTTGAAGCGTCATTGGACTGATCAAGCGCAGCGGCAACCGCCACGTTATTGGAAACCGTCGATGAGGTAAGAACCAGATGGGAATTAATGCCCGTAACCGCCAGACCACCACCCGCAACACTGGCCTGGTTGCCATCAATTTCAGTCCGTTCCAGCGTCGTTGAACCACCACTGTCCGTCAATACTGCACCGCCATCGCCTACAGTGGCACGATTGCCTGTAAACACCGCCCCATTAATTTGCACGGTTGAACCCATATTGTGGATCGCGCCACCAAAATCAGCCCGGCTGTCTTCGAAGGTTCCGTTGACAATCGTGATAATTGCACCGTCTGAAATCCGTATTGCGCCGCCACCGCTGGCATCTGCCAAGCCATTTCGTATCGTGACATCTGTCAGGCTGAAGTTGGTGGTCACGCCAGTTATATCGATCGCCCGCCTGTCATCGGCATCAAAAACGGAGTTGTTGGCGTTGATCGTAAAGCTGTTACTGACTTGAAGCGTATTGATAAGCACATAAGTGCCCGTTTGAACATTGATGGCATCGCCATCGGCAATACTGCCACTGTTGACTGCAATATCCGGCGATGTGTAATCACAACCAGAGGGACAAACGGTATGGGTCGTCTGCGCCTGCGCTACTTGCGGCAATGCGATCAGCAAGGCCGCTGTTAACAAACTTGATACTGAAATTATGCTGATAGAAAACGCACAGAACAACCCTGAAACGACACGTCGAAAATTCAATCTCATTATTTTTCCCGCCCACAAAATTGGTTTTTAGTATTGAGTGGCCCCGTTTTCTTCGGAGCAGAGACTTTCCGTGTCTGTTGCCCAAGTATAGGAGAGATGCAAATGATTGTCATTTGCCTTTTGTTTGATCAATTTACTTGATCTGGGTCATTGTATTGATAAGTGTAAGCGTGTTTTTTTCAGCCACTAAGGCAGTAGCCTGGCTTTAGACGTATATTTGAACGAATAACTTAAACAACTTGTATATTGCGCCCTCAAGGGGGCTCCAGGGGGAATAGTATGTCTACAGCGTCGTTTTCCGTTTCAATGAAAGCAAAATTATTCAATGGCTTGAGCCTGGTTCGTTTGCTCGGGTTGGTCGGCCTGATGATGCTCGCCACTACCAGCTACGCAGGGACTTGTTTCTTCGACATTCCGTCAACCGACAATGGCGAATCCGCCGAAATGTGGGCTCATAACGGTGCCGATGGGATATGTAGATCCAACCAATATCAAAGTAGCTTTACATATGACAACTTATCAACAGTCGATTTGTATGTAACATGGCGTTTTCATATCATGTTTCCAGATGCTGCGCCAAGGGATGGGGCCTCAAATCCGGTTCGTGCCGTTTTCACCCCCAGCGGTGGCACAAGCAGATCGACGATATCTGTGGCAACCTGTTTTGGTGCAACTGTCACTGGTGCTGGTTCAACATTTGTAGAAATAAGCCTCGCGGACGGAGACACATGTCCCCTGAGGCTTGTGTCGAACAACGGCACCGAGGATATTACTTATACTGCAACTCTATCCCGCACAGGTTCTGTATATTGGGCTGCCGGTGCCAGTTTGGTTGGAGGCGCTTTCGGTGCGCCTGACACCACCCCACCACGCATCAGCAGCATTACTCGAAGAAACCCCACATTATCACCCACCGGTTCCGATACCCTGACCTGGCGTATCACTTTCGACGAAGCTGTTCGGAATGTTCATGCCCTTAACTTTAATTGGACGGGAACCACTGCCAACCTTTTGGTGAACGAAATAAATGCTATCAGCTACGATGTAACGCTTTCCGGCGGCGACCTTGCTGATCTGAATGGCACCGTTATACTCGGTTTCGCGGATGACCAGAACATTGAGGATATGGCGGGTAACCCCCTGACCAATACAACCCCTACTGGGCAGAACAGCAACTACTTCATTGTTGACAACACTGCACCGGAAATAGACGTGCAACGCCCGGCAGGTGCGTCCATTGCCGATGGCGGAACGGATGGCCAGGGAAGTAAGGATGCCGCCAGCCAGGTTACGCTTACCTACACCGTGAGCAACACGGGCGATGCGACGTTGAATGTCTCCAATATCACGAGTACCAGCTATAGCAATGTCAGTGTGGACTCGATTTCAACTACCTCTTTATTGGTAGCCGCAGGAACAACCGATACATTCAGCGTTCAATATACACCCACTGCGGGTGGTGCCTTCAGCTTCGATCTGGATATCTCCAGCAACGATGCGGACGAGGCCAATTATGATGTCACCGTATCCGGCACCGGGGCTGACTCCATACCACCAGACATCGAGATCCTGGATGCCCCCGTCAGCGTTGCCAACAACGACCCTTTCAGCATCACTTTCGAGTTCAGCGAAGACGTAACTGGCTTTGCACAAGGCGACATCACTGTTGGCAACGGCGGCGCCTCGGGCTTTTTAGCGCAGGACAGCAATACCTATACCGCTGACATCACACCAGACGGCAACGGAGATATCACCATTGATGTGGCTGCCAGTGTGGCCCAGGACGGGGCCGGTAACGCCAACACAGCAGCGATGCAAGTTTCTATCCTCTATGGACATATCGTACTTCCCCCGGCAGAAGGAGGGGGACCGGGCGAGGACGTTGGTTTGACTTATTCAGCAACCCAGGCTGACGGCACAACGACGATATCAGCAACGCTATCTCTGGAAATATCCAGTTCCAAGCTACAAACCCCACCAGATGAAGCAAATAGCCTGGTTTCTGCCATCAATATCACCAGCACATCATCGGTAGATGGTTATATTTTGGTTGTTACTTTTGAGATTGAAGCTTCATCGGATAATCTATTTACCGGTTTTTGGAAGTATGGAGCGGAAGCTTCCGGAAATAAGCCTCATTGGTACGACTACGGCACCCTGACAGCTAACGGCGACGGGACAGGCTATGAAATCTCCGTTGATCAGAAATCACTAACAATATATTTGATAGACGGTGTTCGTGGCGACAATGACTGGGAGGTTAATGCCAGCATTACGGATCCGGCCCTGCTGATCATTCGTCCGCCGGAAACTGTTTTCCAGGATGGTTTTGAGTCAACTGAATAGCCAGGAAGCCGTTATTGAAAGGCGGTGTCGTCAATGGTGAATTTCATAGCGGCATCGCCAAAGTAAAGCACCTCGTTGGACGATGCCACCAGGTGAAGGCGATGGCGGTCCGGGTCGGGACGCATCATGTCCAGAGACCAGTTCAAGCCGTCATTGCCCTTCGGGCGCATATCCACGGGTCGCTTTTCGCTGGCTTCATTCTCAACCATAGACACCAGGACACCGTCCAGCGGATGGGCGGACTTCAGTTCCAACAACATTCGACTGTCACCGAGCCACTCAAAACTGAGCACCAGTTCGAAATCGCCGTTCTTCAAACCGCACACACCACCACTGTGGCGGCAATTGGGTTTTTCAGCCAACTGATAACTTTGCCCGGCCTCGGCCGCATGGGGTGTCTCGTCAAGCATGGCATTGACTGCAAAATATCCAGTCAACGCCAGCACCGGCGCCACCAGGGTGGCAATCATCAGGTGTTTATTTTTAAAAAAGCTCACATTCTCGTTTCTTCATTCAAAGTCAGGACTATAGACAATTGTCGCTTGCGGAAACTTTCTTGCGCCCCTGATGATACAGGCAGGTAGTCAATTGAGACGAATCTTCGTCAGTTTAATGCCGGGTTCGGTTGGGTCATTGCCTACCTTAAAACCCAAAGACTGCATAAAACCGAGCATTCTGAAGTTATTGCCCAACACCTGGCCTTCCATGGTTTCGAGATCCCTGTCGCGGGCTATTTCAATCAGTTTCTGCATCAACTGACGGGCGACCCCCCGGCTTTGCCATTTGTCTGAAACCACCAGGGCAAACTCACAGCTTTTCTTGTCGAGGTTGGTCATATAACGGACCACACCAATCTCTTCTTCACTACCGCCTTCGCCATCAGGGTTAACCGCGATCAGTGCCATCTCATCGTGATAATCGATCTGGGTAAAGCGCACCAGCATTTCCAGGCTAAGTTCCTGAATTGAATTCAGGAAACGAAAATATCTCGACTCGGCAGACAGGCCGCGTATGAACTGCTGTTCGATCTCTGCATCCTCAGGCCGGATGGGGCGGATAATAATGTCAGTTCCATCCTTTAACCGGACCGGGGTAACAAGGTGCGCAGGGTAAGGATGTATGGCCAGGTGGTGATAAGGGTCGGAAGACTGCTTGGGCTCCTTTACATGGATACACGCTTCCATAGCCAGCGCTCCATTTTCATCCATGAACAGGGAGTTGATATCCATCTCCCTGATCCAGGGCAGTTCACATGCCATATTGGAGACGCGCAGTAATATATCGACCAGTAATTCCATATTAACTGCGGGATTCTGCCTCAGCATTTTCGCGGCTCTTGTGCGGTTGATAAGATCCAGAGCCAGTCGCCGGTTAAGCGGGGGCAGCGAGATAGCCATGTCACCCATGATTTCAGCGTTCTGACCACCGCAGCCAAAGCTGATGACCGGACCAAAAACCGGATCTCTTTTAATGCCGATCTTCAGTTCTATTCCACGTGGAACCGGGTCAAACCCGGTCGGGATTTGAAATGCCCTTAACACCTCCATCGACTCTGATTCTGTCAGAACCTTGCGTTGATCAGACAAAGCAGCTTCGATAACCAGGCGCGCCCCCGCTATATCCGGTGGTGTCTGGCCAGCGGTCAACCTGGACGGCACCTGCAACAGCAAGCGCTGGTTTCTGTTGTAAGTTCCCATAAAGGAAAAGGCATCCACCGCATTTTCAAGCATATTGAAATTTGGTATGCGGGCAATTTTCAGCAGTTTCCGGGCCTCTTCAACCTGATGACCTCCCATCCAGCTGGTCAGGATGGGTTTTTTGCTTTTTTCTGCTGACTTGATCAACTCCTCAGCCGCCCGGGTTGCCTGGGTCAAGGCTTGAGGCGTAAGAATGACAATCAAGCCATCCACACCGGGGTCGCCAAGACAGATATCAACCGCTTGCCGGTAGCGTGCCGGTGACGCATCCCCCATGATGTTCACAGGATTACCCTTTGACCAGCCTTCCGGCAATAACTCATTCAAAGCTGCAATGGTTTCCGGGCTCAGACTACTCAGCTCAATGCCCTTGTCGATCGCCCGATCCGCCGCCATCACACCGGGCCCACCGCCGTTGTAAATAATCACAAGACGCTCGGATGCCTCACGGTAGTGCGAGGAAGAGAGCACCCTGGCAGCAGTGAAAAGCTGGCCAACACTTTCCACCCGCAGCACACCTGAACGCGAAAGAGCAGCTGAATAAGTCTCATCACTTCCCAACAGCGCACCGGCTGGTGACAGGGGTGTTTCAGCGCCCGTCGTGTGACGGTTTACCTTCAAAGCTATAACGGGCTTGATCCGCGCAGCCGCACGCAGGCTACTCATGAATCGCCGGGAATCTTTAATACCTTCGATATAGAGCAGAATACTCTTGGTCCTGAAATCTGAAACCAGGTAATCCAGATAGTCGCCAAGCTTGAGATCTGCGGGGATTCCCATGGAAACAACGGCTGAAAAACCGATGTCATTCTTTTCTGCCCAATCAAGAATGGCCGTGCAGACTGCGCCTGACTGGGATACAAAACCCATATTACCGGCCCTGATTACATTTTTGCTGAATGTAATGTTGATGTTTCTGTCGGGTCGGATGATGCCCAGGCAGTCAGGGCCCATCATACGAATGCCATAATGCCTGACCAGTTTGATTACACGCTGTTCCAACTCCTGCCCTTCAGTTCCCGATTCACGAAAACCTGAGGACAAGATCAATATCATCTTAATACCATATTCACCGCAAGCTTCAACGATGCCTGGGACTGTGCTGGCAGGCGTGGTAATGACCGCCAGATCGGCCGGTTCGCCAGTCTCATCCAGGGATGCAAAGGTCTTTCTTCCCTGCACCGTCTCATGCCTTGGGTTAATCACATAAATTTGACCCTGGTAGCCTGAGGAAAGCAGTTTGCCCAACACCACTCCACCAATGGAATCCTGTTTGTCATCCGCCCCGAACAAAACAACTTTTTGTGGTGTAAACAACGCGGTCAGATAGTGTGTGTTCATTGTTCCAAGATAGCCCAAATCTTCACTCATGTCGCATGGCAAATAGACTAAAATGAAAGGAACTTCAGAAAGAGATGCCGCCATTGAGCACTGCATACATCAGTCACCCTGATTGCCAGGCACACGATACCGGTGAAGGGCACCCGGAGTGCGCCCGCCGACTGTCCGTGATTGAAGACCGGTTTATAACTTCCGGGCTTGCCGATTTCATCAGGAGCTTCGATGCTCCCGAGGTCACGCAAAACCAGCTTTTGCGCGTGCATACCACCGAGCACCTGGAAACGGTAGAGGCGATGATGCCTCAACAGGGATATGCGCATCTGGACCCGGACACGGTGGTAAGTCCAGCTACATTAGAGGCAGCCAAACGGGCGGCTGGCGCAGTAGTCCTGGCTGTCGACCTGGTGATGAAAGGCACAATGCAAAATGCTTTTTGCGGTGTGCGGCCTCCCGGGCATCATGCTGAAAGTAACCGGGCAATGGGGTTTTGTGTCTACAACAATATCGCGGTGGGTGCGGCCCATGCGCTGGAAAAGCACAACTTAAATAAGGTGGCCATCCTTGATTTTGATGTCCACCATGGCAATGGCACCGAAGATATTTTTTTGGAAGACGACAGGGTGCTTTATTGCTCAACCTTTCAGCACCCGTTTTACCCTTACACGCCCGTGGCAGAAAACAACGACCGTATTGTCGCCATCCCCCTTGAAGCGACTGCAAAAAGCGCCGAATTCCGTACTGCCGTGACTGACCACTGGCTACCCGCGCTGGAGCGGTTTCAGCCGGAAATGATTTTCGTCTCAGCCGGTTTTGATGCACACCGTGATGACGAAATGTCACATGTCAGCCTGACCGACGCCGATTTCAAATGGGTAACTGAGCAGATAGTTCAGATGGCTGAGCTTTCCGCTTCGGGCCGGATTGTTTCGGTTCTGGAAGGCGGCTATGAGTTGCACAGCCTTGCCAGGTGTGTAGAAACACATATGCGAGTGCTGATGGGGCTAAGCTGAACCACACTCCCAAGTTCACGCCGGGGTCAGATTCAAATGCCTTGGCATTTGAGTCTGACCCCTTAACTACACAAAATATCCCACATCCAGAGTAACCAAGTGGTGCAAACCAGCGTCTGATTCTTGTAAGTGCAAGAGGGACGCAAAATTGAAAATAGCTGACACATCCGCGCAAGACGTAACGGTACAGGCAACATCAAAAATCAGAAAACGGGTGTTGACCGGTGTTGGTTTACTGGGTTTTATTATTCTGGCCTGGCTGGCAGTGCCGTCACTGCAACGCTGGGCTGGCTCCAGCATAACCGTCCCCAAAGACCGCTTGCGCCTTGCGCTGGTAACACGCGCAGACCTGGTACGGGATGTGTCGGTTCAGGGCCGGGTTGTGGCCGCTATCAGTCCGTCCCTGTTTGCCCCGGCAGTGGGTACCATCACCCTGTTGGTGGATGCGGGAGCGGTAGTTACCGAAGGCCAGTCACTGGCACTGCTGGATAGCCCCGAATTACAAAACCAGCTTCAGCAGGAACAGGCCACCCTCGACAGGCTCAGCGTGGAATTGGACAGACAGCACATCGAAACCAAGCAAAAGGCGCTGGATAACCGCAAGAATATTGATCTCACCAGGGTTACGTTGGTTGCCGCTGAGCGTGAACGCCGCCGGGCCGAATCGGGTTTTAAAATTGAAGCCATCTCCGAAATTGATTTTGAAAAAACCAAGGATGACCTGCAGACCGCAAAGCTGGCGCACGAACATGCGGTAGCCGATGCCGCACTGGATGACGAACGACTCGCCTTTGAACTGAAAACACGTGAATTGCAGGTCGGACGTCAATCATTGCTGGTGCAGAATTTATTACGCCAGGTCGATGAACTGGATATGCGCTCCCCGGTCAACGGCATTGTCGGCAATCTGCTGGTGGATCAAAAGGCGGCTGTCACCCGCAACCAGGTCGTAATGGCAGTCGTTGACCTGTCGGCATTCGAAATCGAGGCACAGGTGCCTGAAAGCTATGCCGATGACCTGGGTCTGGGCATGGATGCGGAAGTGTTGGTCGGCAACCAGAGGTACCCCGCGGCACTGGTTTCAGTATCCCCTGAGATCATTAAGAACCAGGTCACCACCCGAATTCGATTTGCCGGAGGTATGCCGCCCGGTTTAAGACAGAACCAGCGACTTACCACCCGCATCCTGATGGAAGAAAAGAAAAACGTACTAACGCTGCAACGTGGCCAGTTCCTGGACAGCGGCGGAAGCCGGATCGCCTACGTACTGGATGATGATGTTGCCCATCGCCGCTCCATTGAGATTGGCGCACGCAGCCTGGCAGCCGTGGAGATCGTCAAAGGCCTGAATGAAGGTGAGGTCGTTGTGATTTCGAGTATCGACCAATTTCGAAGTGCGGATACCGTGCTTGTAACCAATTAAATACAAAACACAGGAGCTAACAGATGTTAAGCATGCAAAATATTTCCATGGTCTATCGCACCGACCTGGTTGAAACCCACGCCCTCAGGGAGTTTTCACTGGAAGTGGCAGAAGGTGATTTCGTTTCCGTGACCGGCCCGTCCGGCTCCGGAAAAACGACGTTTCTGAATATCGCCGGCCTGCTGGAACAGTTCACCGACGGGCGTTATGAACTGGATGGCCGTGATATATCCGGCTTATCGGATGCTGAGTCTTCCGCTGTACGCAACGAAAAAATTGGTTTTATATTCCAGAGCTTTAACTTGATTCCGGATCTCAACTTATTTGACAATATTGATGTGCCATTACGTTATCGCGGATTCAATGCCGCCGAACGCAAGCGCCGTATCGAAAAGGTATTGGAAACGGTTGGCCTGGCCTCGCGGATGAAGCACCTGCCATCGCAACTTTCGG
>Ga0164315_10004449_pt1 | contig 10875 bp, 5 predicted proteins | sample GuaBasSedimGuay6_FD_113737 | JGI IMG/M metagenome (GOLD analysis project Ga0164315, IMG submission 113737) | Subseafloor sediment microbial communities from Guaymas Basin, Gulf of California, Mexico - Guay6, Core 4569-2, 0-3 cm | ecosystem: Environmental > Aquatic > Marine > Hydrothermal vents >...
CGTAGATGCCGCCGATGAGCAGGCTGTCGAAGCCCCCGGCAAACCCGTCGCCGATGATCAGATCGGTGCTGGAGTCGCCCAGATCGGGTCTCATCGGGCTGGTCTTGTCCTTGCGAATGCCGCGGACGGAACCATCGACCTGGATCGTGAACTCGTTGCGGTCATAGGAGACGCGCACGTCATGCCAACGACCGGGAATGATTGCGCCGCGCCACTCCGGAACCTCCTCCGGGCCCCGTTCGCCGGTGCGCACCTGGTACATGCCGGAGCCCTTGCCGGTCTCGTCGGGGCCGAGACGGATCTTCGCCTCGACATCCCAGCGACCCGCCGGTCCGGCCATGAGCGCGATATCGATCGCGGAGCCCTTCCGGAAGATGCGCATGCGCGAGCGGGAACCGCTCGTCGGAATGAGCAGGCGGCAGTCGAGGCTGAAGCCATCCACGAACTGCAGCCACGGGCGGTCCTTGATGACGATGCGCCCGCCCTTGAACTCGAGATGGTCGCCCGCCAGGCTCGGCACGGGAGCGTTGCTGACGATCTCCACGTTGCCTTGGCGGTCGATCACGTCCATCTCACTGGCGTTCTCGAAGTCCTCGCAGTGCCACGTGAACACGGGCCGCTGCCTGAACACGCGCAGCACGCCGCCGCCCTCGTCTTCCGGGAGCGGATCGATCGTGACGTAGGCAGTCGCACTGCCAAACGCCCCGGCGCGCGCGGTGGCGAGCAGGTTGGCGAGCTGGCTGGTCGTCTGCGTCAGCAGGTTGCCGCTGCCCGCGCGCTGGATGAGTCCCACGCCGAGCCCCATGAGCACGGCGAAGAGGCTCAACACCACGAGAACTTCGACCAGGGTGAAGGCGCGCTGCCACTTCCGGGACACTCCGCGGGACACTCCGCGGGACACTCCGCGGGCCACTCCCCGGCGCATGCGCATGCTAGTCGCCCTTCCGCGGCGTGAAGTTGAGGATGTCGTCCCAGAGCGACGGGTCGCCGTCGAGTTCCTGCACGCCGTTCTCGCCCAGCGAGATGATCTGGAACTTGTTGGGGTTGTAGTACGTGCCGTCGGGCGTCTTGAGCGCTACCACTTCGACGGAGTCGCCGAGATGGTTCATGACCATGAAGGTCTTGTCGTAGTCGGCGTTGTAGATGTAGATGACCGGACTGCCGTAGCCATCGAAAAGCTCGATCGCCTTCGCGTTCGTACTGCCCGCGGGAATCTCGCTGAACTCGTCCTCGTCGAGATTGCCGGTAGGCGGATCGATCGACCCCAGTTCATCGTCCTGAAGACGCTTGCTGAAGTCGGGATGGCGCAGCTGGATCACCAACGCCTCGATCGCGGCGTTGAGGTCGTTGCCATCCGTGGTGGCGACGTTCTTCCAGATCTTCTGCTTGCCGCCCGACTTGCGCAGCGTTTCCATCGTGGAGGCGGGAAAGCGGCCCATCTCGGAGCGATACATCTCGATTTTCATCGGGAGGATCACCTGCACGAGCTGCTTGGTCGAACTCTCGAGCTGCTGCTGGCGCCCCTTGGTGATCAGCACACTGACCAGGCCGGCGAGCACGCCAATGATCGTGATCACGACAAGGATTTCGATCAGGGTGAAGCCCCGATCGTGGGACTTGTTCTTGAGCTGGGCGGATTTCGGTTCCATCGTCCTAGTTCCTTACGCCCTTCACGAGCGTGACCTTCTTGAGGTAGATATCCTTGTACGTCGTCCCCTCGCTCCCCTCGACCCATATATAGACCTGAATCGCGCCGCCGCCGCCACCCCCACGGGTGAAGAGGCGACAGGTCTCGCCGTTGGCAACGAGCTTTTCGCTATCGGGGAACTGGGTAAGAAGGGCGTTGATCCACGGGCCATCGCCCGTCTTCAACTCGAGCTTGAAGGTGCCGATCTTGCGATTCTGCACCGAGATTCTCAACTCGAACGGCCCGGTGGGCCAAGCGACATCGGGCAATTCGCGCCAGTCAAGGCTGCGGTTGTCCTTGAGCACGGGGACGTTGCGCGCCCCATCGATGCGCACTTCCATGGTGCCGCGCGTGCTGCGCCGCACCTGGACGCCGGCCGCGCCGCGCGAACGGCGCTTCTTGACCATGCCCATGCCGATCATGACGCGCATTTCTTCGGGAACAACGCCCTCGTAGGTGATCCGGTAGAACGAAGTCTGCCGGATCGTCTTGTCGAGGAACTCCAGCGAGTTGGCGGCGAGCGGATCGGGCGTGCGACCGCCATAGTCCATCTCGCCGACCCAATGGATGCCCTTGGGCTTCGGGTTGATGATCATCGGATCGCGCGCGTTCTTCTTCCAGCTCTTGGGCATCGTGCTGGAGAACGTCCAGCCGACGATGCGCTTTTTCTGGTTCTCGGTGATCTCGGCCAGGGCCTGTTCGCAATAGCGGAAGACGGGATTGGACTTGAGAGCTATGTCGATGCTGGAGACACCTTCGCGACTGACCATCTGGCGAATCTCACCGATGACGTTGTTGAACTGTCCCTTGATCTTGCTCTCCGCGAGGTTCACATCGCGATACGCGAGCGCCGCTTGGCCCGCGCCGGCCCAGTTGGGCAGATCGCGGTCGCCGGTGGGTGCCGGAAGCCCCGCGGCCAGAGCAAACATCTTGTCTGCTTTGGCGGCCTGCGTTCCGCGCACCATGTGGAAGCGCGCCAGAATATAGGGCAACACCGGCTCGTTGGGATTGAGCCGCTGCGCCTTGGTGAGGTGGGCGTCGGCCGCTTTGCCGGGCTCGGCGAGATCGGCCTGGTCGGGCGCGGCGCCACCGAGGATCTGCTGCACCACGTAACGCGCCTGCACGACGCCGAGGCGCGCGATGGCGATGCGATAGCGGTGGTCGTTGTCAATCACGGAACGGTACTTGGCGCCCGCGGGGGGCAGTGCGCCCGACCTCTCCAAGGCATAGCCGGCGAAGTAGCGAATCAGGAGATCGCGCGGGTTGTTCTCTTCGAGGCCGTTGGAGCCACTGAGCATTTCGCCCGCCTCGGAGATGGCGACCTTGGCTGCCGCGTTGGCCTCCTCCTCCAGCTTTTCGAACTCGTCCTTGTTCTTGCGTGCGCCTGCCGCGAGGCGCGCGGCGACCGCCTTGGCGAGTTCCGCATCGGCTGCGGCGAACTTGGCGTAGACGCGGCCCAGTCCCGGCTTCACCGTGTTTTCGAAATCGAGTTCCTCCGCGCGCAGGAAGCACTTCTCGGCATCCGCCACCTTGCCCTGCGCCAGCAGCGCGAGGCCGAGGTCGCTGTAGGCGTTCGAAAGCGTCGGATCCGCCTGCACCGCCGCGAGGAAGTGCCCGGTCGCCTTGTCCGCATCACCCTGCGCGTAGGCGATGCCGCCGAGGATCAGGTTGCCCTGAGCCGCGAACTCGCCCTCCGTGTAGGCGGCGGCCTTGTCGTTGGCGGTCGCATAGTCGCCCTGCGCCAACGCGGTGCGCGCGAGCAGCAGGTTGACGTTGGGGCCCGAGCCGGCGCGGCCGGATTCGAGCACCGAGCGCGCGTCCTCGAACTTGTCGAGAGCGATCAACACTTCGACCCGTTTGAGTTGCGCCAGCGTGCTCTGCGGCGCGCGTGCGAACCACCGTTCCGCCTGCTCCAGCAGACCGAAGCTGCGGCTTGCCAGCAGCGAACCGACCGTCTCGAGGACCTCGGAATCGCCCGGATAACGGGCCAGGTAGTCGAATGCCAGCTCGAGCACGCGCTCGTGCTCGAAAAGCAGGTTGGCCGCCTTGAGCTCCTGCAGCACGATGCCCTTGATCAACGTCTGCGCCCCGGGCGGGGTCAACTTGCGCGCCTCTTCCAGGATGATCATCGCCCAGCGCACGCGCGGATCCATGTTGCCCGCCTTCTCACCTGCGGCGAGCAGACGCTGGCCGAGCGTTACGCGAGCCTGCGCGCTCTTGGCGGGCAGGCGCATGTAGCCCTTGAGCCCCTCGAGGTAGGCCGCCTCGGTCCCTTCCAATGCCGCCTCGACGTTCTGGATGTCCTTGGGGAACGAGTAGGTCACCTTGGATGAACCACCGATCTTGAGAATGACCTCGATCTGCGTGAGCCCCTCCTGCTGCGCCTTGACGGGATCGACTTCCAGCAGCGCCAGCAGGCGGTAGAAATCGTTGTTCGGCAGGGCGCCGGGAGCCGGCACCTGCTGCGGATCGCGGATCTTGTTCCTCTTGTAGGTGAGCCGGACGATGCGCCCGCCGCCCGGATTGCCGAGCGCGGTCCAGCCATCGCGGCGCGCGATTTCCTCGCCGCCTGCATTGTTGGCGGCGGCATCCGCCTCGGTCGCCGGCAACTCGATGGTGGCTTCGCCCTCGGCTCCGCCTACCACCGGGGCAACCGTGGCACGGCGCAGACGGCCGAGCAACGAGAGCCTCACGGAGCGGCTGGTCGGGATCCAGATATTGGGCAGGTCGCGCGCAACGACGGCCGCCAACGGGGGCCGGTCGTGCGCGCGCTCGTTGGTAACTTTCGTGAAGGCGCCATGCACTTCAGGCATGCGGAACACGATGTCGGGCAGGTCGATCGCCGTCACGCCGAGCACCGTGATTTTCACGTTGCGCGGCTTGGCCGACGTGACCGGATCGGCAGCTTCGCGCAGGACGAAGAACCAGAGTCCGATGATGGCGAGGACGCCAACGAAAAGCAGTCGTTCGCGGTTCACTGTCCCGTCTCCTCCGTCGCGGCAAAGTCCACGCCGGTGTTGACCGCCACGGCGAGCATGCGCAGTTCCATCGCGATCATGCCTCGCGGGCGGCGCTCGGCCCGCATCGAACGAATCGGTACGCGCGGCCTGCTCGCCTCGAGCTGATTGATCAGCGAGAGGATTGTGCGTTCATCGCCGCGCACGACCATGCGCACCTCGTACTCCCGCAGGAACTGGGGATTGACACCCCCGCCGAGCGGCGGCGCCGTCGTGTCCTGCGTGTCGATGCGCACCTCCTCGATCGCCTCGACGCGCAGCATTTCCTTGCGGCCCGTCTCGGCGTCGCGGATCTCCATGCCAAGCGCGTTCGTCAAGACGCGCGTCATCAACTCGAGCTGCAGCAGGTACTTGAGCAGATCGCCCGATTCGATCGAGACGAGTTGACCGAAGCCAAGACCGTCCTCCGGCAGCGCGACGTTGCGCTCGCCCGCCTCCAGCAGCACGTCGTCGCGCACCCGCAGGCGAAGCGCGCCGAACGTACCGTTGAGATTGACGTCGAAGTTCTCGTCCACAATCCGCGCGAGATCCTCGGGCGAGTCGCCTTCGTTTCCCACGCCGAGGGCGATGAGCCGCCGGAACGTCGTCGCAAGCAGCGCGCGGCGCAACTCGCGTTCGTTCGAAGCGTCCCAGCCGATCTCCTTGGCCAACGTTTCAACGTTCGCCTGGAGCTGCTTGGCCGCGCGGTTGAGTTCGGCCACCTTGCGGCGGGGAACGACCTTCTTCGATTTGATCTGATTCGCGAACTTCTTGTTCCGGCTCTGCGCCGTCTCGAGATCGTCACCGTAGACGATGCCGCGCGCGATCAATGCCACCAGAAACACGCCGAAGCCGGCGAGTACTTTGAGGATGAAGTCCTTGTGCTGTGCCCAGAAATCCACGCTCAGCTCTCCTTGTCCGTCTCGTCGGCCTTGTCGAACAGGCTGAAGAACATGCGGAACTTGTTTCCGTTCAAGGACTCGCCCTTGAACTGGATGTCCCAGCCGTCCAGCTTGATCTTGCTGACGGCGGCCTTGATCTTGGATTGATACAGGTTCACCGCGTCGCCGGCGCGACCCTGAATCTGGTCGCGCTGCACCTCCACGGCGACAACGACCTCGGGCCAGATCTGTTGCTGGTGCAAGCGCGCCTGGCCCTCCTGTTCCCTTGAGCCCGCGGCTGTCGCGGGGCGGCCCGCGAGATCGATTCCGATCTTCTCGGACCTCAGCTCGACGCGCTCCAGGAACATGCCCTCGGGTTCGTGCGTGCCGAGTGCGACGACAACCGAGCGCATGAGGGAGCCACTCAGACGGCGCACGCGCAGGGCGACCTGCTTGTAGCGCGCGTCAGACTCGGCGCGGATCGCCTGTTTCTGCTCCTTGACCTGGCGCACGACCCGGCTGGCGCCCGCCTCGAGTTCGATGTTCGCCTCTTCGATCGCGGCGATCTGAGCGGCGCGGTTCTGGAAGAGCAGCACGCAAAGCACAAGCATCGCAGCGCCGGCCGCAAGCGCCCAGACGGTGCGCTGCCCGAAGCGCCGCTTCGTCTTCTCCTTCTCCGTCAGCACCTCGAGGCGGAAGGAGTTGGACTGGATAAGCGTTTCGGCCAGGCCGATGGCGGTCGAGTAGTCGAGGGGCGATTCGCCCAACTCCTGCTCGTCCTCCGCGGGCAAGACGGAAAGATCAAGCTCGGAGACCGGGTCGAAGAGTTCGACCGGCACGTTCATGTTGGCCGCGAAATAGTCGCGCAGGCCCTTCATGCGCGCCGCGCCGCCCGTAAGCAGCACGCGATCGACATTCAGGTCGGAGATGCGCGTCTGCGCGCGGCAGATCATGACGGTCGATTGGATCATCGAGACGAGCTGGCCGGCGGGGCCCTGCATCGCGTTGGCGATCTTCTCGGTCGTCGCATCGGGATAGTGCGCCTGCGCGCGCGGTGTCAGGTCGCCCTTGGTGACCTTGTTCTTTTCCGACTTCGGCTCGCGCAGGCCGAAGGTGCCCATGATCGCCTCGGTGAACATCTGGCCGCCACCGGCCATGTTGCGCGCGAAGATGAGTTCGCCATCACGCTGGATGGCCATGTCGATGTTGTTGCGTCCGATGTTGACCAGATACGTCGTCTCGCCATCGTCGTACGATCCGTGGGCAAGGAACGCGTTGAACAGCGCCACCGAGTTGGGGCAGCCGCCATCCGCCTTGATGCCCGCGCCGGTCGCCGCGTTGAGTCGCGGGCGCAGCCAGACATCGCGGGCCAGCGCGACGAGCACCGTCTCCTCGTCCGAGTCGACAGGAAGGTTGAGGCGCCCGTAGTCTGCGGCGACGTCGCCGCCGCTCTGTCCGCTGACCTCGTTGATCTCGAACTGCATGAGCAGCTTGAGGCGCCAGTCGGGCACCGGCGGGACGTGCGTATAGCGCACGATCAGATCCCGTCCCGTGATGCCGAGCAGGCCGGGCCCGCCACGGATGCCGGCGCGCTGGATCGCGCCCTGCACACGCGCGAAATCCTCGTCACCCGCGATGGTCGCGCGGAAGAGACGAACGGCGCGCGTCGTGGCGCCCTTCTTCTGCAACCACGCGATCTTGACCGCGTGCGCGCCGATGTCGATACCGATCGCTTGGCTCGCCATGGCCTACTTTCCTCCGATTCCGACATCCCTCAGAACCTTGAGGATCTGGGGATGGCTCTTCTCGATCTCGCCGAGCGTTTTCCTGGCATCCGTCGCCTGGGGCGCGGCGGATAGGTTGATCACGATGTAGCTGAGCAGCAGGGTCGCCGCGTAGGTCTCCTCGGCTTCGAGGTTGACCTGCGCGAGTTCCCAGATGGGCTCCGCCAGTTTCTCTTCCTGGGCGCGCCGCGCCTTCGTGCGACGCTCCTGCTGGCCCGTCGCCAAGGCGGCGTAGCTCTTGCCCGCCGGACCTTCGCCCGCCTTGACCTGATGACGCCCCAACAACTGGGCGAGCACCGCCTCCACGCGGTCGAGGCTCTCCATGTCGCGGAATTCGTCGAAGTCCGCCAACTGCGTGCGCGCCTCGCGCACGAGTCCTGCGCGGTCGGCCGTCACCTCGCCCATGCGGGTGGCGATGCGCTCCTTGCTACTCGCGCTGGCGAAGGGGAACTCGGCCAGCGCGGATTGCGCCCGCTCGATGAATTCGCCCCAGCGCTTTTCGGAGTAGCTCTGGAGTGCGGCGCTGAAGGCGCGCTGCGCCAGCGCCGCCTCGCCGCGCAGGTTGCTGCGGATACGGAAGCTGAAACCGTCCGCGCCCGGGGCACCGATGATCGCCCAGCGGTTGCCCGAGGCGTCCACGGTTGCGATCGAGGCGATGCGGCCGTCGGCGCCCGCCGCGGTAACCGAAAAGGCGCGTCCCTTGTCGCCGACGAGCAGCTTGCGAATGCCCTTGAGGTGGAGTCTTCCGGTACCGGGGAAAGCGGCGTGAAAATCGATCGCCTGACCCGGCGTGAACACGCGCCAACCGCCCTGCGTCAGGAAGCCATGCACCTCGGTGAACTCGACGCCGATCGCAGCCGCCTGGCCTGCGCCTGCGATCGTCACCTGCACGTGGTCCGCGTCGTCCGCCTTGGCGGTAACGGTGAGATTCGCGCCGTCGATCGGTCCACCCGCCGCGTCGAACGCGACCAAGCGGCCGTTCGCCAGCGTCGGTGCGCCCGCGTAGCTGAGCTCCAGCTCGCGACCGTCCACGACCTGGAGCTCGAAGCTGCCCTGCTCGACCGCATTGATGTGGGCGCGCCCGCTCGGGACGAGCGAAATCTCGTCGGCGCGCGCACGTCCCGCGCCCTCGATGCGAATGCCGACCTCGACGTCGGTCGCCCACTTGGGCGCGCTGCAATCGACCTCGAACGTCTGCATGGAACCGCCGGCGGGACCGCCGAAGACCCACTTCTCGATGCCCGCGCCGGTGAAGCGGAGGCCCAGTCGCGCCGTCGTGCCGCTGGCGGAGAGCTTGCCCTTGAGCTTGAAGAAGCGGTCGCGGGCGTCGATCTCCTCCACGTAGAGCGCTTCGCCGCCTTCCGCGCCTTCGGCGGTCAGCGCCATGCTGCCCTTGCCGGCCTTGTCCCACCTCACGCTCACCGATCCATCCTCGATGGCTTGCCAGTCGAGCACGCTCGATTGGCGCGCAAAGTCGTAGGGAAGATGCAGGTTGCCGGCGACGACGTTGGTTTCCCCGCCGCTCTTGCTCTGCTTCTTCTGCGTCGCCATCCAGCCGATGGCGCCGAGGATGCCGACGAAGATGAGGGTGTAGGCGATCGAGGCGGGGTTGCGCTTGCGGACCGACGCGAGGTCGATCTCGCGCATCATGCCCCACTCCGCCTCGTCGTCGTCCACGCCCGCCAGCTCGAGATCGATCTCGCTCATGGCGGGGTCCTGGAAGACGAAGCGCGTGTTGCCGATGCGAATGCGCGCACCGTGTACGAGCTGCGCCTCGGTCACCATCTCGTTGTTCACGAGCGTGCCGTTGGTCGAGCCCAAATCGCGAATCGTATAGCCATTGAGATCGCGCACGACCTCGCAGTGGTAGGACGAAGCGACGGTGTCCTTGATCGCGACGGTGTTCGACTCCTTGCGGCCGATCGTCGTGCGCTGGACGGTCAGGTCGACCTTCTGGCCTTTCCGCGGCCCCTTCGCATAGACGAGCGCACATGCGTTCTCGTCGGCGCCGGCGGCGGGAGTCGCGCTCGGATCGTCGTAGGTGATGTGGGTGGCGCCGATGGTGATGACGTCGCCGTTCACCATTCGCCGCTTCTTGACCTGTGCCCCGTTGAGGAGCGTTCCGTTGGTGGAACCCAGGTCCGAAACTTCGAACCCTTCGGAGGTGCGAACCACGGACGCATGCCGGCGCGATGCCTGCCCATCATCAATGGGCATGTCGCACTCGGGGGACCGGCCAATCGTGACTGAGTCCTTGTCAGCCAGCGATAGTTCGGTCTCCGTACCATCCGGAATACGCAAGATCAGCTTTGCCATCGGTATTTCCTGCCCGTTCGAGTGGTGCGAGTCCGGGTGCCCCAACCGCAGCCGGATTTCGCCACCAGCGTCTCATCCACGAACGCCCTGCCGGAGAAGCTACACACTTCCCACTTCCGTGAACGAGAGGGCGGATTATAGGGCACGCCAAAGCGCAGGTGCAACCGCTATTCCATCCCGCAAAACCGCGCTGAATTCGCACTATTTTCCGGCATTTCCGCGCGACGGAACACGTGATTGTGTAAGGCCGATCTGCGACTTCGGTAACGGCGTTACCAGCAACTAACCGCCGCGCCGGAAGTCATCGACGCCGTAGCGCTCGATCTTCTTGCGCAGGCCTAGGCGACTGAGCGAAAGCAGCGCGGCCGCCCGCGTCTTGTTGCCGTTGACGCGCTGGAGCGTGTCCGCGATGACGCGCTTTTCGAGGGATTCCACCAGCTCCTTGAGCCCGCCGGGCGGGAGTTGGGTCGGCGGGACCGCTTCGGGATCGCCCGAAAAGACGGAAAGCGACAGCAGATCGGGCGAAATGACGCCGCGCTGCAGTGCGAGCATGCGCTGCACTTCATTCCGCAGTTCACGCACATTTCCCGGCCAAGGATAGGCCTGGAGGCGATCGAGCACCTCGGAATCCACCTGCGGCCGTTCGATCTCCTGATCGGTGCAGAAGGTGTCGAGGAAGTGATCGAACAGCGCGGGAATGTCCTCCACCCGATCGCGCAGCGGCGGCAGCAGCAGTTCGACGCCGGCGATGCGGTAGAAGAGATCCTCGCGAAACGCCCCGTCGCGCGCCATGGCGCGCAGGTCGCGGTTGGTTGCAGATACGGTGCGCAGGTTGACCTTGAGCAGTTCCGTCCCGCCGATGCGGCGCAACTCGCCGGTTTCCAGCACGCGCAGCAGTTTCGCCTGCAGGTCGAGCGGCATCGCCCCCACCTCGTCGAGGAAGAGCGTGCCGTTGTCCGCCTCCTCCAGCAGGCCCGGCGCCGCCTTCGATGCCCCGGTGAACGCACCCTCCTCGCGGCCGAAAAACTCCGCCTCGATGAGATCCGTCGGCACCGCGGCGCAGTTGATGGCGACCAGGCGGCCCTCCCGCTGACGGCCGTTGTAGTGGACGGCCCGCGCCATGAGCTCCTTGCCCGTGCCGCTCTCGCCCGTCACGAGCACCGGCAGATCCGATTCCATCACGCGATCGAGCAGGGCGAGCACCGCGCGCA
>Ga0164315_10004450_pt1 | contig 10875 bp, 8 predicted proteins | sample GuaBasSedimGuay6_FD_113737 | JGI IMG/M metagenome (GOLD analysis project Ga0164315, IMG submission 113737) | Subseafloor sediment microbial communities from Guaymas Basin, Gulf of California, Mexico - Guay6, Core 4569-2, 0-3 cm | ecosystem: Environmental > Aquatic > Marine > Hydrothermal vents >...
TGGATAGGCTGATCCATGTTGTGCCACCCATACCGATGTAATTGTGCCACCCATACCGGAGCAAGTTGTGCCACCCATACTGATTGATGTTGTGCCACTCATACCGGAGCAAGTTGTGCCACTCATACTGATTGATGTTGTGCCACCCATACCGGAGCAAGTTGTGCCACAAAAATAAGTCTGAGTAAAACTTCTCAAGGTGAACAAAAATAATTTCTATCGTATAACTTTTGAAATATAAACACACAAAAGTTATGGCTGCAAAAAGGATAGATATTATGGAATTAAAACAATTGTTATTGTTAAAATCAAAAGGTGAGAGCAATCGCTCTTGCGAAAGACTATTAGGTATCCATAGGAACACCATCAATTACTATGTGCGGATGTTTAGGGCATCAGGATTACCTTACGCCAAGCTTCTAAAATACACAGATAAAGAGCTAGATGATCTACTTCCTACAAAAGGAACAATTGATTCAAATAGGTATAGTATATTCTCAGAATACTTACCCTATTTTGATAAAGAGTTAAAGAAGCCAGGCTGTACACGAGAACAACTCTGGCGTGAGTATTTATCAAAACATCCAAATGGATATAGTTACAGTACATTTAACTATTATCTAGCACTTTGGCGCAATAATACCAAAGGTAGTGGAAAGTTAGAACATAAATATGGCGATGCTATTTATGTTGACTATACAGGTAAGAAAATGCAAATCACCAATAAACAAACAGGAGAGCTAATTGATGTAGAAGTATTTGTCGGCATACTTCCCGCTAGCCAATACACATATGTTGAAGCAACTATAAGCCAAAAAAAGGAAGATTTCATCAGTTCTATGAATCGATGTTTACAATATTTTGGAGGCGTTCCTCAAACTATAGTAACAGATAATTTAAAATCAGCAGTAACAAAATCAAGTAAGTACAGTGCAGTTTTAAATAAGAGTTTAAAAGATATGGCTATTCATTATAGGACGAGCATTAATCCCACCAGATCCTATTCGCCACAAGACAAAGCACTTGTTGAAGGTGCTGTAAAATTAGTTTATCAACGCATCTACTACCCTTTGAGCAAACAAACTTTCTTTAGCTTGCCAGAACTAAATATAGCTTTAAAAGACAAGCTGAAAGAATATAATATATTTATCATGAAACAGTTAGGGCTAAGTCGACTTAAACAGTTTTTAGATAATGAAAAATCATACCTCTCAGCTTTGCCATCGCAACCTTATGAATTAAAAGAATACAAAAAGGCAAAAGTTCAAAAAATGGGCTTTGTATATTTACATCAAGACAAGAATTACTATAGTGTTCCTTTTCGTTATATTGGCTATAATGTTGAAGTGCAATACAACTCCGAAGAGGTAGAAATATATTATAAATCGGAGCGTATTGCCAATCATAAAAGGAATTACAAAAGAGGGGCTTATACAAAGGTAGGTGACCATTTAAGTAGTGCTCACAAGTTTTATCAGGGCTGGAGTCCTAGCTATTTTATAAATTGGGCCAAGAAATCAGGAGATCATGTAGCAGCCTACACAGAAAAGCTTTTAAATCAAAACTCTTATCCAGAAATAGCCTATAAACAATGTTTAGGTATTATTAACTTAAAGAAAATATATTCAGATAAAAGATTAGATAAAGCATGTGAAATAGCTATGAATCAGTACAAATATGGTTATCATATCATTAAAAATATTCTTATAAATAAAATGGATCTAGCTGATAATAGCTTATCGCCAGTGCCACATATAACAAAACATGGAAATATTAGAGGATCAAAATTTTACAACTAAAAAACAAGAGAAGATGAACAATCAAAATACAATAGAAAAAATGAAACAAATGCGCTTAGCTGCTATGGCAGAGATGCATTATACAAACACCAGTAATAATATTAATCAACAATATACAAACGATCAATATATTGCAATGCTTATAGATCAGGAATGGGAAAACAAACAAAATAATAAGATTAAAAATCTCATAAAGAAAGCTAATTTCCGATACCCTGCATCCATACAAGATATTGATTACTCTGCTAATAGAGAACTCGACAGGAATACTTTCGAGAGGTTAGCTTTACTTGATTTTATTCGTAATCGCGAAAATATAATTATCACAGGAGCTACTGGCACAGGGAAAAGTTATTTAGCTCAGGCTTTGGGAAACCAAGCTTGTATGATGCTTATAAAAACGCTATACTTCAATACATCACGGCTAATGGACTTCTTAAAGCTCACTCGGCTTGAAGGAACTTACACAAAGAATCTAATAAAAATAGAAAAAGCAGATTTACTTATCCTTGATGACTTTGGCTTAGCAGCTTTTGACAACCAATCTAGACAAACGTTAATGGATATTTTTGAAAGCAAATATGATCGGAATTCAATAATTGTAGCTTCCCAAATACCTGTATCAGGGTGGCATGAAATTATAGGTGAAGGAACCATAGCTGATGCTATTTTAGACCGAATAGTTCATTCATCTCATAGAATACAATTAAAAGGAGAATCTCTAAGAAAAAATAAATTAAAACAGTAATATTATGAAACAAATTAATGTAAGAAATACAAGAAAATTAATGTGGAAATATGAAACAAATTAATGTGTAATTTTGGCCTAGAAATTATAGCTGTTCACACTGGCACAATAACGCCGGTATGAGTGGCACAATAACGCCGGTATATCCAATCAACAGCAGCTTTAAAAAACATAGCCAAATTTTTAAATGCTAATCCTGAAAAAAAATATTTAATTGTAGGACACACAGATAATGTTGGTGATTTTGATGCTAATATAAAATTATCTACTGACAGGGCTAATGCTATTGTAAACGTATTAGTTAACAAGTATAGTGTAAATGCAGCTCAGTTAAAAGCCTATGGGGTTGGTTCTACTTCACCAGTTGCAAATAATGCAACTGACGATGGAACAGCAATCAATAGGCGTGTTGAAATTGTAGAACAATAAATACTACTGCCAATAGAGTAGACGGCTCCGCCAGTAAATACTGACGGAGTTCGCCTCTCTCTTGCAAAGCACGCATGAATTCCTATAATAGTAAATAATAATGAATACACCACCAAGCCCTTCGACTATGCTCTGGGTAAACCAAGCGGTTCACGTACTTGGCGGTTCGTTTGGTATATCATAGTCGCTCTTTACACCGACTGTGACTTTTCAATACTTTATAATATTCAAACGGCCTCTCCAACGAAATAAATAACATCTTTTGCATTTGCCAAAAAACATACCTTTGCTCCATTCAAAAAACAAAAGATTATGAAGCTAGAATCAAATACCGTTGGAAGCATTCTTTTTACTCTACGAGCAGGCAGCTATGAAGGAGATATCATTGAAAAAATACCTGAGATTGAACCTTTCGAATTTCTTTATGGAGTTGGAACAATGTTGCCTGCCTTTGAAGAAAAATTAGGGGGACTACAAGCTGGTGATGATTTTAAGTTTTTCATAAAAAGTGACAACGCTTATGGGAGTTATCAAGATGGAATGCAAGTGGAGTTTGACAAAACTTTATTTATAGATGCTGTAGGTAATTTCTTGGAAGAAGAGGTGATTCTAGACAATTATATCCCCATGAAAGATGAGGAAGGAAATTTACTCAATGGGAAAGTAATATTGATTGAAGATACTAAGGTAAAACTTGATTTCAATCACCCTTTAGCCGATATGGATTTATATTTTGATGGAAGTGTTTTGGGTGTTCGAAAAGCCAATGCAGATGAGATTGAGCATCAACATGTGCATACGCAATGGCAAGACGCTGAGCCAGATGACCCTCAAGTTTGCTCGGTATAGAAAGTAAAACCTACTCTTTAATCTTCAAAGTAGAAGGAATCTTTGAAGGGTCTTCGATCCTAACCAACAAACGAGTTCCTCCGCCAGAGGTACTATTGATAATCAAAGTATCCACATTATAGATCTGGTATTCAAAGTCTACCCGTGATGACACACTTACTCCATCGGTACTATATACATCATACACCACTCTTTCAGTTGATGATAATGGTCCCGAATACCAATAGTCGTTACACATCTGACTAGAAGGATTATATTCGTGAATATAGTGACCACTTTCTTGCTTTAATGAATATGAAAAATCAGCTCCACTACTATGGTATTCACTTACCGCAGGATAAATTTCAGAGCTGTCGGATACGATTACCTTTAACTTACCTTGAATCGTTTCAAACTTTGCATCAACGTAGCCAATCCAAAAACCAATCACATTAGGATCATGCTCTAAGTCCTTAACAAAATCTTCGGGATTCTCTTCTTCCTTACTACAAGAAACCGAAAACAGTAAACCCAAAACACTAATCAATACAAACAAAACCCTGATATTTCTCATTGGAAAGACAATTTTAATTTTCAATCAATATAATGGACAAATTTAATAAATATTGCATCAATAGCCCTATAGTATTTCCTTTTCAAAGTTATTTAACTAAATCCCAGTAATATCTATCACATTAGGATTTGGTTTATGGATAAACCGTTTATTTGGTTAGTCGTTTTCTTGTTTAATCGATTGGTTTACTCCTAACTAATAATGATATATAAATCAATTCGGCTTCTATAGCCTTCAGGGCAAGCCTCTAAATTCTATCTAAAGACAAATATTGTTCAAAATATAGTTCTGTTTCGGCAAATTAAGAAGGGTTGCCCTGCTAGAGCCTTAGATAAAAACCAATTTTATGTAAAAACTCATATTTATTTAGAAGCATTATTTATTGAGCAATATATCTTGTAAGCTCAGAAAAACTTAATAAATTTACGCATTAAATTACCAAAATAGTAATTTACTGATAATCAGACAAACAATAATTAACATATCATACTATGGATCACAATATTACTTCAGGGGCACAGTCTCGTAGGAGTTTTCTCAAGAAATTTGGTATTACTGTAGGTGCTGCTGGTGCTGTTACATCATTGGGTTTACTTAATGCTTGTACTACTGATGATGGCGAAATGGTAACTGTTTTGACAACAGATGGCCGAAGAGTAGAAATTCCAAAAAGTCAATTAAAAGTTGATACTGAAGAAATTGCCGTTCGAGGTCGGGAAGGAATTCCAGGAAAGAAATTCGTAATGGTAATTGACCTTTCGAAATGTAGAAATGCTAGAAAATGCATGACTGCATGTCAAGGAGCACATCATTTGAAGCCAGAGCAACATCATATTAATGTATTACGTATGCAGAATGATGGTCGCACAGGCTTCTTTTATCAACCAAAGCCTTGTATGCATTGTGATAATCCTCCTTGTACAAAAGTATGTCCAGTAGATGCTACTTTCAAACGTCAGGATGGAATCGTATTAATTGACAATGAGCGTTGTATTGGATGCCGCTTCTGTATCGCAGCTTGTCCTTACTCTGCACGTGTATTCAATTGGTCGGAACCTAAGTATGTTGAGGGTGACGAAAATCGTGTGTATGACGTAGAATTGAATGTTCCTCAGAAAAAAGGAACTATTTCAAAATGTCTCTTTAGTGCCGACCAATTACGCGTTGGGAAACTTCCTTATTGCGTTTCGGCTTGTGAAAATGGAGTTTACTGGTTTGGCGATGCCAACGAAGATGCTGTTACCAATGGTACTAGTAAAGAAACAGTTCGCCTAAGTTCATTGCTTGAAGATCACGCTGCTTATACATTATTGCCCGAACTAGGAACCCAGCCTAGTGTATATTATCTGCCTCCAAAAAATCGCTTATTTAAGTATAAGTATGATGATGAAGCTGATGATTGGATGAAGCAATACGATAAGGAAGCTGGTGCATAATGAAGTGAGATTCACAAATTATAGAATATTATTAAAACTAGATAAAAATGTCTGAAATAAAGAAACAAGATGATAATGTGATCATGGAGAAAATCCGGAAAGATATTCTCACACCATTGACTACATTTCCATTAGGATTTAAAATTTGGGTAGGCTCTTTACTTACTATTATTGCCGTATCCATTTGGGCTTACACAATTCAGTTCCAAGATGGCTTGGGAGTTACAGGAATGCGTGATTACGTTTCTTGGGGATTGTATATCGCCTCATTTGTATTTTTTGTGGCCACAGCCTTGGTTGGAATGCTTATTTCTGCCGTTGTTGGTTTACTTGGTCAAAAATGGATCATTCCGATTTCGCGAATATCTGAAATGATTGCACTTGCCTTTGTAATGATGGCTGGAGTTGTTATTGTTGTTGATATGGGTCGTCCCGACCGATTGCTTAATTTATTTATCCATGGGCGTTTCCAATCTCCTATTGTGTGGGATGTTACAGTGGTAAATGCGTATGTATTTATTAGCATCTTATTGCTTCTATTACCCATGCTTCCTGATTTAGGGATTATTCGGAATCATATGAAAAAGGATCTTCCAAAATGGCAATGGAATATGTATAATATCCTGTCATTAGGTTGGGCTGGAACGCCAGGACAATATAAAATTCTTCATCGCACTATTCGTGTATTGCTGATTTTAATAGTACCTGTTGCATTGGCAATTCATACAGTGACTTCTTGGTTATCTGCCCTTACACTTCGTGCGGGTTGGGATAGTACTATATTTGGTCCTTACTATGTTACAGGAGCATTTGTAGCTGGATCTGGAGCCTTAATAGTGGCGATGTATTTTATTCGTAGAGCCTATAAATTGGAAGATTATATTACAGATTTCCATTTCGATAAAATGGGAAAACTCATGGTTTTAGTTTCTTTAGTTTACTTATACTTCAATTTGAATGAGTTTTTGGTACCCGCATATAAAATGAAAACTGCTGATGCACATCACATTCACACTCTCTTTTCACTTCATGGTGAGTATGGTGTAATGTTTTGGTTGACACAAACATTCGGACTACTTCTACCAATATTCCTAGGGTTTTTTAAGCGCTTCCGCAAACCTTTCCCAATGATGTTGATTGGAGCATCGCTTGTAGTAGGCGCATGGTTTAAGCGCGTGATAATTGTTGTGCCTACATTAATTCATGCTCATTTACCAATTCAAAATGTACCTGAGAATTTTACAGAATATAATGCCACTGGAATTGAAATAACGGTCACTCTTGGAGTTATTGCAGTTGCAGTGTTAATTATAACCATATTAGCTAAACTCTTCCCTGTGATTCCAATGTGGGAAATCGCCGAAGAAAAAGGTGTGGATATTGAAAAAGATTTATAATCAAATAAATTAATGTAAAGATGAAGAAGAATATATTAAACATATTAGGCCTTATTAGCATTAGCCTTTTGATTATGGGTAATGTTCAAGCACAACAATGGACAATTGATCCTGAGTTGAAAGATGCTCAATTGAAAGTAGCTTATGATGAAGCCAGTATTGATGCTGGAAGAGCCGCTTACGAGAAGAACTGTAAAGTTTGTCACTTGGAAATAAGTGCAATTGAAAAAAATGATCGAGCTGCTGGTGCAGCACCAAACTTAGGAAATCAAGAATTTCATAAATCCAATACAGATGGTGAGATTTATTGTAAAATTAGCCATGGAAACGGTGCAGGAATGCCACCTTACGAAAGCATGATTTCTGAAGACGATCGCTGGAAATTAGTTGCATACTTTCGTTCATACTGCGATTCTTATGAGGCACCAATTTCTGATGATGCAGCACCAACTGTGGTAGCTGAGAAATTTGAAGGCACCATCACAAACATGACTCTTTCATACGATGTAGAGAGTAAAATCGCTTCGGTGGTTTTAGAAGGAAAAGATTCAGCAGGAAATAAGGTAATTCCGAAAAATGTAAAAGTGAGCGTTTATGTAAAACGTTATTTCGGAAACTTACCACTTTGTACTGACAAAAAAACAGATGACAAGGGTATGATTACTACTGAATTGGGTGCTGTACCAACTGATACAAATGGTTTTGTAACAATTATTGCTACTGCAAATGATGGAAAAGTTAGTGCTGAGGCAAGCGTTCAGCTTAACGAAGGTTGGACATGGGAAAATCCTCTTGATGGAGAACATATGTGGGCAACAAGAGATAAGACTCCACTTTGGCTACTAATCTCCTATTTAAGTGTTACTATTGGAGTTATGTTAGTAATAGGCTGGGCAGCTTTCCAGATGTTTCGCATTTATAATCTTCGAGAAAGATAGGATATAAGTCTTAAAAAATACTTAATTTTGACGGGTGGTTTTTGGCTGCCCGTTTTTTTTGTGGATAACAATATAATACTACCTTTTCTAAGGGGAACAGAGAAAGCGAAAAAGCAAGGGGATTTTATTTATACAAAATAATGAGTGAAAAAATAGAATGCATACATTGTGGTGAAGATTGTGGGAAGCACCCCGTCGTATGGGAAGGAAAGAACTTCTGCTGCGAGGGTTGTAAAACTGTATATCAATTATTGAATGAGAATAAACTCAGCAATTACTACGAGCTCTATGAAGCACCTGGAATTAAGGTTGAAATTCAAGACTTTGGGCAGAAATATGCCTATCTCGATAATGAAGAAATTCATAATCAATTAATTTACTTCAAAGAGGGTGATTATTCAAAAACAAAGCTTTACGTTCCTGATATTCACTGCTCATCATGCATTTGGCTTTTGGAGAACCTTTATCAGCTTGATAAAAACATCACACATTCTTCAGTCAATTTCATTAAAAAAGAAGTGGATGTAACTTTCAAGAATACAGACATCAGCCTTCGTCAAATCGTAGAATTATTGGCGTCTATCCATTATATTCCAATGATTAATCTGGAACGTGTGGAAGGCGAAAAAAATAGAAGTGAAAATAAAAAACTAATCTATAAAATTGGAATTGCAGGCTTTGTATTTGGAAATACAATGCTATTGAGTATGGCCGACTATGTTCCTGGTGGGCAATTTATGGGCGAAGATTATAAAATCTTCTTTGGTTACCTAAATCTACTCCTTTCATTACCCATATTATTTTATTGTTCAACTGATTATCTACTATCAGCCTATAAAAACCTCAAACATAAAGTAGTCAATATTGACCTCCCTATATCAATCGGAATCATAACTATTTTTACACAAAGCACTTACGAAATACTTATGCATACTGGCACAGGCTATATGGACTCTATGGCTGGCTTAGTGTTTTTTCTATTAATTGGGCGTTGGTATCAAAATAAGACTTATCAAGCCCTTTCTTTTGAGCGCGATTATAAATCCTATTTCCCTATAGCTGTTGCAAAGCTGATTGATGGAAAAGAGGAGTTTATCCCATTAAAAGATATTCAAGTTGGTGATCAAATTATAGTTCATAACCAAGAGCTTATTCCTGCTGATGGAGTTCTTATGCGCGGTGAAGCCAATATTAATTACAGTTTCGTTACTGGCGAGTCCAAGCCTGTTTTTAAGCGCGAGGGAGATGAGCTCTATGCTGGTGGAAAGCAAATTGGAAGTACCATCCTAATAGAAGTAGTAAAAGAGGTAATGCAAAGTAAGCTCACTCAACTATGGAATCAAGACTTCGATAGCAGTACCAAGGAAAAGGACCTCACAAGTATTATTGATGTTGTAAGTAAGTATTTTACCATTGCAATTTTGGCTATAGCAGTTGCAGCAGCAAGTTTCTGGGCTTATACAGACCCAAGTAAGATTGTGATTGCTTTTACAGCCGTTCTTATTGTCGCCTGCCCTTGTGCATTAGCCCTTTCCATTCCTTTTACCTATGGAAACATTATGCAAATATTTGGGCGAATCGGTTTCTATCTAAAGAAATCGCAAGTTGTGGAATCTCTTACCCGCATCGATACTGTAGTTTTTGACAAAACTGGAACCATTACTTATATTGATAGTATGTCGGTTCAATTTAATGGTGATGAATTAACTAAAAAACAGAAGGATTGGATTAAAAGTTTGAGCCGACAGTCGAAGCACCCATTGAGTGTAGCCATCTATGATCATTTGGATAATGATATTATTGAGGATATAGATGATTATATGGAGATAGCTTCATCAGGGATAAAAGGCGTAATTGATGGAATAAAAATTCGCTTGGGATCTGCAGAATTTGTGGGAAATAAATCGGCAGAAGTAAGTCATAAAACATCACTCGTTCATATTTCTATTGACGAGGTCTATATGGGCTATTACGCAGTAGTAAATCGTTACCGCAAAGGGATTGAATTAGTTGCTAAAAAGCTTAAAGACAAATTTAAGATTCATATTATCTCTGGCGATAATGATGCCGAACGAGAACGGTTGCAAGAGTTGTTTGGTAAGGATACCGATTTGCATTTTGACCAGAGTCCATTGGATAAATTGGAATATATAAAAGCCTTGAAAGAAAAGGGCCATAAGGTATTAATGGTGGGCGATGGACTTAATGATGCAGGGGCACTTAACGAAAGCTATGTGGGGATTAGTATTGCAGACGATGTATTTAACTTCTCTCCTGCCAGTGATGCTATATTGGAGGCCAATCAATTTATTCGCCTTCCTGAGCTACTAAATTATTCGCATAAAGGATTGAAAATTGTGTATGCAAGTTTCACCATTTCATTTCTTTATAATGTCTTTGGTATTGGCTTGGCTGTTTGTGGTATTCTTTCGCCAATAATCGCTGCTATTTTAATGCCCATTAGCTCGGTGACAGTTGTTGCTTTTGTCAGTATTGCAACGCGTTTTGCTCTACGGAAATTAAAGGTTCTGAAGAATTCATAGAGTAGGTTTTATATACTATTTAGGGCTAATTCCTATTTGATGTGCTACGAATTATTCTATGTGTTTTTCCTCTTTTACTTTTTCAGCTGAAAAAGTAACAAAAAAGCTTGCGCTGATGAGAAATGACTAAAAATAAGGAGAGAAATCTAAGCACAAAAAACTCCTCCTTTTAGCCGTGCAAAA
>Ga0164315_10004451_pt1 | contig 10874 bp, 9 predicted proteins | sample GuaBasSedimGuay6_FD_113737 | JGI IMG/M metagenome (GOLD analysis project Ga0164315, IMG submission 113737) | Subseafloor sediment microbial communities from Guaymas Basin, Gulf of California, Mexico - Guay6, Core 4569-2, 0-3 cm | ecosystem: Environmental > Aquatic > Marine > Hydrothermal vents >...
TAATAAGAGCTATAGGGATACAAACAGCTGTAAGTGATGAAGTTTTTAGTGGAACCTATGTAGTAACTAAAGTTGTTGATAAAATAATGGGAGCAACATTTTTACAATATATTACTATTCAATCAAGTGATTATGGTCCTGGTAGTAATATTATTAAATAAAGGAAAAGTATGAAATTATTAAGATGTGTCGTAGAAGATAATAAAGATCCTGAGCATTTAGCTCGAGTTAGAATAAGAGTTCAAGGGGTCCATGACCCAAAATTAAAAAATGTTAAAACCGAGGAATTACCTTGGAGTGAATCTTTAAATCCTCTAGATGCGGGTAATACTTTAGGCTCAAGTACTAATATTATAGTAGGAACTTGGGGTTATTGTTTTTCGTTAAATGATAGTTATACTGAATTTTTATTTATAGGAACTACAAAAGGTATTTTTAATGAAGTACCTAAAACTGATACAGATGGTGATGAAATAGGATTTAGAAGTCAAGATGAAGACTATCCTTTCCCTGTTCGAATGGGACAAGCTGATAATCCTTTAACTTATGGACAAAAATTAGATCCTGATATTACTCAACCACGAGTTGAAGTAGCAGAGTTTAAAGAAGAAATAGATACTGCTGATAAAGCTACATATCCAAATAATAAAGTTTATGAAGACCATAATGGTAATATTGTTGAAATTGATGGAACTAAAGAAAATTCACGTATAAGAATTCAACATTCTACAGGAGCTCGTGTAGAAATTTCAGTTGATGGAGATATTACTATTCAGGCTAGTAAAAATGGTAATATTTGGATGGATACACCAGGATTATTTGCTATTGGAGCTGATGGTAATTTAATTATTGATAATGATGTTAAAATTACTGGAAGTTTAGAGGTAGGTGTTGATATTACAGCTAAAGATGATATCACTTCATCAGCAGGTGAAGTTGCGGATAAAGAGGGTAATATGACAAGTTTAAGATTAGCTCACGATACACATGGACATATAGGGAATTTAGGTGGACCTACGACTAAGCCAATTACACCAGATCCTAGGACTAGAACTCAAGATTATAGCTGGATTGGAACACCTAAGTAATGAGTATGTGTGATGGCCTTAACTGGATAGCTATTTCTGGTTTAGATATTGGAGATTTTTCACTATATCTTTCAGCAATATATGGTTTACAAATTGAAGGTATTAGTCTTACTATACCAGAATTAGAATTATTAAAATTTAATATGAGTTTACCCGGTTTTGAGTGGCCTTATGCAAGATTTGCTGCATTTGATATTCCTGCTGGACCAAGTTTTGCAAGTATTTTATTGCTTTTAAATGCTTTTAAAGATTATTGTATTGATTATTTTGGATTAGTAGGTGTTCCAGATTTACCTGATTTTCCTATGCCTACTATGCCACCATTTCCTCAAATACCTGATATACCTGATTTTTTTATACCATTTATGCCGATAGAAATACCAGATTTTAATATTGCTCCAATATTTTTTCTACCAAAAATCGATTTACCTTTTCCTTTTGATTTTATGATAGAAATTCCTAATACTAATGTTGAATTTTCTATACCTGGATGGCCTGGTGGATTTGGATTTATAGACTTTTGTATAGCGTATGAAGCAATGTTAGAAGCTATTCAAACATTTACCCCATAATAAAATATTCTATATTATAACATACTTAATATTAATTCCTCTTTAAAAATATAAATAAAGAAAAGGAAAAGTATGGCAATTAGTTATAAAGATATATCCCCTAAATATAAACAAGGTAATTTAGTAGGATATAATGAAGTAAATGATTTAGTTGCTATAGAAAATTCTATTCTTAATCTATTCACCATAGAATTAGGAGAAGTACCAGGTAAACCTTGGTTAGGAAACCCTATTTCTTTATATATATTTGATAATATAGGATTCTTTGAAGAAAGAGCAATTGAAACTGCTTTAAGAAATGTCTTAGAAAAATATGAACCTCGAGTTCAATTAATATCTATAAAAATAAATGTACAAGATGAATATAATTATATTAATATAACTCTAGATTATATAGTATTCATTAATTCTAATGAAATTTTTCAAAATACATCATTCTCGTTAGCTCATAATTCAATGACTTCGATACAAACTAGAACAGGAACAACTACTTTTAACTAAGTAAAATAAAAAAGGAACAAAAAATATGGCTATTCAAGAAGTTACTAAAGAAATAATTCCATTTACATTTGATGAGATCGAACAACAAGTAAAAGAAATGTTATTAGCAAAGGGGGTAACTGATATAGTTTATCCTGGATCTAATATCAGTCAAATTTCTGATATTATGAGTTATTTAGTATACACATTAAATACAAATACTGCTATTAATTTACAAGAAGTTATTTTACCATTAGCTACTAAACGTCTTAATGTACTTTTCGGTGCTAGACAATTAGGATATGAAGCTGTTCAAAAGACTTCTTATATCTATGAAATAGAAATTGGTTTCCAAATTGATGAAACTAAAGGTAACTCAGAAGTTTATAATATTACTATCCCTAAATACACTATTTTCGAAAGTAATGGTAATAAATATTATTATTTAGGTGATAAAATAGAAATTACTGGTATTACTAATGATAATAGATTTGAAAAAATGATAACTATTAGTATTAAAGAAGGAGATCTGAAAAGATATGAAGATAATGAATTATTATCATTTAGAGCTGTTCCTGAAGTAGTAGATAATGCAACTATTACTAAACAGAATTATTTATTACCGTTTAAAGATATTGAAGAAGATGGAATAGAATTATGGTTATCTTTTATCGATGATTCTGGTACATTTGTAAGAGAATATTGGACTAAATTTGATCAATTTTTAGTTGATAGTTCTTATGATATTGCTAAAGAAAAGTTCGTACGTTTACAGAACCTATTTCTACAAATGCCAAGTGTATTCTTTGAAATTGGTGGATATGGTAATCCTATTAAATTAAATACTTTAATCCAAGCTAATATTTTAATTTCTAAAGGTATAAATGGAGTTGCTGGAGAAATAATTACAGTTCAAGATCCTATTTTAGCTAAACAAATTACAGTAGATATTGGGACGTTAAAACATACAGGTACAGATGTTGAAAGTATGAATAGTATTAAAGAAAATGCTCCTATTTTTCATAATAGTGCCAACCGTGCTGTAACTGCTTTAGATTATATAGCAATTACTCAAAGACATGAAGCAGTTAAATACTCTGATGTATGGGGTATAGAGGAAGAATTTGCTGCAGAAGGTCAAGGTGATGATGGATTTTCTAATTTAGCCGCTTCTGTATTCTTTAGTTTTTTACCAGAAAGAACAAAGAGATCATTTTTACCTACTACTATCGATAGTGAATCTAATTTACCTGATATTAGTAATGCTTTAAATCAACAATATGATTTACAGAATATGCCACGTCATCCAATATTTCCTTTAATTGGTGAACCAGAAGATCCAGGTAGACCAGTAGGATGGCAACCTCAACCTCCAAATTGGGTTGAAGAACCTAAAGGATATGATGCTAATTATGAATCAGGAGAACCAACTCCAGTAGATAATCCAGGTCAAAGACCTTTGATCCCTATTTTACAAGATAGAGTAAACTATTTCGATGATCCTTTATCAGGTCCAGGAGCTCAACCACAATTACCAAGTAATTGGGTTGAAAATCCTACTATCGATGGTGGTCCTCTAGGTGATCCAGAATTAGCTATTATTCAAACTTCTGATTATATAGCACTACATGAAGAATATAGTAATACTATATTTAATTACTATATTCCTAGAGATCAGGATCAAGCTTGGTATCAAGATGATGCTGAAACAGGTGGTTCTTATGGTGGTGCTATAGGAAGTGGTACTCTATATAAAAATTGGTTAGCTGAACCTTCAGTAATTGCATATATAAATTGGTTATCTGCAGATTACTTATATAGAGGATATTTAGAGGATAAAGCATATTATGATAGTCAAAAAGCTCAATATCAAGAATATATCGATTATTTAGATACACCAAATGGTAAAGAATATACTGAATATTATAATGATCTAGATACTCAATCAGAACAGCAAGATTCAGATGCATATCAAAGTTATGTAGATAATTTAGAACTTTATAAAGAGAATCAAGCTGAATTAGAAAATTTAACTACCAATTGGTATTTATCACATGATGAAATATATATTACACCTAATACTCCTATATATGTAAATGATGGTTCTGTATTTTCAGCTTTAGAACCATTTAAGATTATGACGATGTATCATACTCATAGACAACCTAACTATATGAATTTTGATTATAATATTAAAATTATAAATTATGATTTGTCAAAACCTATTGCAGAAACAAATTCTGAAGTCTTCAATATTATTGATAATTATTTTATCAATAAAGTAGAGAGATTAGGCTTTGAATATTTTGCATCAAATCTACAAAGAAGAGTTGATGAAGGTTTAGGAGATAGTGCTGGTGTTGAAATTAATTTACAAAATAATGTAACATTTGCTGCTAATATGTATGATGATTATATGGCTACAAGAAGTCAAAATGTAATTATAACTAAATTAGCATTTCCTTATGAAAATATGTATAGTAATGGTATTGATTTTGATGGATATAAAATATTACCAAGTATTGATACTCCTAATTTCACATTAGGTAGAACAAAATATGAAATTAATCTACCAGATTCAGGTTATAATACTGGTGATAATGTTAATCCTATCGCAAAGGGTCATAGTTTAAGAAAAAATGGTCAACCAAATGAATATTATGAAGCTTTAGAGGATCTAAGTGGTTTAGGTCTTATAGAAACTGTAAATTTTACTGATACTACTAAATGGAAAAAAATTAATTCATTACCTGTAGATGTAACTAAAGGGGAAACAATTAAAATTAATTATCCTATTGATCCAGATCCATCAGTTCCATGGGAAACAATATATTTTAAAAGTAGTGAAAATGACTTAGATATAATCTTATTAAACTTATTTTTTGAAGAAGGTAGTGGAGGTAGTTTTGGTGGCTTAAATTATAATACAAGTTGGATTAATGTCGGTCTTCCACAAGATCTATATGTTAAAAAAATAGATGATTCAGGTAATCCTTATGATGGATATTATGATGTAGATCCTGGTTTTATAGTTAGTTATCCACAAATAGAATTACCTATTTATCTAGGTAGTATAACGGATAATGGTGCAACTGATAATCAAGTTGGTGTATATATTATAAGAAATGGTCGTTCACAAGTAATTGAAACACATATTTATTTTACAAGTAATGATACAGCACCTCAATTAATTGAAATAGATCCAGATACTGCTTTTAGTGATTATGGATTTGGATATATGGATGTAGAATATTTAAGTGAAGTAAATAATTTAAGTGATAATATACCATTTGATGATTATACTATGCCTAGATTAAGACAAGTAAAATTCGAAACTAAATAAGGACATTTATGGCAGATATAGATAACAAGGATATCAATCCTAATGAATATAATGATTATGATAAAAATATAAATTCATTAGATAGTTCCGCTATTATTGAAGATAAAGTATTCAGTGGTGTAGTAGAAGCTATAAGCCCTAAAATTATTGCAAATAGTAATAAGGCAGTATTAGATGCTTTTATAGATGTTCTAACTAAAGAATCTCCTATATCAGTAAATATTTTAGATGTATTCAGTAAAAATAAAAATATTGAATCTATAGATGAAGTTCAAAATCAATTTGCTAAAATGTATCTAAATAATTTTTGGTATGTTTGGAATAAAGCTAAAAATGATTATAAACTTAAAAATAGATTAAGTAATTTACTAAGTAGCTATCAAGTTTTAAATAATGGTACAAATGGCAATCAATTAGATATATTAGATCCTAATCTTAAATTCTTTGATGATGAAGATTCGTTATATACCGTTGAACGTTATATATTAGGTAAGGAATTCAAAGAGAAAAAGGGAACAGCAACAGCTATTGAATACGCTTATAAAGTAGGGTGGTTAGCTGGAGTTGAAGGACCATTAAGAAGTTCTTATGAATTTAATTTAACTCAAGAAACTTGTATTGGTTTAACCGAAGGTTTTACTATTTGTTGTAATGTATTCGTATCTAGTAGTTCTAATTGTAGTAGTGGTACTATTCCTAATCCACCTCAAGTAGGTGACACTTGGAGTACTACAGATCAAGTGACTGGAGAGTGTGAATATTGGGAGCAAACTAGTGGTGGAGCTATATTAATTTCTAAAGGATTTAGTAAAAGAATTAATGAATTTAGAATTTCAGAAACAGTAGATACTTCTACTCCTTGTGTACCATTTACATATAAAGTTGAAGGGTCTATGTTACCTGAATTATTTGAAAATTTTGTAATTCCTTTAGCTCATCCTGTAGGATTTAGTTATCTTTATGATAAATTATTAAGAATATCATTTAGAGATTATTTTAATGTTGAATATATTTATCGAGCAGATAAAGTATCTGTATTTTCTTTATGCCCTGATTGTGATTGTTCTGAGCCTAAAGAGGATATTTATTGGAGACCGGGATATACAGATATAAATGGTAATTATTTTCCTCCAGGAGGGCTTGCTGGATCTGAACTTAGAAATATTGAAAAAGGTGAACAATTTTCAGGTGAATATCAAGGATATAAATTTGAGAAATACACATTTGAAAATGGTAATTTTTTAATAACTTATATCCTTTCGGGTCCTGCTGGAGAAATTGATAGAGTAGTTAGATATTATGATATGAATTTTATTAAAAGTAATAATATTGTAAAGAATGGTAAGTTTAATACTTCAATTGATTGGTATATAGAGAAAAATCCAGATAATGAAAATTTTTGGTATATTAATACTGGAGCCGAAGAAGATAGTTATAGTTTTTATAATAATTCAGGAGCTATCGGTCTAAATTCTGAGAATAGAATGACTCAAGAAATTGTTATGACTGCAGGAGAAACATATTTAATAGAAATTGGTGTAAGTCAATTTACTAATTTAGATGGAGTAGATGTAAATAATCCATTATTTATGCAACTAGGTAGTTGGCCTATATATGGGGAAACTCCTACTGATAATCCTGGTGATATAAATTATCCTACATATCCTATATTAGGATATGATGATTTCAAATTTACTTTAGATCAAAATATTGATTATTCTTTAGAATATATTGCTAAAGGTGGAGAAAAAATAGAATTTTATGTTGATGATTTAAGTCTAGATATGAAATTCAAAATAGATAATATAGGTATATTCAATTATGAACCTACTAAAGAATATACTAATTGTAGTCATTCTGTTATACAGATATTTAATCCTAAACCTCCAATTCCTTTATTCTCTACTACAGATAATATTCATTATGGTATGTACTATACAGATATAGATAGAATGCAAGAATTATATTATGATCATAATGATGGATTGGATCCTATTATAGGTACACCTACTTCTGATGATCCGTCTACTATTGAGAATGAGAGTGGTAATATTATTATTAATGAGTATCATTATGGACAGGCTGAATATATTACTACTGGTGTATCATATATTGTAGATATTAATAAATTTACCACTGTTGATTATTCTGTTAAAAGTACTGGAATAGGTTCAGATGGAGTTCTTAATACTAGATATGAATCTTTATTTCCTAGAACTAATATAGATCTTAATGATGAAGATTTTACAGATACACTTAACTGGAAAATATTATTAGTCGATATAGATCTAGGTACTGAAGTTGAAAGTATCACTAATGAAGGAAGTTTTATAATTGGAGTATCAGAAGGTTCATTCGATAATGATTGTCCTAATATAGATCCAGGTGAAAATTGTGTTCAAGGATATATAATCCCTTGGGGTGACCCAAGTACAGTTTATATGTTTGATAATTTATCAATAGATAGAGATATCGATGAAGTATATACTAATGCTTTTGATGTTCCTAATTTTAAGGATCCAAGTAAATGGAGACCTACTAATATTGATTGGACTATAGAGGAGCCAGATCCATTGAATGTATCGGTAAATTATGCTCAATGTAGTTTTGATGAAAATAATACTAGGACTCAAAATACTATTTTATCTAGAAAATTTGATACTTTACCTACTAATGATGATCTAACATATATGCAAACAGAATTTAGTGTTACATTTGAAAGAGAAGAAGATGAAGATGATGGTAATGGTACAGTAAGTTTTTATCTAAGTAATTCAGATGAATATAATTATGACATTAATAATATTTCTTTCTCAAAAAATATTATATTAAAAACAACAGTAATAGTATCAGATAATACAGGTAATATTTCTACTAAAAGATATCAAAGTCTTCAAAATCAAGGTATTATAGATTTAGCTCAAGAAGATTTTAATGATATTACTAAATGGAAAGAAGTAATTGTAAATAAAGTTATAAAATATCATCAATCAAGAATACAACCTTGGATGGGAATATTAGAAGCTTCAGATACAATTAATATTAGTGCCTCTATATATTTTGAGGGTGTCATAAATAGTATAGATGCTAGATGGATGACTACCCCAGTTATCCCATAGTATCATATTAATATAAATAAAGAAAAATAAGGATAGAGATGAATCTTACTGATATAGTACAGAAACCTACAGAAGGTTATTTTAAAATAGAATGTATTAATGTAGATGGAATTATTATAGAGACTTTTGGACATAAAAATATGATTATGAAAGAATCTAAAGCTTCAGTAGCTAGGTCTACGAGAGGTACACCACCTACAGATAACTATATTAATAAATTAGTATTAGGGGATAAAGGTAGTTCAGATGATAACTTATTAGTAGCTAAACCTTTTGATTTTACTAGGAAAGAATTATTTGCTCAAGAAGAAGAAAATGGTTCTAAATATTATATTATATTTGACCCATTAACTGCTTCAGGTGAGGGTGATAATCAAGTAATTAAAGAAGGTTATGTAGAAGGTAATGGAGGTATCATATCACCAGGTCAAAAATCAAATGTGAGATCTTCAATTATTAATGAATCTACTATTCAATATGTAATTGATATTGCTGCACCAAATGCTAATGGTGGTGGTATTAAAGCCTGGACTGAAGCTGCATTATTTACTTATACTAATCAAAATACTGAAGTAAGTCCTATAGAAACAGGAAATATTTTTGCGATGAGAACATTTCCAGCAAAAGTTAAAGATGATACAACAGTTTTTAGAATAACTTGGGAGGTCGTCTTCTGACAACTAATAGAGAATCTTGTGTTTATAATACTTGGTATAAAGGCGATAAAATGCCTTCTAATTATATAGGGTCTGTGTATACAGACCGTATAGAAAATGAAAGCTATCATGGTACAGTTACATCTAAAAAGTGGAAAGATATTTGGGATCATGAAATTAAAAATCACCCAGAATTATTTGAAACTGAAATATTAATGAGATTTACTAATAGGCAAAATGCAACTAATTTTGAAGAATTATTGCAAAGAAAATTAGATATTATAAAAAACGATACTTATATAAATGAATGTTATGCTAATAAAGGTTTTGGCCATTTTATTCCGCATTCTAAAGAATCGAAAGAAAAAATGCGAATATCAACATTAGGTCAGATATGTAGTGATGAAACAAAAGCGAAAATGAGTAGATCTCATACTGGAAAAGTAAAATCGGAAGAGCATAGAGAAAGTATACGAAAACAAAGAACTGGAACAACTCAACCCGATTCAGTTAAAGACAAAATAAGTAAGAAAAAACTTGGTTGTAAATGGGTTAAGAAAGGTTCAGTAAGTAAGACAATTTACACAACTGAAATTGAAGAATATTTATCTAACGGGTGGATATTCGGAAGAAATTATAATAAAAAAGGAAAATAAATGGCTACAAGAACAACACTAGAAGAATTTCAAAAAAGTTTTGAAGTTAAAAATGGACAAGTAGGATCTCAAGATGTCTTAAATAAGGCTCCGGATAAAATAAAGAAAGAATTAAATGATTTATGGAACTGGGCAGCTGGGGAAGATACTACTGAACTAGAAGGAAGTGTTTATACTAACTTAATCGATGATGATGTTAATAATGTTACTTCAAATGATAAAGTGAGAAGTATAAATTGGACAAGTATAAATCTATTATCAGAATTAATAAATGACGAAACATCATCAATTAAATCTTGGTCTTGTGCTGGAACAGTAGCTTATATCAATCAAGCAGCTATAGATGGTGGAAATTGGTAATACAGTTTTTACCTATGAAGTCTTAGCTTTAAAAAAGTTATTATCATAGTCCATATAATCAAATTGGAATGTTAAAGACATTTCAATTATGGTATCACTATCATCACTTACATCTAATTGCATTTCACCTAAATCCAATAATCTACAATTATAAAACCAAAATTGTTTAACTACATCCCCTCCACCTAAATGGATATCAACCCATAGATCAAAAGTCTTATTATTACTAAAAGTACCTTTATCAATATTAATTCCTTCTAGAAAGAATTTATACATAATATCATATACTTCCCAATTATTATCTACTTGCATATCTATTACTAGATCTGTATATGTGACTTGATCCGAACCAACTCCGATTTGTGCACCAGCACGGCCTCCAAGTTTCGGAGGTGTCTGAGATAAAGATGGAATAGCTACTGATTGAGCTTGAAACCATAAATCCCCTAATTCTTTAGAACCAAAAGTTATATTAGTATTTGTACTATAACTATTATTATTAATTGCCATTTTAATCCTTTTATCTATTTATACTTAACAATAATAGATTAAGAAAAATAGATTAAGAAAAATAGATTAAGAAAAATAGATTAAGAAAAA
>Ga0164315_10004452_pt1 | contig 10873 bp, 10 predicted proteins | sample GuaBasSedimGuay6_FD_113737 | JGI IMG/M metagenome (GOLD analysis project Ga0164315, IMG submission 113737) | Subseafloor sediment microbial communities from Guaymas Basin, Gulf of California, Mexico - Guay6, Core 4569-2, 0-3 cm | ecosystem: Environmental > Aquatic > Marine > Hydrothermal vents...
CCCTGGTTTCGGGATAGTATCCGTTTTAACAGTTGACGGATGCTATCCCTGGTTTCGGGATAGTATCCGTTTTAACAGTTGACGGATGCTATCCCTGGTTTCGGGATAGTATCCGTTTTAACATGTCGCAATTTAAGTTTCCGTGCCACCCCCTTAGTACAACGAATTGGCGAAATAAACGAGTTTATCATTCGTTTCAGGCGAACCTTGTACAATTTATCATTCGTTTCAAGCGAACTTTGTACCGTTTCTCATTCGTTTCAAGCGTACTTTGTACAGTTTCTCATTCGTTTCAAGCGAACTTTGTACAGTTTCTCAGGAGTACAAGACGAACCTTGTACAGTGACATTGTCAAGTGACGCCTGATGAATGAACTAGAGTCATTGTACTCAGACAATAATACCCTCACAGCAATCATAACAATCACCGGTTATCGCAGCTATAAGATTTTTATAGACCCTTAATAAAATTCCCTAAATACCAAAAAAAAAATCGATCCTGGGGGGAGGAATTCCCCCCAGACCCCCCCACCTGAAAACCTTAAAAGGGTAAAAGGGAAAAGGATCAAGGGTTAAAAAATCCTGACAAGCCGCACGCCGTCGTACCCGCCGCGCTCCGTCCGCGTCCAGTGGTTGCGGTACGCCGTCCGCGCCCTCCCCGCCTCGTAGGACCACGAGCCGCCGCGCAGGACGAAAAGGCCATCATTTGTTGCCTTATTTTTGTCTAAACAGCGTTTCTCTTTGCCGTTATATTTGCCTTCATACTCGGAACATGTCCACTCCCAGACATTGCCCAACATATCAAATAAGCCAAAATCATTTGGTTTAAAACGACCCACTGGCGCAGTATAGACATAGCCATCCCGGCAATTATGATCCAACCATGGCCAATCCAGCTTCTCTTTTGCGGTTTGGTCCCCGACATTCGCATAACGACAAGCTTCATCGGGATTATTCCCCCAAAAGCGTGAAGTTGTCGTGCCGGCCCGGGCCGCATATTCCCATTCGGCCTCGGTAGGTAGACGATATTGTTGGCCCGTTTGTTGGCTTAACCACTGGGCATAAGCACTAGCATCGTCCCAAGACACATTAATCACCGGCCGATTACCGCGTCCCCAACCCTGATCGCTTGGCTTTTTTCTGCCCATCGCTTTGGCAAACTTGTCATATTCCGCAAATGTCACTTCATACTTCCCCATTGCAAAGCGAGCCACAGACACTTCATGCACCGGCTGCTCATCTGACTCACCGCTCCCCTGAACGTCTCCCATCCTAAAGGAACCGGCCGGAATCCACACCATATCGGGGCCTAAGCTGCCATCTTTTAAACGATCACGGAAAACTTTTTTGTCGGTAACCACAGAAACGGGTTTAGGCTCGCAACGGTAAGTGAGTTTATGTAGTCCCACAATCCGCGGTTGATTCATCTCGTTTCTCAATGCGCCGATAATTTCTTTGCCGGCTTCCAGCCGAATTTCTAGGGAACCGGCAGGGAGTGTTATATGCCGCGCCATAATGGTACGCAGTGCGACACGTTCATCCTTATCTGTCACCGTTGCCTGAACCCGAATTGAGGCACATTGAAAATCGCGGGTTTCGTAATTTTTCAGGAAAAAAATCACAAATGCCCCCTTAGACACGACATCAATCGTGATATCATGTAATTCAGCAATTGCGGCGCGTGGCAGCACCGCAACCAATAACCAGAGTCCAACCAGTTTTGCAAAGTTGGTGTTATTCATAATTATTCATTCTCCAAGTTTGATTTTACGGATACTATCCCTAAGAAGGGATAGCATCCGTTTGGACGAAATCAATGCAATCCACCCAAATGAATCGCCTGCGGATGTTTAATCTGATCGTATTCATCGCCCGCTTGATTATAGCCTTTATAGACAAATGTCACTTTCCCTAATAATCCCAGTTCACGAGACAATGCAGCCTTGACTTGCTTGGCAAACTGCTGATGAAAAACAATGGTCAAAGTCAGTTTGTTAAAAATACCAACACCAGAGGGCGTTGTCCAGATTTTGAGCTTTTTTATCCAACCATTCATGTTACCAAAAAACTTGGATTCATAGTGCCACGGGATAATCGGCCGGATTTTCAGATTAGGGTAGCGGATTCTTAACGCCCAGATCAAGGAATCTTTACCCCAAGGATGATAGTTAAGCGTGGCAATCAATTTCAAATCGCCATTCTTTAACGTCCTGAGCCGCGTTGCCAGTTTACCACGTTTGATAAGGGGCGAGATACTGGTGGGCAAAAAATAGACAATCTTCGTTTCAGCATGGTTCTCCCCTTTGCAAACATCCCAATAAAGCGGCGGTGCTTCTAATAACTGTGCGGGATGACTAAATTTGACTGTACATTCAATACAAGGCCCCGAAGGTGGATACGGGCCGTTGCAGTCTAACGCCAAACTTACAAAAGGTAAGGACATTAGCCCACAGGCAATCAGATAAGGATAATTGAAAAGTCTATTCATAATTTGGTTTTCTCGTTTTCTGGTTCCCACACCGGCGCGCATTCTCGTTACCTTAGCAATCGTACCAGGTTGTTAGGAGTGCAAGGCGAACCTTGCACGTGGTTGTTAGGAGACTTTTGCCATTTTTCGTACCAGGTTCGCCTTGTACTCCTGAGAAATTGTCACATCCACGTAAACCCTTTTTGGGTTGAATATGAATAGCCCCAGGTTCCACCTGGGGAAAAATTGTTATGGCTGTATTGTCGATAACCATTTCGGCTGACAACGATAACTGGCTTTATCTAAGTCCACAATACGCGGCTGCTCAAATTGCTGCTTAAATGCGTTAAGAATCTCTTTGCTGGCTTCCTGCTGTGTTGTCAGGGAACCGGCGGGTATAACGACATCACGAGCAATCACATTATGCCATGCGACAAAACGGCCATCGCGATCCGCCACTCTGGCGCGAACCCGAATAGAAGAACAAAACACGTCTTCGTTTTCGTAATTTTTAATAAAAAACTGCACTACCTGTTCCTCACCCATCATTGGATTACCCAAAATCACTGGCGCAACGGTTATTTCTGGGGAAGGCAACAAGTTGATTAACTCAATCACCAGTTGCCGATACCGTTTTCTATCAGAATCCACTATCAGGTCGGCCCCCATCATCATCAAGGTTTTCAAGGGTTGGAGATGGGCCGCGAGTTTGTTTCTACCACCGAATAATACCAACATATCTACCGGTTTTTTCAGTTTCTCAAGTTGAGCAATGATCCAATGAGATAAGTCTAACCGAGCAGCGTTTGGAACATACTTGGCACTCGCCCCCACCGCTTGAGAACAGATAAATTCGCTTCTGTTAGCTGTATAGCTGGCACAGGTAAACCAGACCGCGCCTTTTAAGGCTGTGCCCCTTTTAAAGGCTTTTGGATATTCTGGTGCCCAGGTTGGCTGCCTGATGACCTTATCTTGTAGGATATCGACTGACATTTGGCGGAATACCCGTTTTTTGTCGATGACGTTGGCAGGGTTAAACTTTTCAGGGCCGCGAGAAAATGTCGCTTGATGTAGCTGTTGGGTAACGAATTGAAAACGCGCCCCAGCTTCAACCGGTTTGGTTCTCGCGTTAAAACTGGTTGTGCCATAAAAAATCAGGAGATTGCCACAAGGCGCTCCAATGGTTCTGAAACTCAACACCCCATCTTCACCCACGACAATTTGTCGCGCCAAAATGAGCAGATTGCCTCCGACTCCGTGAGGGTTTGATAGTTCAAACGTGGCTAACTGCGACAGCCGCAAGGTATCAGCAATCAGTACCACATTCATCGGCGTGTTTTGGGTGTGAGGTTTGGGAAATGTCAATTGACCCAAATCCAAATCATCCGCCTGAATCACCAAGGTTTGAGTGGGGCTGGTTAAAGCAAGGGTTGTTGGTGCTGTTTTGAAGTTTCTCCAATCAAGGGTGGTAACGTTGGCATGGGTTGCTGGCATCAAAATCAGCAATGATATCAGTGTGGTGTAGACGATATGGTTTATTGGCATGGCGGGTTCCTTTTAAAAACCTCACATTAATCACAAAATACACTGTCTGAATCAGAATTTACCTGATTTGTGGATTTCCGCGATATTCATTCTGAAAATTCTTTAATTCTTTAATTCTGATTCAGACAATTTTTAAATTCAATCAAAAAAAGCAATTAAAAAATCAAAGCTCACCTGGGGAATGATAAGGAATATCTAAGGGATGGGAATATCTGCGACGCACTGGCCACACGTGGCAGGTGAAAGACTTGCGGAATACGACGCTGCCGTCGTTGAGGTCCACGTCCAATGCTGAGGAGAATTTGTTTGTTGTAGACGACCAGTAGTTGTCCGTCTGCACGCCCGAGAACACATCACCTTCAGTCCAAGGGCCATTACCAGCAGCATTGGAGAGTGCCGGCTGGCTATAATTTTCCCTATCCACATATTTCGTGTCTATCATCGCTTTCCACTCATCAATAGTCGGCAAACGCCATGTTCCACGACTCGAACCATCACGAAGTCCACATTGTCCATGAGCCAGATTGGCAGCACTTTGCATGGCTTTTCTCCAATGTTGTCTGCCAAAACAATTCGCGTTTTTTAACCAAATAAGCCCGGTCCGATTATCCGTGACAGTGCCATCGCCATTGTCGAGGTAACGGTAAACACGATTAACACGAATCTGGAGTTCAGCAATTTGCTTCTCCATCTGTGCAACTTTCCTTTGCAGTTGCTCATTTTCTATCCGTTGCGTTTCAACAATGTTTAACGCCTGTTGCAGTTTTCCCATGGCTTTTTCATAACATTCCATCGGTGTCCCGCATAAGACCGTGGGGCAGTGCCGTGGCAACCAGGGCGAACCACGCCAGGGTTAGGATAATGGGTGTTTTTTGCATAAGGCCTCCTAAGTAGTACAGCGGATTTACTGATTGTTCTGATTTCTTATATCATATATAGTCAGTACAACGGATTTACGGATTGTTCGGATTATATCATCTATACTCAGTAGAACATCCCCAAAGGGATAGCATCCGTCACGCAATCCGCTGTACTCACTGTTATTGAAAGTAGTGATGGCGGTTAAACTATCCCCGATATATAGTATTTCAGATAAATATTTTTGCAGGAGTCCAAACTTTAGTTTGGGAGAACCAAGATAGATAAATACTTGGCAGGAGTCCAAACTTTAGTTTGGGAAAGCATCGATAAATCTTGGCAGGAGTCCAAACTTTAGTTTGGGAGAGCCTCGATAAATATTGGACTCCTGTTAACTTCAAGCTTTTGAATCCAACTAACTTTTTCTGAAATACTAGAATATCCGTCACACCATAATCCGAACAAATCCAGAAATAAGCTGTACTCACTTTTGTTGAAAGTCGTGGTAGCGGTTAAACGGATGCTATCCCTTGGGGGGATAGTATCCGTCACACCATAATCCGAACAAATCCAGAAATAAGCTGTACTCACCGTTGTTAAAAGTAGTGATGGCGGTTAAACGGATACTATCCCCCAAAGGGATAGCATCCGTCACGCCATAATCCGAACAAATCCAGAAAGAAGCTGTACTCACCGCTGTTGACATTGAACTCTAGTACGAATTTCCGAGATATTATCCACCGATTTAGAAATATTGATACACGTTGGCACACGGCGCGCATCGGTCATACTCGTTTCTGCAAACTTGTCTAATTTCGCGCCATGCCAGTTGTCCATCACTGATCGCCTGCATTTTATAAGTCAACATGGCGGGTTCCACATCCCAAAAATCATCGGTGGCGGATTCTTTCCATAACTCGACACCGTCACGATTGAGTTTCAGTTGAATCGCAAAAGTGCTATCCGAAAATGAACCGTTGGCAGTGAGTTTTTGCCGGATGACTCCATCTTCAGCACTAAAACCCGTCAATTTGACATCCTTAATCCGAAACGGTTTGATTCGGTACTGTTTTTTATGATCCCTTTTCAGGGCGCGTATCACCCGAAGTACCGTACTACTATCAGTGAGTAGTTTAAAGGACATCTTGACAACAGCGGTGCCATCTTTTTTCTCGCGAAAGATAAAAGATTTTTTGCCAGAAAATAAAGCCGCTTTTATATTTAAATCCTCTGGCACAAAATAGAGAATCTGATCATTGTCACAATCCGCAAACACCGAAATGCCGGTAAATGGCAACGCCGGGATTTTCCCAGAATCCAAACAGGGCGTTGCAAAGGCACTATTTCCCATCAAGTAGAGGGCAAAAACGAGTGGCATAATTGTTTTCATATATGATATCCATAAAAGCGTAACGGATAGCATCCCTTCTTAGGGATGCTATCCGTCAAAGGAAAGGGATGCTATCCGTTGTGGCTTGTGAACATTAAAACCGTTGAATCCGATCCGCCATCGCAATCCCATGCGCTCGGCAAAATACCTCGGCATCGAAGGTAAACCCGCCCAGCGACAAAAAAGCCGGCAGAACGGTTTCAGCGGGAAAACACCGACAATAAGTTTCCGTTTTCTCCTTAAAATCCGTCACCGCCTGCAAACCGCTTTTGGTTTCGGTTTTTTTGACTTCTACTAGGATCGTGCGCCCGCAATCCGATTTAGCCACAATATCGATTTCTCCACCTTTGCCATCTTCACGCTGAACGAGAACGCGCTCTTTGACCGCGGTAAGATTCAAGCGGGTGGTATCCTTGACTTCTGAAAAAAACTCAGTTAACACAAAATGCTTACGGCTACGCATGGCGGTTGCTAACTGGTATTCCGCCATTTTACCTGACAGATTATTGAGCATCCCTTGGAGTTTGCGGTTTTTCAGAGTGAGTTCGGCGATTTGTTGCTGGAACTCCGGCTTGAAGTCAGGCTCAAACCCATCGATTTCCTTTTCAAAACGATGACGCAAAATCAGGTTTAAGCTGCCATCGTGCAACCCTCGGAAATCAATATCCGAACCGCCCCGCTCAATCAGGTCCGACTCGGCCAGAATCACCAATTTGTGCTGAATTTCATCCGGTTCCGATTCCAGAGGCAATTTCTTTTTAAGCTCATGGGGGGTCCAGTAGCGGTCGTTATATTTGCTCAAATGCAGCAGCAATTGTTTAGTATCCGGTCCATTGAGGCGTTCGAGGCTCATTAAAATATACTCGTTCCAAGTCCCGGACATCTGCGAGTCTCTCGAAGTCACCTCATAATTCACCGCGGCAATCACCCCTTCAGAAGTACTCATATCTTTGCCCTCGTAATCGTTCTGAAAAACACAGGAGATAAAAAACGGATCGGCCATGCACAGTTCGTTAATCTGCGCGGCAGTCTCGTTGGTAATAGATTCACCACCAAATTGGGCGTATTTGTACACGGCCTGTAGCCCTTCCGCCGTGGTCAGATAGGGAGACATTTCGGTGTGCGAAAGACGCCCGCCCTTCAGGTACTTACCCAGAATTTTTATCAACATGCCAGGATAGGAACCTGTCACCAGCATCGGGGCTACTTTGGATTCCGACAGAGAGAGGTAACTGCCGGCCATACTTTCAATCGGTTTTCCGGTACACGCCTCGTTCCGGTAAATGTACTGGGTGATATGCTGAAATTCATCCAACATCACCACAAAGCGCAAATCATATATCACGGCGAAACGATGTGGGGCAGAACTGGCGGTTTCCCACATCAAGTCAAGATGCTTCCCTTCCTGCAATAAGTCTGTATCTCGAATAAACATTTTAATTGACTTTGCTATGCCATATTCTCTGATTTCTTCCAAAGAAAAGTGGGAAGTGACTAGAGAGGCATCCCTTTCCAGAAAAGAAATATACTGCGAAGCAAACGCGCAATAATATTTAATAGCAAATTCAGGCAGCCATATTTCGTTATCAGGAATATCCAGATAAAACGGAATCACCGCGCCGTTTTCGCTCCATAGATGATTAAAAATCCGCTGGATGAACGCGGTTTTTCCGCTTTTTCTGCGAGCTGCGATGACCCTAGACTTGGACATTCGCTCAGGGATTTTAGACAACCATTTGTTGATAAGGCGGAACTCTTTTTCACGACCAGTGAGCAGTTCGGGAATGCCGATTTGTTCTGTTAGAGGATACTGCATATCATTTTTCTCCGCAAAGTTATAAATATCCAAACAATTCAAATTCTTTTTTGTAGGGCTCCCTACGTGTTTTTGTTGCCCACCATTCTCCTCTTTTTTGTAGGGCTCCCTACGTGTTTTTGTTGCCCACCATTCTCCTCTATTCTGAAATAGAATAGTTTATGTTAAAGGTATGGCAATCTTGATCGAAAAAGCAGGACACAAATTCTTGCGTGTGAGGCTCTGTTTCACAAATCTCTTTCATCGCATCAAGACTTGCCATCTTAGGTTTCTGGCATTTTTGATCGTCAGGAAACATCTGACAATACTCTGCCAGTTCATCATCCACCGTGTTTTTCGGTTGGGCTTGGTTTGTCAGAGTGGGGGCGGGTTCGCATATTTCTGGCAGTATTTCACAAATATGTTCACGGTTTAACGTTTCGGGAATATCAGTCACTTTCATATTGGGCAAACAGCCTGGTTCAAACAGCCCCCCGCCCTTGGAAATGCGTCACAATAGCCATTGAGTTCAAGCTTACGGTGTACTTGAACTGGCACAGTAGCCTTTTGAGCTTTGGTTAATGCACTGAACTGGTATTGGTAATGGATTTCCATAACAGCACCATTCATCAGCGCGTGAATAAAATCATTCGCATTTTTACCCGCCAAACCAAGGCTCACAACAACCTGATTGGTTGGGATAGTGTTTTCGACTTTGCGCTTAGCAAAATAGTGGCTTTTCCCATTCGCCAACCTAAGCGCGAAAGCGTATTTGCCTGCTTCTGGATGAATCGGCATCAAATTAACCGGTTGCCAGTCAGGATGCGTTGCTTTAAAGTAGTCTACGGATTCTCGGAGTTGCAGCCAATGAACAGCCAAAGAAACCGTTGCGGTTACCAAAACACCTTTTGGACTGGCGGTAAAAGCAATCTTAGGTATCCCATTTTCCTTGTTAGGCAAGATTTTTATCGCATTCCAAGGATAATAGAGGGTGGCAACATTGCCCGTCATGGTACTGTCAATTAACACTGGCGTTGTTTCCGCGTCAGGATTGGATAGCCGGTTTTTATCCAGCGCGTTTTGAAGTACCGGCACAGCTAATATCTCGGTGCTTGATACTAGCATTGTTCCTAACAAGATGGGTTTTATCAATTTCATAAAAATACCTCCTATAATATCAAATGTCTGAAAAAATCCGATTTCTTCAAGAAATCGGATTTCTCTGTGCTTCAAGATTTGTACAGCGAAGTACAACGGATACGCGTAATGAACGGATAAAAACCAGGTTCACCCTAAGGTTTTGTGATTCATCGCAATTAAGACTTTGAGCTTATCCATGTTGCAGCTGTTTATCTATAGCTTTTCGGATAAATATTTCCATGGAATCTATCCCAAGTTTCTGCAAGAAACTTGGGATCGATGATTCTATTCTGAAAATCTATATCAGTGCGAAGTTGTCCGACGGATAATAAATCTAGGATAGCCTTATCCGTTTATTTCGCGTATCCGTTGTACTAAGGTATGATTGATAATGATCCTTTTTTTGGGAATGCGCCCCAATCTATCAACTAAAAATATTTGACATTTGAATTTTCTAATCCAACATTCGTTTACTTCCCAATTCGTTGTGCTCATTTAAAAAAGGGGTACCCAAGGCTCATCATCTTCAGTGGTATTACTCTCCTGACTAGGCTGTCCAAGCGGAAACGCTAAACATTTCGATTCCCCCGTCTCTTCAATAAACACCGCATCAGCATAACGCTCACAGACTCCGGTGAGTACCATCGCGGCTGAATCGGATACCGTCTTGACTTCGCCGGGTGCCAAACCTGTCAAAGTGATGGTTTCGTTGGGAATATTGGTTAGGGAAAGGGATGGCACTTTGCTTATCATTGCAAAAGACTCACCCAGAATGCCTTTCAAATAAGTCAGCAGTTCTTGATAAAACAGATAAGCTGCCAGATTCAGATTAACATTGTCCGGTTCAACCTGATTGGTGACAAACCACAGCTGCTTGGGTGGTGCAAAAGCCCTTAGTAAATATTTTCTGATTTCCGCGTTAGCCAAAAACTCGGATTTTTTCCACGCCGCTTTAATGTGTTTATCGGCTAAAAAATCTGCCAGCAACCGGCGAGGATTTACACTGAATAAAAAATGTTGCCCCGAAAAAAGATATTTGGTTTTGTAGTCAAACTTTAGCGTCAGCAGTTTTTTACCCGGCATTTGGGTATGCGCCCTTAAAAAGTTTAAACTGGTTTGACTGATTTTGATATAAACGGGAATAACGCCAGCGGCAATATCGGTTTCAACAACTTCAGCCTTACCAATCGGTGACTTCAATTCACCCGTGTCAAATTCAAGCCCAAAAACGCCACCGTATATCGGTAACATTTTAAGCGATGCTTGCGGATTTGAAGCCAAAATGCGTTGCCATTCAGCAGCAACTTTGTTTAAGTCAAAGCCTAATTTGAACACCGCAAATAATTCACCGTCTTTGCGTTTAGAGGAATAGCTTAACCGAAACAGTTTTCGCTTGGTGAGCGGATCTTCTGCCAGAATAACCCTTTTGGGTGGAATGTAATAGACATTGTTGTCTGCGGAATCTCTTAAGATTCTGGTGGCATTATCGGTTGGGGTACCCAGTTCTATTGGCACCTCTTCATCGTTTGAGTGCATTACCGGATAGCTCAAACTATGGGTGCTGATTCCGTATAATAGAATAGCACTGGTTAATTGGGTAATGGATTGTTTCATGTCAGTCTCATTTCAAGATTTAGTACAATGGATTGATGGTAGTACAACTTCTTTCCGGATGGTTC
>Ga0164315_10004453_pt1 | contig 10873 bp, 6 predicted proteins | sample GuaBasSedimGuay6_FD_113737 | JGI IMG/M metagenome (GOLD analysis project Ga0164315, IMG submission 113737) | Subseafloor sediment microbial communities from Guaymas Basin, Gulf of California, Mexico - Guay6, Core 4569-2, 0-3 cm | ecosystem: Environmental > Aquatic > Marine > Hydrothermal vents >...
AAATAAAAACGGGCCGGCACGAATGCCGACCCGTTTTCTACATTACGACCTGATGGTCGCGCCGTTCGCGACTAGCGGCGGCGTCGAGCCAACTGGTGGCAACCGAACAGAGCAAACAGTCCTGCCGAGGCAGCAAAGATTGCGCTGGGCTCCGGAATCTCGAGTGTGACCCAGGTGCGGTTTGCGTTGCCCCTACTAATGGATCGTGCCGACACGCCACCCGTGTTCAGAGCGATAACCCCATTACCATTGGCATCACGAGCATCCGTACCCGTTCGAATGAAGATCTCGGGCGGCTCGCCGGTCACAACATCGGTCACGGAGACCGTGATCCGACCGGTCGTTATCGGGAAGCCAGCGCTTGTGGCCGGCTGTCCCGTGAACGGGGACCCAATCATGTTCGTGGCACCCAGGGTCGTGGTCGTCGTCGACTTGATGACGGGGTTGCCGACACCGATGATCGTGCCATTGAAGCCGACGGTACCCGTGTAGACGCCCGTGGGAGTCTGGAAGGCCGGGTTCATGCCGGTTCCGCCGAACGGACCACCCGCGACACCGGTGCTCGCCGGAAAGACGGTCGAGAGCTCGAATCGACATCCGGTGCACGGCAACGCGGTCAGCTTGAGGCTGTCCTTGTTGAAGTAGACCTTGGCCGTACCGAGGGTTCGGCCGGTGCTGATACCACCAAACTGGTTCTTGGTCTTGGTGAATCGTGCGAGGCCATTGATGCTGCCCTGGGACGGAACGGTACAACTATTGTTGAAGTTGTTGCCGGGTGTCCCCGTAGCACCGGGACAGTAGGTCACGGTCGGGAGACCGGGTCGTCCGCCGGCCGAGAGCTTGCGGTGGCCACCACCACCCGGGAGGCTGATGGGCGCGCCCGATACGGTCGTTCCGGGATGCGGGCTATCGAAAGTAAGGTTGGTCTGAACGGCGAATAGCGCTGCGTTGAACGCAGCAACGCCGATCGAGCCCTGACCCTGCACGACCGCGTCATAGCCGAACTTCGCGGTCTGCATCGTAACTGCACGCGGATTCATATCCGTATGTACGATCGTCGTCGTCTGCTGGATCGTTGCAGCCGTCGTTGGCTTGATCTGACCAGGCTGGCCAAGGCCGTTCCCGACCAGGGGCAGCCCATTGGGAGTGGCCGGCTGAGTCTGGATCGTGATGTCAGAGAAAGCACCCGTACGAGCCGGGGCGATGGAAATCGGAAGCGGGAGGCCCGCTCCGATCTGCCCACGGATCTGACCGCCGAGACCACAAGTGGTCCCTGCGCATGCAGCACCGGCCTGGGCAGAGGCGGTGCCAGCAAAAGCCATAGGCACTAAGAACGTCATCAGTGCAATGGCTAATCTGTTCTGAATAGTCATGTAATTGAACTCCAGTTGAAAATCGGCAAATCCACCGATCAGTTCTAGTAAAGTACCATGATCGCTATATGAGGTGTGAAGAAGAATTCGCCCGGACCGCGACTTTCTCAAATATTACCCCTCGGGGTATGGTTTCGTGGGCCAGAATCAAAGCGCCGCCTCGGCGCGGTCCCGCAGATCCGTCGCTTCTTCACCTTGCTGGAAGCGAATCGCCCGCCTCGCCAGCCTGACGATCCGCCCAGGCTCCCCGCCGCTGGCTTCGAGCGCTGTTCCCAATCGCAAGGCGATCGGACCGCTCGTCGGTGCCAATGCCAATCCCGACTCGAGCAACGGCGTCACCCCGGAGGATTCAGGCAACTTGTTGACCGTCGCCAGGAAGAGCTCCGAGTCGAATGGCTGCGCGGACGATTCTTGCTCGGTCAGCGCACGCTCGATGAGCTCGATCGCCCCCGCGGGCTCGATGGCTGCCGAAACTCCCGCCAGGCGAAGCAGCGCCGACACGCGGTTCGGAGCGGCCTCGACTGCCAGCCGATAGCTGGCGACGGCCTGGTCCTGTTTTCCAGTTCGCTCGAGGAACATGCCTTCAATCTCTCGAATGTACGCCGAGTTCGGGTCGGACTCGATGGCGGTCGTAATGAACGGGCTCACGATCGCGAGTTCCTCGTCGCCTGGCGCTGATTCCACGGCCGCCTGTAAGAGCGGGAGGTGGTTGATCGGCGGAAAATTCAGTGCCAGGAGAGGCTCGACGGCCATCCACGCGGCCTGCGCCGCGCCACGATCACGCGCCCCCCTGGCCGCCGCCTCGATGGCCCGCCCGTAATAGGCGGGATGGGTCTCGGACATTTTGTTGGCCCTCTGGATACCCACCGCCGCTCCATGCAACCGCGCCAAAATTTCGACCACGTGGAGTTGGCAAGCCGGAGTCGTACCGGCCCGCCCGCCCGCCATCATCTCGGCCGCCGAGATCGGCTTGCCTTCGGCATCCAGGATCTGGCCAGCCAGACATCGGGCATCCGTCGCGCCGTCTTCGACTCGAACCGCCAGAAGGAAGCTCTGGAATGCCGAGTCAAATTGTCCGATCGACATGGCCGCGTGACCGGCGTGATAGGGCGCATAGGCATTTTCGGGCCAGAGACGCGTCGTCTCTTCATAGAGTTTCAACGCCTTCGCATAGCGTTTTCGCCCGTGCGCTACTCGTGCCCGAACAAGGGATCGATGGGCAGCGACGGTCATCTGGTTGGTCAACTCCAATGCTCGCTCGTCGTCCCCGATCTGGATCAACAGATCTGCGAGCGCAAAGATGAGATCGGGCTGTGGCCCCATCGTCTTTTGCGTGAGCGTGAGCCCACGTTCGAGCGCATCGGCAGCGGCCACCGGGTCACCGACCGTCTTGTAGTGATCCGCGAGGGCCAGCAGTCCGGCCGCCCGGTTGAACAAATCGTCGGTCGCGACGACATCGAGCAGCAATTTCTCGGCATCGTCCGGTCGACCGACGCGCCGCAGGAGATCCACCGTCACCAGCCGATAGCCCGATTCAAGGCTCGAATCGGCGGCCAACGCGGCTTCAGCGATCTCGAGCGCACGTTCCAGTTCCCCTCGCTCGCTATGGAACTCGACCGACTGGGCAACCACGTTCGGATGGCTCGGAAAATCTTTCTCGCAGACAGCCCAGCGCTCCCGCGCGAGTTCCTCTTCGTCGCTCTCAGCGGCGAAAATCGCCATGGTCGCACAGTGCCAGCCGCGAATCGGATTATCGTCGTTCTCGCGCTCGTCGATTAGCGCGCCCAGCTCTTCGATCGCCTCTCCGGCCTTTTCCGACTCATTCAATCCCAGATACGCAAGGATTCGGGGCTTGTACGCACCGATCTCGTCCGGCGCAATCTCCAGGATCCGATCGACTTCCAGCAACGCTTCTTCGTATAGACCGGGCGACCTCGCACATACATTCGCGCGCTGGACCCGAGCCCTCATGTTGTCCGGGTTCTTCTCCACGATTTCGGCGTAGAGCACCGCGGCGTTTTCCATGTTCCCGCCCGACGCTTCGATGCCGGCCACGAGCATGGCAGCCCGCCCGTACCAGCGTGGGTCTTCCATCGCTTTTCGGAGCGGCCAGCTGGCAAGACCCGGCTGGCCGGACTCGTTCAGCGCCCGACCGTAGAGAAATAGAAGCTCAGGATCCTCGGGCTCTACTCCGATGAGTTCACGTAGCAGCTCGAGACTCTCACTGTATTTGCCCGCCGCCATTTGCTCGCGAACTTCCTGGACCGGATCGCTCGGGCTGCAGCCGGCGACCGCGAATAGGATCATCGCAAGGGCGACGGCGGCGCAGCTCCGGCGGGATGCACGCAAAACTGAGGACAACTGGGTTATTGTTCGTTTCATGATGAATACCTTACTCCAAAAGAACTGGCCTTGGCTTGTCACGGCCGGCCTGATCGTCCTCTGGTTGCTGTCAACGGTGGTCAAATATGATCCTCCGATCGGCGATCCGAGGCCCATCGGTGGAGAGGCGGACATCCTGGCGCTTGCCGAGCAGGAAGATCTGAACATCCTGTTCGTGCTGATCGATACGCTGCGAGCGGATCGACTCGGCGCCTATGGATATGAGCGCGATACCAGCCCTGCCATCGACGCTTTCGCGTCCAAGGGTGTTCGCTTCAGCCGTCATCTTTCGCAGTCCTCGTGGACCAAATGTTCGATGGCTTCGATGTGGACCGGCCTCTACCCGTCCCGGACCGGAGTGACGCGTTTCGACCATGTCGTGCCCGAAGCCGCGGAAATGCCCGCGGAGCGGCTGCGCGACGCTGGCTTCCGAACGATCGGTCTCTGGCGAAATGGCTGGGTTGCTCCGAATTTTGGCTTCGAGCAGGGATTCGACGTGTACACCCGCCCGCCGCGTCGCACGATGAACCCGACTGTGCTGGCACAAAACCCCACCATCAAGAACACAGGAACAGACGAGGACACCGTCGCGGCTGCAATCGAGTTCTTGCGCGTGAGTGGACACGACGGGCGATGGTTCTTGTATCTGCACCTCATGGATCTCCATGAATTTCTATACGACGCGGAGTCGGCGATTTTCGGAGGCAAGCACTCCGACATGTACGACAACTCGATCCTGTGGACGGATGGAACACTGGATGCACTCTTCACGTATCTGGCGGAGTTCGGACTGGCCGAAAATACCCTCGTCGTCATTACATCGGATCACGGCGAAGCGTTTCGTGAGCGTGGGATCGAGGGGCACGCACGCGCCGTCTACCGGGAAACCACCGAGGTCCCCCTCCTGATGTCCTTTCCGTTCCAACTCGGACCCGATCTCGTCATCCCGACACGTTCGCAGAACATCGATGTGTGGCCGACGATCTTTGAGTTGATCGGCCTCGACCCTTCAGAGGACGCGGACGGCACATCTCGAGTACCCGAGATCCTGGCCGCCGTGGCGGGCGAATCCCTTTCCGATTCGGAGACGATGGGCATCTCGTTCCTGGACGAGACGTGGGGTCAGCAGCAATCCACCGAGCCCAAATACCGCATCGGCGTCACCCATGGACCGTATCGGTACCTGCGAAGTCCGCCTCGCGGCGGCGAAACCGAGCCCTTCGAGGAGCTCTTCGACGCGGAGCAGGACCCCGATGAACTTGATAATCTCGTCTCGAACCATGCGGAACTCGTCGAGGAGCTACGTGAAGTGGCCGAAGCCCAGCTCGACATTTCACCGCCCTGGGGAGAAACGCCCAAGCGGGAACTCGGCGAACTCGAGTTGAACCAGCTTCGCGCACTCGGATACGCGATCCCCTGATCATCCTCTGAGAGACGGGGCATGAACGCGATCCGAGAACTTTGATCTAGAAGCGGACCGAGGTCGTGACTCCGAATGTGCGTGGGTCACCGACGAAGTGGATCGTCGTGTTTCGGAAGGTCGTCAAGTCGGCCGAGAAGGCCTTGTAGGTTTCGTCCGTCACGTTCCGCACCCAGCCTGCAATCTCGATCGACTCATCGGGCGTCACGTAGGCCAGCCTCACGTTGTGAATCCAATAGGCCGGCTGGGCGAGTGTATTGTTGGGCAGGAAAGTGACTTCATCCGCGTTCGGGAGACCTTCGCCCTCGGTCGAATCAAAGTACGTCTTGGCCTTCCACGCGCCGTCCCAACGCGCGACGATCGAACCGAAACGACCGATTGGAAAAGCCTGCTGAAGCGTCAGGGTGACCGTGTACTTCGGCGCGTTCAGGAGACGGTTGCCTGTCTGATCGGTCTCCGAAGGAAGCGCTACCGTGATGACGCCGACATTGCGCGCCTTGACCTGCGTCCGAACGAAGTCGACGAATTCACCCTCGAGCCAGGCAAACCGAATGTCGAGCAGGCCGCCATCCCAAGGCAGTATCGTCGCCTCGACTTCAGAGCCGTAAAGTTCCACTTCCTTCGCGTTCACGATCACGAACTGCGGCGGCGCCCGGAAGGCGCTCAGGGACGTGAATAGCTGGTAGTCCTGATAGGTGTAGTGGAAGATCGCCACGCCGAGCTGAAGACGATTTTCGAAATAGCTTCCGCGGAGCCCCGCCTCGAATGCGTCGATCTTCTCCGGATCCGCAGCTTTAATACCGAGTTCACGACTACCTGTGGCATTGAATGTTCCGCTCTTCCAGCCGTGCGTGTACTTGATATAGACGCTCGATTCCTCGTTCGGTCGATACGTCAAACGAACCGTACCCGTCGGCTCTTTACCCGTGATCTCATCGTTCGAAGCCATGGCGGGATCCAGCGGTGTCGCCGGGATACCGCTGTAGAGTTCGAAATCGCTGACTTCCCGCCTCTCCCAGTTGTACCGCACGCCTCCATCGATCGTGAAAGCATCCCAGAAGTCCCAGCTGAGAGAGACGTATCCGGCGATCGTCGTGACCTTCTGCTTATACTTTCGACGCGTCGTTCCGCCGAATCGGCCGGCCGGGCCCAGATCGATTTTCACATCGGCATCGAGACTCTCGTGGAGCGTGAACGCCCCGATCTCCCAATCGAGTGGCCCCCCAAAGATCTCGTCCAGCCCCTCGAATGCCTGACCGTTGAACCGGAGTTCCTGAAAGACCTGCCAGCCTTCATCTTCGGTGTTGATCGTGAAGAGTACGTTCGGAGAGAAATCGAGATCGGTGTCATTCACGCGCTGCCAGCCGTCGTAACCCGTGATCATGGTCAGTTCGAACAGGTCGCCCACCTCGATGGTGCCCTTGAGCGACCCTCCGTAGGTGTCATTGGTCGTACCGCCGGCATGGTCGATCGCACCTTTATGGGGATTCGAATCGAGTTCCCGCGCCAGATCGTCCGCCACCTTACGCTCCGACCGGAATCGGGCCGCTCGTCGCTCGCCGAGAGTACAGGGGTCGCATTTGGCCAGAAGTCCATTCAGGGAGTTCTGGCGCTGTGCGAGGACATCCGCGTCTGAGTAGCCACCGCCATCGGTGCCACCCAATACTCCCTGGATCGGGTCCTTGAACTCGGTATTGGTGTCCGGATCGATGAAACGCTGGGTACCGGTGGTGCCAACCGATTGACCGACGAAGGAAGGCTCGTCACGACGACTCCCACGCCCCGTGAGCAACCAGTCCATGTCGATATCGCCACCGAAATCCGGCTGAAACAAGAGCACGCCGCGCATCGCCCAATTATCTCGACTATTCAGCCACGTCGGAAGATTGGTCTCCATCAGGGAGGTCCGATTAGGCTCGACCGTTTCACCACAATGGGAGCCCTGGAATCGGTCGATCGTGTCTCGAACCTCGCGTTGGTCAAGCGGGGGTGCCCCGGCGCAGCGATTCTTCCAGGTTCCTTCGCGTGACGTAGAACGGAACGAGACCCGTGCCCAGAGCGATTCGTCTGTAATCGGAAATTGCAGGGCGCCTTCGAAATCCTGGGAATCGTAGTTTCCGAGTTCCATCTTGAAGTTCACGCCAAAATCACCCGTCGGTTTTCTGGAGTAGACCTTGATCGATCCCGCAGAAGCATTTCGGAATGGGCCCGTGCCCTGGGGCCCGCGCAGGACGGCCGCGTTCTCAACGTCGAAAAGAGAACCTAGCTGCAGGGCGGGTGAGTTCAGCGGAACGTCGTCCTGGTAGACGGCGACCGCACCCGCGGCATTGGCGTTGAAGTCATTGAGGCCGATGCCACGAATAAAGAACGTGGGAGAAGTCGAGCCCGCGGTCACGATCTCGAGGTTCGGTGTGAAGCTCGCCAGGTCCGAAATGTCTGCGGCGCCGATCGCCTCGAGATCCTTGGAGTCGAATGCGGTCACGGAGTTCGACCGTGCTACGTCGGCGAGAATTCCGCCCGCGTCCGAGCCGCTGACAACCATTTCTTCTACGCCGGCCCAAACATCGACGGCCGCGGCTCCACCACCGGCGTCCTGCCCCTGTGCCTCAGTGCCCGCGGCAACCAGGAGCAGCAGCATGACGGCGGTGCGAAAGAGCGCCCGCAGCGATCGGATCGGAGAGTTTCTGGGCGTCATGAGTCCTCTAGAACGATCTGTAAATGCGAAAGCACGACGAACTGAGCAGACGTTAGAAAAAGCGGATGTCGTCTTTCAGTCCGTCTCTCTATAAAGTCAATGATTCCATTTTTTCGGGTCCCTTCGCAACCCAATCAATAGCGCGAAAGTCCGGGCTGTCTATAATAGTTGCTCGTTCGCCAATTTCCGATTCACAATACGACCGGCTACAATGGGATCAAATGTCTCGAACAGTCTACCGCATTTCGATCGTGCTCCACGCGTTTTGGCTCTTGGCAGCGAACCCCGCTGGAGCCGCTGATCCGGCGTCAGACGATCGAGACGACTTCGATCGGTGGATCCCTTCGCTCTCGCTGGTCGTGGGTTTCACGACGCAAGAAGTAAGGGGTAGTGTGGAGTCGGTCGAATTGGTGCCCGCCTTCGGACAGCTCTTCCCCGTCGAGCTTCGCCCGTTCAACGACAACCAGAAACACTTCACGACCCTCGATGTCGGTGGAACCATGGAGCTGCAGACGCCTCAGCTCCTACCGTACAAATGGAGCCCACGAATATTCATCGGAGGCGAGGTATTGAACGTATCGGCCCAGTCCCGTCCAATCGCTCGCGAGGGAAACCCCTCCACGATCACGGACCCCGGTGCCGGTACGTTTCCCGAGGACGCCATCCTCGGTCAGGGGAGTGAAACGCAAGCCGACATGAGAAACGTGATGTACGGAGCGCGTATCGGCATCTCGGTTCCGGTTCAGATCGGCGACTGGCGAGTTTCAATCAAGCCCGCCGCTCGCTACCTCAATCAGAAATATACATTCAACGGGAAGGTGATTCACGCGAGTCGCGCCGGCCTGCTCGGTGATCAACCGCCCACGACCATTGTCGAAATGTTTGGTGACAAATCAAAGGACGTTCATGCGGTCGGTCCCGGGCTCGAGATCGAAATCGATGCCGTCCGCATCGGCTCCATCGCCGCATCGGTCTACGTGAGCGGCGGCGGATACAGGGTGCTCTCCGATCGCACGACCCGGTTCCGCGCAAACGCCCGGGATAACCTGGACAATCGGGACCACGAAGCCATCTGGGAGGCCGAGATCGATCGCTGGATCTATCGTGCCAGCGCCGGATTCCGCGTCAAATGGATGGGCTTCGGATCCGGCTGGTTGGGCCAGGGGGACTAAGTCCCCGCGCTCAGGGCTGAGTCCCGCGCTCAGTTCGTCCGGAGCCTCGGAGCCTTCGGATCGAACTTCTTGTGCGCCTCCAGCTTATCTTCTTTCGACATCGAAGATTGAGCCATCCAGGCTTCGGCCGCGTTATTGTCCGTCCTGAGCCAACGCCGCATGATCGTGATGCGTACCGAATCGCGCTGGCCTTCATCTTCGAGATATTTGAGCCACTCGATTGCGATTTCAGGTTGTCCCCGCGTGGAGCGACGGTTCACGTACATGGAGACGGGACCCTGCATCACGGGCCCATAGCGCTGCTCCTCCGTCGTCGTCTCGAGCCAGGCAAAGGCTCTTTCGGGTTCGTCCCGGATGAATCGTCGATAGGCGGCGCGGGCCCCGGTCCGCACCGCGGTCGCATTGGGCCGTGACAGAATGAAATCCATCGCGCCCTCACCGGATACGTCCGCCCAGGACGCAGCGATCAAGTGCGGCATGCGCTTCCCGATCGGGGTGTCGCAGACTTCATTGCACCATTCTACGACCCGCTCCGGATCGATCACGACGAGCTCGGCGGCCACTCGTGCGTAGACGCTGGTCTTGTAAACAGTGTCTCCACTCAAGGCCGTCGCCCACTCAATGATCTTGTCCGGGCTATCCCGTTTGGCCATGACATTGGCGAGAGTGTCGATCGCCCGCTGGCGATCGATCGATTGCGGCGTCATGTCGTGAATGTAGGTTTCGAGGCGAGGCTGGCCCGACTCGAACCAACCCTTGATCAAAGCGCGCATGATCGACTTGTCGATTCCAGGCAGGATATAGAGGGACATCTCCATGTCGGACACGAATGATTCGGGGTCCTCGAGCGCCCAGCGATAAACGGCTTCAGAAAACATCGCGTCACGCACGACGTCGACCCGCTCGATGTTCTTGGCCCATCTCGTCGCGGCAGGCGCGTCATGCTCTGCCCACGCTGTCACGACGAGCACCCGATCGAGCTCGCGATTCGGAAAATCGAGTCCCGCCAGGGCCTCTTCGAAAACCTGCGTCTGGTCGGCCGGGACGGCGCGCAACGCCGCGATCAGTCTCTCCGTTCGGGCCAGACGATCCGGCTCACCGAATATTTCGATGATCGTGGCGGCTGGATCCGCTCCGAGAATGACCTCGGCGTCACTCGAGGAGGTCTGAACATTCTCGGAGCATCCCAAGAACACAAAGGTGAAAAGAATGATTAGAGCCAACAGACGGAATCGATTTTTCATCGCGCGGAGTATACGGGACTCTCCGAAAATCGAAACGAAATCGACCTCGAGCCACCGATGTTGATACCGGCTTGCCGACGAAACGCGCCCGACATGCACACGGAAGGCCTCAGCGGATCGACATCACTTTGAGTGGGAGTATGAAGTCGTCGATGAAGCGATCCGCGGTCCTCCGGGCGTGCGCCCTTCCCTGCTCGTCGTCATGAAAAATTGGAACCGCGACGCGGAACACGACTCGGACGCATTCGCTCTTCGTCCTATTTGTCCTATTCGGCGTAGTGCATCCTTGAAGTCCCAACAATGATCGAAGGCTTTCCCGAATCAGACCGCTGTCCCGGGCGCGCCAGGCCAGGACATAGCTGAACATCGCGCCCTCCTCACCGTGCCTGGAGACGACCGCCTCCTCTCCATCGATCTCGAATTGCCAGACTCGTGCCGTCTTGCGAGAAACGAGGCTCCAATCACTGGCAGGCAAGAGGAGCTTCGCACTCGGCATGCGGTCCAGCCCCGTGGAAATCGGAGTCTCGCGAGCGATGAATAGATCGACGATGTCGGTTCCACCGCGCTCACCTGGCCTTCGGTACTCG
>Ga0164315_10004455_pt1 | contig 10869 bp, 22 predicted proteins | sample GuaBasSedimGuay6_FD_113737 | JGI IMG/M metagenome (GOLD analysis project Ga0164315, IMG submission 113737) | Subseafloor sediment microbial communities from Guaymas Basin, Gulf of California, Mexico - Guay6, Core 4569-2, 0-3 cm | ecosystem: Environmental > Aquatic > Marine > Hydrothermal vents...
CACCATATTTTTCTAAATTGGTTTCAATGATTTTTTCTTTAATTTCTTTAATTTGAAAAACATTTTTAACACCATATTTTTTCTCAATAGCTATTTCACGTTTTTTATTAATACATTCTTTATTATTGCAATAATAATTTTCTGTGTTGTTTTTTGTGATTCTATTATAAGTATTAAATTGCATTTCCTTTTCTACTCCGCAGTTATCACATTTTACATCAATTTTCATATGAGAACCATTACTTAAATATATTGTAGGTATAATAATTAAATCCCCGTGTTTAGCTTTAATTCCTTTTTCTTTCAAATTTGCTATTTGAGAATTATTAACTTTTATTTGAAGATTTTTTGTTAAAATCATATTTGACTTATCTTTTTATTATATATAATAAAAATAACCGAAAGATTAAAATGAGTAAAAAAGTTTTACATTATTTCACATTAGAAAAGAATATAGAAGAAATATTTCTGAATTATATTGAATCAAATTATATCAATAAAACTTAAACAAATGAATATTACAAAATTACAAGGTGAAATTAACACATGGGAATTTCTTGCTTCTGGGCTTGACAAAGAGCATCAACAAAATGTTAAGATAGAAATACTCGCAAAAGTTGAAAACCTAAAAGCTGAATTGAAAGATGCTAAATCTTCTAAATCCTCTCAAAAAAATAAGGTGGTTAAGCTGAAGGCGTTCATGTGCGCAAATTGATCAGTTTCATATATCCATACATCAGCAAATTTTGCCTTGGTAATTTTCCCTGTTTTAGGATCCTGTATTTCATGAACTTTATTTTCGTTTGCGGAAACTATTATCAATAAAACTAAACTTATTGAAGGTTTAATTGTAAAATTCCTTAAAGAAAAAAACGAATTAAAAACATATGATTAAAGTATTAGTATTATCTGCGGATAATGATGGTGTGGGGTATTATAGAATTCTTAACCCGCACTTAACAATGAACGATCCAGAAATTGAATGTGAAATTAGGTTACTTTCAGATGCAACAATTCCGTTATTTGATGAATCATTTATAAGTCAATATAATATAATTTTTTACAATAAAGCTATACCATTTAGAGAAAAAGCAATGGCGGATAGATTTTATGGTTTAGTTAAAAAATATAACATCAAACTAATTTATGATATTGATGATTATTGGATATTAAATAACACACACATTAATTATAAGCAATGGAAAGAATCTAAATCTCAAGAAAGAGTTGAAGCGGTTATGAAAAATGCGGACGCAATAACGACAACTACTTCATTATATGCTGATTTATTAAAAAAAGTTAACCCTGATGTTCATGTCTTAGAAAATGCTGTTAATTTTGATGAACAACAATGGTCTTCAAAGAAAACAGAAAGCGATAAAGTAAGATTCATTTGGGGTGGTGGAATATCTCACATGCCTGATCTAAGGTTATTGAAAGACGAGTTTAAGAAATTTGACAAAAATTTCAGAGAGAAGACACAAATGTATATGTGTGGCTTTGATTTACGTGTTAGAATGGCGGGGGGTAAAATAGGAATAGATGATGGAAGACGTTCAGCATGGGGTCATTTTGAAAGTATTTTTACAAATAATTATAAATATGTTAATGGTGGTTATAGTTCATTTCTTATGAAATTTAGAGACAACGGTAAATTTGGGGTTGAACCCGAATTTGTTGACGAATTTTATCAAAGAAGGTGGACAAAAGCAATATTAGAATATGGTACAATGTATAATGAAGCTGATGTTTCTTTATCCCCACTTAAAGATAACCATATGTTTAATTATGCTAAATCTCAACTAAAATTAATTGAAGCGGGGGCGCACCACATGCCATTAATTGCCTCAAATTATGGACCTTATACTATTGATGATATTGATGGTAAGAAAACTGGATTACAAAAAGGATTTTTAATTAATGAAAGTAAACCAAATTGGTACGAAAAAATGAGATGGTACGCTGATAATCCTAATGCAGTAAAAGAACACGGGGAAAATATGTATCAATATGTTAAAGAAAATTACGAAATTAATGTAATAAACAAAAAAAGAGCAAAATTATATAAAGAAATTGTTAAATATTAATATATAAATTTCAAAAAAATAAGAATATACATGACAAAAAGAATTACAAATGAATATGTTGTTGAAACATTCGAAACAGTTAGAGATTGGCAAAATTATTTAACTGATAATAAACACAAGTTAACAATTCAACATTCAGGTAGCATTTATGGAGTAAATGAAAATGTTTTATCGAAAATTGGGATGGCTTCTAGTGAGATTTTCATTGTGTGGTTAAAAAGACAATCATACGAACAAATAGAAAGAATAATAATACACAAAAGCTTAATATAATGAACATAATTACTTACATACAAACGATATATGAAGAACATCTGAAAAATGATTTAGATGAATTTAAGCCACGGGGTAAAAAAATGTTTTATCCATTTTGGCTTATTAAAATTGTTTATTATTATATTTTTTTCTTACCTTTTTATCCAATTGTATATTTTATATTTGCAACAATCACTCAAAAACAAATTGATACTCTTATTGAATTTCAAGAAAAAAGAGATCAAATGACATTAGAAATTGTTGCAAGATTGGGTAGTGAAATAGACGATGGTGCGAGATTTTTAACAGGAATGGAAGATGATAAATAATTTAAAAATATACTTAAATAATGCTTAATTGGTTAAATGTAAGATGGTCTAAAACTTCTACTTCTACTTCTACTTCTAAAAAAGAAGACCCCGAAGATAAAGATGTTATCAAACAATTAAAAAAAGAAAATAAGCGTCTTGCTAAAGAGGTTTCTCAGTTGAAAATCAATCTATTAGAATATGATTCAGCGAAAGAAGAATTAGATGATATTTATCAAAGATATGCTAAATTGAATAAAGAACTTGCAAATAAAAGGAACTTTGAATCTGATATTAATAATATACAAAGTTTCGTATTTCTTTCAATTAAAATGAGAAATTTGTTAGTTGAATGTAGAGAACAAATGTTACCTGTTAATTTAGGGAAACAAATTGATAGTGTATTAAAGGAAGCTAAAGAATTAGATTAAAAGTTACGTCAAAACTTTCAATTTTTTGTTGTATCTTTGCATTCTAAATAATTATGAAAAGAGCAAACTTTACAGCATATAATCAATCTTATCAAGGATTCGCTTTAATTGAGAATATAAGCGATCTTATTGATTTTATTCACGAAAAAACAAATGGTCTGATTAAAGAATCTGCAAGAAATTTGGTAGATATACATCAATCTAAAACGAAACATCCTTTAAATATTATAACTGTTGCAACACAAAAAATTAACAAAATTGAACCAAAAGGTATAGTTTTTACACAAGCAGAAATAATGGGTGGTTATCTAACAAATTTACATGATACTATCAAAAAAGGAAATAAAATAGCTATCAATCCCTTCAACATGGTTTCATATTTTACTATTCCTTTGAATACAGAAATTGAAATTATATCTGAAAAAGAAAATTACACCGAAGATGATATTAAATTATTAAGATGGGAAGGTGGTTCACATTGGTATGCAAAAATATCTAGTATTGATGTTGTAATTAATAATAAACAAAAATGGAATTCGAAAATAGTTGCTCACAAAAAAGCCAAAGAATTTTTAAAACAATTATAAAAATTAAATGAAAAATAAAACGAAACAACATTATTATGAACGTTTAAAAACATATATTTGTTCGTTGGTGTTTTTATTATTTTGTTTTAAAAATATTCTATTTATGTTTTTCAATTCAAATGTTTCGATATATTTAAAACCGTTATTAAGAATAATTTCATTCATGTCGTCAGCTAATTTATATCCTTTGATATTTTTTATGTTTAAAAGAAAATAACCACCGTCAATTAAATATTTTTTAATATTTAATACGGTATTATTCCAATATGCATCAAGCCACAATTTATAATCTCTATTATCCGTACTTTGACCATCGTATTTATAGTCTTCGAAATTGTAATAAGGAGGTGAACTGAAAGACAAACCAATTTTATTTTCTATCTCAGGTATAAATATCTCTGAACCTTGCTCGTAAATATTAACAATAGAAGTGCTTTTTGTTACTTTTTGAACTTGAGTTTTTAATTTATATAATTGTTCAACTAATTTCGTATTTGGTTCAGAACCAAAGTAGTTGATGTTTTTATTTAATGATGATAATAATCTAATACCCCATCCACAAGAATAATCATAATAATTACCGTTTAAATTGTATTTGTTCAATATTTCAACCATAGTCTTATACGGAAAATTCGAAACCTTCGGTGCTGTACCCGATGGCGCAATTCTAAAAACAGTGTTAATATTTGTTATAACATTTTTTACCGAAAAAACTTTAGGAAAATTTTTCACCTTTGTTAACGCAAATCTAATTAAATCGTTTGATTGCATAAATTCTTCAATTGACCATTTTGCAGTATTTAATTTTGCAGTTATTAAAACTTCTTTAATAAAATAATCAATTATGTGATTGTGAACACTACCACCATTATATAATTTAATTATTTGTTTATTAACTAAATCGATATTTGGTTTTTCATAAAATTTTATTCTAATCTCATTACAAGTTTCGTCACTAATATTTGGATTAAAATTTATAGTTTTAAAGGTTTTTCCTAAATGTGTAATTGAATGTTTTTTCTCCATTTATTTTTTGATTTTTTTAATCTTTTTATTTAAAGATTCTTGCTTTAAACTCAATTCTAACATATCTTTTTTTGTTTGAGACAGAAAAGAAGCATTTATATCATCCCAGCCTCGGTTGTCTAATTTTGCTTTACGATCATTTATTCTATTTGTTTTCATTAAAGCATCTTCAACAACACCATATACTTGACAACGGCAATGCACAACTGCATGTTCATAATGCTCAGTAAACCCGTTACTATTAATCGACACACCACAACATGTTAAATCTACATTTTTTAATCATGTGTCATAACGATGTGTTATATCTACAAATCTTTTAAGTTGAAAACTTAAATAAGGTTTTATTAATTGTACTTTATGGATTTTACCTTCGATTATTTTAATATAAGAATGTGGCTCATGTACTACTCTAAGCTCCTTATAAAGATTACCAAATCCGTTTTTATATGCATCAATATCAAGGATATAACCTTGTGATTGTAAAAATTTATCACAACTTTCCATGCTTTGTGATAAACATAAAACATCAACATCATGTATTTCTTGAAACTCAGCAATAGAATCTCTAACAGCACCACCAAATATAGTAACAAAATCACCTTGATTTAAAAGTTCATCTACATCAAATCCAAGATATTCAGTTATTTTTGTTTTAATTTTGTTTAACATCTTTACTTATGTTGATCATAAAATTTTATTAAATGGTTAATACATTTTGCATCACCAGTGCTACTAAAAGCATATTTATCTCGAAGATATTCTACCATATCATCTAATGATAAAGTGTTCCAATCTATCCAGCCTTCTTCTCTTATTTCGAGTTCTAATTGCTTTTCGTCACATTCACAATATTGATCTCCGGTGTATTCTAATTCACCCATTATTAATCCCCCACATTCTGCACATCTAACTGTTCCCATATTATTTATTATTTTTTAATTTCATGTGTAATTTCACAATCGCAATTTATACAAGAATTACACTTCTTCAATTTTTTTACTTGTTTCATTTCTTCTTTTGTGAAAATGTTAAATCCATCACTTTCAAGATGTTTAAATCTTTGTTCACTTTTTGTCATCACATACTGATAAAAAGCTTTATATGATGTTTCATCATCAGGTTTAAATATATCACTGGCGGTATCTATATCATCTAATAATGACCACAAATCTTCCGCTATTAATCTCATTTTATTTTTCATAAAGTGGAAATTACATTTTTAAAAGTTTCTTCAGTCACTTCAACCTTATTAATTACTATGGATTTATCTACAAATACCCATTTATTTTTGATTTTCACCATCATAATATTGTGAAATCCTTTATATTTTATATCAATCCTACCATCACCACCAACTATTAATGCTCCAACAGGATTTAATTGAATAATATCTTCATCCCCTAAATAAATATCTATTTTAGGTATTTGATATGTACCAATATCATGTAATTCAGTATTTAATTCTCTAATAGCTAATAAGCCATCATCTTCGTAACATTTTAACCATTTTTTTACGTTTTCAAAAAATAATTCAACGGAATCAATATATCTTAGTTTTTTACCTTCTAATTCCCCTATATTATCATCTTGTTCTTTCTTTTTCTCTTTCAGAAATTTTTTAAATAGGTCGCTCATATTTTTATTATTTTTATTATTTTTATCCTAACCAATTTTCTTCTCCATTAGTATAAATCATTTAAAATTTCTTCCGCAACTTCACGAAGTTCTTCATACTCTAAATCAAGATTATATTCTTCCAATAAAATATCTCCAACTTGGGTTGAAATTTCTTCTATCGCATCATTTTCTGCATAGTGATAATATGCTGAAAACCATTCATCTGGTGTATCAAGAAAACTATGTTCTTCAATTTCATCATCATATTCAACTGACCACCTTTCGTCATCATTCCAACCGTGCGATTCAGCTACATCGGTAATTATCCTGTCAATTTCAATTTTATTAACTATCGGCAAATACCATTCTTCATTTTTAATATCCATAATTTTTAACATTTTTATTTTGTGTTTATGTTTTTAGATTAAGGTTTTAAAAAAGTTTACGTTATTTTACTCTATTGACGAAATATTTTGATCTATGGACTAATTTATAGCTTTTTTTTGAATATCTTCGAATGTTACGATGTGTGGGTTATGAAAACTCATGTTATTGAAATGAGCATCAACAAACCATTTATTATCACATAATTGAGTGTTTATTGACCATATATCTGCATGATCTTCGAATTTAGAGTTTGTTGCAAAAACGGCGGGAATTGCTTTTTTACCTTGTGACCACGATGAATACGATTCCCCAACTTTCGTTTTAAATCCGCCACGCATTATCCCCATTCTTTTATCTGATGTGGAAACATGATAAACTATTCTATTTGGTGTTACGGGTTCGCCTGCTACATTACTTTTATCCCATTCATATTCTTCTAATAAATAATCTTTGAAGGTAGTTTTCATAAATTATATATTAATTTTTTAAACTAAATTTTGTTTTTAACATAAGAATATGTAAATTTGTAAAATTTTATAGCTATGGACATGAAAGTATTAGTAAATGCGCTAACGGAATTTGGTGTAGACATTACACTAAACGAAATATTTCAAATGTGGGATAAGCGTGGTAGGTATCATCACACAACCGAATTTCATCTATTTCCATTATTAGAAGAAATCGAAAATTATGAGTACTTTGAAAACGAGCATGATAGATTTATGTTGATTGTTGCTGCTTTATTTCACGACATCATATATGATAAGAAAGGCGACAAAGATGTTGATAATTCGATAATGTTCTTTAGAACTTGTGTAAGTAACCATTTTTTAAATGAAGAACAAAAGAGAATTGTTCAAATTATAGAAAATACTAAAGATCATAAACCAAAAGGCGATAAGCTATCAGATGTATTTAATGAATTAGATTTAAAAGTTTTAGAACAACCTTTGGCAGGTATGTTACAATACGAGAGAAACATATTCTTAGAATTTCAAGAATATCCTTTTGATAAATATAAAGAAAGAAGAATCGAAATTCTTACAAGTTTATTAAGAAGAGATCGCTACATGTTACCAACTCTTATTGAATATATTAAAAATTATGTACCAAAAATTGGACTTTATGCAGGTTCTTTTAATCCCTTTACTGTTGCTCATTTAAATATATTAGAAAAAGCCGAAACAATATTTGATAAGGTTATAGTTGCTCAATTAAAAAATCCCGATAAAGATACACCAAGTGCAACATCGTTACTTAATTTAAATAGAGAACTTATATTTAGTGATGAACTTTTAGTAGATATTATTACTAAAGTCGAATCTTACGCTGATGTAACACTGGTAAGAGGGTTGAGAAATACTGATGATTTTAAAGAAGAAAATAAATTGGCATTTTATTTAAAAGAACAAAAACCAGATATTAAAATAGTTTATTTTGTGTCTGATAAAGAATTTGAATATATATCATCATCAGATATTAGAATATTGAAAAAATTAGATAGTAAACTTGCAGATAAATTTATAATATAATTAGTTTGTTAAACAAATCTTTAATATAATTAGTTTGTTAAACAAATCTTTAATTTTCAAAAAATTGTTAAAATTAAATCGATATTTTCAGGAAAGATTACGAAAAATTAATTACATAAAATATGATTAAACTTTTTTCTAAATATGTTGTAAAGATATAAACAAAATTTAATATGGGGAAACTATTATCTCTTTTATTGTTGTTAATATTTATGCTTGTTACTTTTAATGTGGAAGCTAAAAAAAAGAGAAAAAAACGGCACTTAAAACAAACAGAAATTAAGTGCAATCACAATATTTCAAAATATAAACTTAAAGAAAATAAGAGATATAAAACAAGCAACCGTGGAACTAAATTAGGTTCATTTTAATTTTAAATAAAAGAAATATGTTAAAAGAAAGAATTTTAAAAGACAAAATACAAGCGTTAAGAGATAGAAACGCTGATAAGAAATTAGTATTATCAACTTTAATTGGGGAATTAGATCGCACCAATAAAAACCCTGATGATGTTAAAGTTATTTCAACCATTAAAAAGATGATTGAAAATAATAAAATAACTGGTGACGATGTAGAAAACATTTATTTAGAACCTTATTTACCCGTTAAAATGAGTGATGAAGTTTTAAATGAAAGAATTGTTTTTTATGTTAATGAATTGAAAAGAGAAGGCGAAGTTTCTATGAAAAATATGAAAGATGTTATGAATTTTTTATCTTCAAATTATGCCGGTCAATATGATGGTAAACAAGCAAGTACAATTGCAAAAATTTTATTAGTATTAGAAAATTAATATGGATAATAAGTGAAACAATTAATAGTAGAATACAATTAAAAAACTTCAAAAATGAAAACAATAGACATAAATCTATTTCTGGATGATTTTAGAGTACCTTACGATAAGAAGGATAACACTATCGTTAATGCGTATTCTTACACTCAGTTCGAAAAATTTCGAACCGAAGCATGGATTATTGTCAGAAATTACAATGAATTTGTTGAATTTATTGAAACAAACGGTGTTCCGAAATTCGTTGCCTATGATCATGATCTTGATGATGTGCATTATGAACATGATATGAATTCTTCAGCACCAATAGACTATGATAATTATTCAGAATTTACTGGTTATCATTGTGCAAAGTGGCTGGCTGAATATTGTCAGGACAACGGAATTAAATATCCTGAATATTATGTACATTCAATGAACCCGACTGGAACAAAAAACATAATTAGTTACATTGAAAATTATAAAAAGTATGTCGAAAATGAAAACTAAAAAGAAAACTAAAAAGAAAACGAAAATTTGTCCACAATGCGGTAGAGAATTTATACTAACAGAAGTACCTTCTGGAATATTCTGTTGTTATGCTTGTGAATTCGGACATTAAAATGAAAAGAATATTTCATTCATATGCGTTTGACGCTGAAAAGGCATTAAAAACTGGTGATTTTGGTACATCTGATTTTACACGAATTACCGATTATAATTACTTTATGGTAAATCCAAATACACAAGATTATTGTATTCCTGAATTTACAGATGTAAGTAAATTGGTAGATAATCAAGACTATTATAGTAATTTAAAATCTCACATTTTATATTTTTTAAGATATAGAGGAAATCCGCAAAAATTACTACTCAAAAAGAATAAAATATATGAATTAACATCTGGGACACAAGATAGAACATTGGTATCTGATGATTTTGGTGAAGAGTATAATATATGTGATACTTGTTATGAAACATATCTTTTTATCAAAGAAGAAGACATTGAAATAGCTAGAAAACAACTTGAATTAAATATAAAATTAAAGAAGGTAAAAAACGAGAAATGAGCGCAACAATAAAGAACTTACCTGAGGAAGATTATGATAATTTAGTTGAAAAAATTGTTAAAGATAGACTCAAAAAAGAAGAAAAGAAAAAATCTTTTTATAAATCTAAAAAGTTTAATAAGTATATCGGTGACATAAAATCACAATTAAAAAAAAATTACTCGTATTTAGAGTGTGATCATACTTATGTTGAACAAGAAGATGGTACACCAGTTGACTATTATTCTACTGCACCTATAAGAGATAATGAAAAAATATTATTAAATCCTGAAAGATTTAGTAAACTTTCAGCTTCGATTAGCCTTTATAGTAAACAGTTTGTTATACCCGATGGTATGTGTTCAACATATTTTGTGATATATGAAGATTTAGTTTTCGAAACTATATTAGGTCAAGGTTCAAAATCTTATGTTTATTACATAAAAGAGATTAAAAACAATAGAATAAAGAACGAAATAAATAAACATCTTTTAAATAAAAAATTAAAAAAAATAAAGTAATGACTTGTCGGAAATGAAAACTTTTAACGAATACTCAAATGAATCTTTAGCTATTGATAAAATTCCATTTTATCACGACAAGCCTTTTAATTGTTCATCTTTCTTTGGTTACATGTTAGGTGATAGCGTCTATATTTGTAGTAAAGAAAACATCGAACAAAAGTATGAAAATATAGCTGATTTTTCTACCTCAGCATTGAAACAAAATATTATTTCAGATGTTTATACTTACACTAAAAAACACGAGATACAAAATATTAAACTCGTTTTCGAATTCGATTCAAATGTTAGAAAAAA
>Ga0164315_10004456_pt1 | contig 10867 bp, 4 predicted proteins | sample GuaBasSedimGuay6_FD_113737 | JGI IMG/M metagenome (GOLD analysis project Ga0164315, IMG submission 113737) | Subseafloor sediment microbial communities from Guaymas Basin, Gulf of California, Mexico - Guay6, Core 4569-2, 0-3 cm | ecosystem: Environmental > Aquatic > Marine > Hydrothermal vents >...
AATACTGCTCAATTTGAAATTGTCAGACCAGATCTGGAAGCTGTTCATTGCCATCTGGATCAAAAACCTGATGGATCTTATCATATTGTTGCCACCATTATAAATCATGGTATTCTGGATGTTACTGATGTAGATGTGCTTTTTAAAGCACAGGAAGATGTCATCGGTAATATGGTAATACCCGGTATCCTGGCAGGAAATACAGCACAAGTTTCCTTTCCTGCATCTCTGGAATATTATAATTATACTTCCTGGAATCCGCTGATTTCATTCACAATTGATATGGATAATAAAATCCCGGAGACAAATGAAGAAAATAATACAGCTTCAGCTGTCTACAGTCTGGAAATCTTAAGCCCAGGTTCCTATCATTTTGAAAATGTTCCCTATTCAGGTACCATGCAGACCATCGTAATTTTCAATAAAACTCAATCACCAATGACCATTGGCGATATCACACTTGCAGGACAGAATGCAGAAGATTTTACCATATTAGATACGCCCTGCAAAAACGGAATAATACCTGCTCAAACCAGTTGTGTTGTTGCTATACAATGTCTGCCGTCTTCTCTGGGAATCAAAAAAGCAGAACTGCTCATCAACAATGACCAGGGCAATCTACTGGGCAGTGTATCACTGACAGGTGAACTTGATCATCTTATTCCGGGTGATGTAAATGATAGCGGGACACTGGACATTGTGGATGTGATGATCGCATTAAAACTTGCTACAGGCCTCAGCGAAGCTGAAATACACCTTATTGTTGATACAAATAAGGATGGCAGGATCAGCATCAATGAGGCTATTTTTGCTTTGCAGAAAAATGCCGATATCAGGCCCTGATATAACGGCTATCGCATATCTGCACTGCGCTGAAGAATATAAACAGTTTCTGAAAGACCGATGTGTCCGTCACCGTTCACGTCGGTCAACCCGGAAGTTGCCTGGTCTGAATCCATACCCGAAATTACTTCAAGTGTAAGGATTGCATCAGTTATTGTATCATTTGAGGTTGTCCCGGTTGTGAAGCGATACGGATCTGCCCATTCTGACCCGCTTTCACGGTCATCAAAAAACATGGCCCGCCAATAATAGGTCGTCCCTTTTTCAAGAAGGGATTCCGGCACGGTCAGGAATATTCGCTGAGGGCTGGGGACAGTGATGTCGAGGACGAGTAATGAAAAGTCAAGCAGTTTGCTGATCTGCCAGCGGGTCTGTAAATGGGTATTGCCACTGTCAGGATCGGAAAAATCACCTGCCTGGAGCTGGGGCGTTAATGACAGGTTGCCTGCCTTGTTGACAGGAGATACAAGGATTGGTTTATCCGGCGGGTTATTTGTCATAACAAGGGTTTGAAATGTCCAGATACATTCATGAGCCATGGACGTTCCTGCAAGATCTTTCACATCTGTCGTGATACGAACGGTGTAGGTATGGCTGGAGTCCAGGTTTGCATTCGGTGCAAATCCAAACCGGCCCGTTGCCTCTTCATACCATACGAATCCAGAGATATCGGTTGTACCATCATTAACGAAAAATGTACTCTTTGTGATAGTTTCCTGATCCATTTGTGTGGTAAATTTTGCATAGATGTAGACATCCACTGCCACCCCGATGGCATCGGCAGCCGGAGTCTTTCTAATGACTACAGGCGGTGTGGGACCGGCTGAAAAATCGGCATCAAATTTTGATACAAACAAATCATTATATCCATCCCAAACCCGATCGTATGCACTGTTGGTAACTGGAAAATCATCAGACTGAGTTGATCCGATCACATAGACGTTATTGACACCATCCAAAGCAATAGCCACACCTCCGTCGTAATATCTGTCACCAAGAAATGTCGATTTTGATAATTGCGTCAGACTGGAAGTCAATTTGGAAACAAAGACATCGGAACCCGTCCTACCCTGATTAAAAAATCTGTTATAAGCCCCGTAGGTAGTGGGGAAATCTTGAGATGTTGTTTCGCCCACAAGGTAAACATTCCCCGATGGATCAAAGGTAAGTTCATGCGCCTCATCGTTACCTGTCCCTCCCAGGTAGGTTGATGCACTCAGACTGGTAAGATCGCTGCTGAACCTTGAAACAAAAACATCCTTAGATTCAATATTGCCTGATTCATCATAAACCCCGGATGTGGTGGGGAAATTAGAGGAACCTGTCCATCCGGTAATATATATCATGCCTGAAGGGGCAACCTTAATATCATTGGCTTTTTCATCACCGTTTCCCCCGACGTAAGTTGCTGCTTCAAGTTCACGCAAATTGCTGTTTAAACGGATGATAAATACATCCTGCCCAAAATTAAATTCTTCATCATAAGCATCGGAGGTGGTTGGAAAATTTGACGAGTCAGTCCACCCGGTAACCCATACATCGTTGGAAGCATCCACTGCAATGGCAAACCCGTGGTCATTCCCTTCTCCACCAACAAAAGTGGATTTTTCAAGAAGCAATGAACTGTTGAATCTTGCAACAAAGACATCAGAAGAACCACCGTTGTACTCCCCGCTATAGGCTCCAGTAAGGGTGGGAAAATCTGAAGATGTCGTATAGCCCGAGATAAAGATCTTGTCGTAGCCGGCTATAGTTTTAATCGCTATCGAGTAGGCGGTTTCATGCCCACTCCCGCCGATGAGGGTGGATGCCTGAAGAGCTGAAAGATTACTGCTAAGTCTGCAGATAAACGCATCACTCCGACCACTATGCGGTTTAACAGAAGGAAAATCATCAGGATCGTCTGAGTCGGTGGTGCCAGTTATAAAGACACTGCTTTCGGAAGAATTAAGAGCAATGGATAAACCATACTCGTTGCCACTGCTGCCACCGATATAAGTGGCTGCCAAAAGGCTGGTAAAGTCACTGCTCAGCTTTGCCACAAAGACATCGTATCCCCATTCTTCTGGTCCTGGACCTGTCATACCAATCCCCGGTCCCCAAAACCCCCCGCCGGTATTGGGGGTGGGAAAATCAGAAGATTCAGTATAGCCCGTTATATAAATATTATTTAGGGAATCGAGCACAGCGGCATAGGCATAATCGGTCAATCCACCGCCAATAAAAGTGGAGGCAAGCAGCGGGTCGATAATAAGGGGATAATTTTGATCGTATTCTGCGACCCGAAAGCCATAGGTATTACCTTTTATATCATAGCCAACCTTTACCACTCGCTGCTTTCCTTCAATCACCTGATAGGCTATAGGAGCACTGAATCTCACAGGCCCTAAACCTGTTTCCATCTCAAGCTCACCCTTCAAATTTGACTTCAAAGAAAATGCACCCTCTATTTTTAATCTGATATCACTTACCCTGCCTGTCGGATAAACGGTAAAAATTTTTTCAACATTTTTCCCGTAGGCTTTGAGGGAAAAATCTATTCCATCATAGATCCTGCCGAATGAAAGACTATTGTATGCCGGGATATTGGATTGCCATTTTTCTTTATCATTGCCAATGAAATAGCTAACCTGGGTTTTTGTCTTATCCATGCCCTTGGAATGGATCTTGTGTGTCCCCAGAAGACTCTCTTTTAAAACCCAGACATCCATTGTTTTATTCCGGGAAATTTTTCCCACTGCATCATTCGCATCAGCCTTTGCAATCCGGGGCAGAGAGTAAACCATTTCGCCCTTTTTTGTTACATAGAGTGTTCCGCCAAAGGTTTTCGCATAAAAACTCACATCGTTGTGTGTCTGGCCTTTGTTTGTGATAAAAGGAAGTTGCATGCCAAAGGCCTTTTTCATGATCTCTTTTCTATCCGGCACCTTACCACCGGTCGGATGACTTGCATAAGCATTACACCAGATCATTAATACTGAAAGTAAAAAGATAAATATTGAATAATATTTTTTATTTCGCATGATTTCCCCCCCGTTTTAAAGTTTTTTGATCGGGTTGAAACTTTTGACACAGGAAATAGCTGTCTTTTCCTTTATGAATTAGAAATAATTTTTTGTCAATCCTTTTGAAGAATATGAACCGCTTCTGTCAGTCCAATTTTTTTATCGCCTTCAATATCTGCAAAATGTGATGCTGAATTTGATTCCATGGTATTTTCATCTGTACCGGTAATGAGCTGAAGTGCATTTATGACATCCTGCATATCAACCATACCATCATAGTTAATATCGCCAGCAAGAAAGGCATGAATTTGAACCTCCGGAGACAGTGATACATCAATGGTACCGTTCATTCCATGATCAACAAGAAGGACATTTCCATTTGAAAGATCAAGGGTGTATCCTGTATTTTCTCCAGTTCCTAGTATTTTGTAAGAATTTACAGTTACAGAACCAGGAGAGCCGCTATGATGATGATAAATTTTTATGTCTTCTGTAGATAACAGAGACAATTCTCCAATTCCGGAAGGACAAAGGAAAATACTAATCCCATCGCCCTGTGCTATCATGGTGTCAACACTGCTATTTGAAAGGATTGGAGTATCACCTCCGCCAAGGACAGCTATTAAATCCCAGCCATTAAAATAATCATGGGAAGCAAGAGTCCCTGCCATTGCCTGGGCAATTTGATCAAAATACTCATCAAAAGCCAATTCTTCCGGCCATACTCCAAGTGCATCCTCAAACCCTAAGGCAGATCTGTTTATATTTAAGGCAGTTCTTGCGGACTGGGTTGAAAAAGCATTCCAGGAATTATTTCCAGCAGTCCAGTTAGCCCAGTAAAAGCCCAGCAGATGAGCTCTTGCCATCTGCCCCTGTTCAGAATCGGTAAGCGTCCAGATACCCTTCTCAACCATGTTTTCACGCATTGATATATCCAGAGAAAGTAAATTTGCCATGGCAGTAAAATAATTACCCTTCATATAATCACAGATGATTCCTGCAACCTTTGTAACAGTAACTGCAACAAAAGGAACACCTCCTGCAATGGATAAACCTGTTAAAAGAGGGTTATCAAGGAAAAGGCTGTTTGCAACAAATTGTTGTTTAGAAGTTGGATTAAACATGCAGGCCAGGGACTGAAGCACACTTTCTGATTCTTCTGATATAGTGGCAGAAAAAATTGGTCCTATATCCCATATTGAAGCACCATGTATTGGATCGCTGCCTTCAGACAGCACAACAGGAGCGACAATTGTCCTGAACCAGAAAGTTCCCGCCGCAGGAAATATGATAGCCGGAAATGTATGACCGATTTCCAGATTGGGTTCATTTAAAGCTTCAATAATTATTTCCTGCAAAGAGCTGTCTCCAATTGTGATATTACCATCGCCATTATACATTTCTGGTTCCGGTGGATTGGCAAGATTAGGAAAAAAAGTTCTGAAATTATCCATAAACTTTGGCGAAGGCTCATTAAGCCATTCAATTTTCAGGTTTATACCCACCTCTTTACCGGTCTGGTTTCTAAGATTTTCAAAATAAGTAAAAAGATTCAACTCAGGATGAAAATTATCCTTGATCTGAAACCTCAGCCCCATTGTTTTGGGAAAATTGCCTTGATTTGCGTCCACTGCCCTGGTAAGTTTTGTCACCTGGATATCCAGTCCTATGGAAACATGGAATACCTCTTCTATCCCCAGGCTCTGATTTTTCACTTTAATCGTATCCACAAATGGCTCTTCTCCATCAGGAGGATCGCCAAGATAAGTGTATTCAACAAAGGCTTTTCCCTGATCATCCGTAGTAATAGTGGCCTGGCTACCTGAATTACCATCTCCATCAAGACGTGCAATATTCGAATCTTCAATGGAAACAACAAGTTCAACATCGGAAAGCAACCCGCCTTCCGGGTCACGCAGGGTAAATTGATATCTGGCAGGAAACCTGCTGTCTCCGGGAATAACAGCCATATCAAACGGCAGCGAAGGGATTGCCGGTTCTGCACTTGCATCCAATGAGGCAAGGATAAAATCTATGGTTCCTATACCCACCAGATCTGTCTGGGTATGGCGGGCTATGATTTCAATATATTGATTGCCTTGAACATCGCTATATTCAGGAACCGTATATGTTGCTTTGAAAGTACCATCTTCTCTGGTAATGCCGAAAAGCGGTTCCAGGGTACCCACAACAGGAGGATCAAGGGTGATTTTCTCTCCAGAAAGCAGGAATCCTGCCGTATTGGCGAGAGTTATAACAATCTGTGCTGTACTTTCACCATCTGCTGTGAGTTTGTCAGGCTCCACTGATACTTCTACTTCTGCCGGATCATTATCAGGGATATCAAAAAAGAAACGCAGACTATTTTCCAGGTTAGCTGTGTCAATGGAGGCTGCTATATCAATAAATTTTTCATCATTTAATTCTTCCAATGCAGGAGAAGTATATACGGTTGTAAAGATACCATCCTGGTTTGTATTCCCGCTGGAGGAAGAAATATTCCCTAGCTCCGGAGATACTATAGAAACAGGTTGATCAGCCATGGGATTTCCAAAGATATCCTTGACCAGAATACTTATTTCGGCCTGGCTTACAGCATCCGGCAATATGGTTTCTACAGGGCTGTCCATTTCCAGAGTTGATGGTTTCCTTTCACCAGAACCGCATTTCTGGTCAATCATGTCACAGGCTACATCTATTAAAGCCATCAAAGCACCGATATCAGAACTTTCGCTAATGGATGCACTAATCACCGACGATCTATAGTATGCATTTCCATATAAAGTACTGGTAACTTCACCGGGTGGATAATTAGTTGTAACCTTTTTGATGATAAAAAATTGTTCCGCTTTAGGAATTGTTGTAACCCACCACCTGTCACCACTCTCACTCGTACTTGGATAGTAGTAGTTTGCTCTATCATAATCAAACCAATATTTTGCCTTTTCTTCTGAACCATAAGAAGTTATTAAAACTTTCTGGTTATAGCCATCTAATCTAAATTTTATTTCATCCATGTAAACTGGTGCCCATATGACCCTGATACCATCGGGTATATAATTGTCCGGATAATCTGCCTCTTCCCACCTTGTTCTTTCGCAATCGTCGTCTGCCTGTGAATAATCTGTGAAACAAAACAATGAAAAAATAAATAGTGTTAAGAAAAAACAACCCGTTGTTATTTTAGATTTAATATCCATATTTTTTTGCTATTGCAGCAACTCCTTTAATCTATAAATATTCTCTCTTCTTAGCTTATTTCGTTGTCACCGTCAATATAGGCTTTGGCCAAATCCATCGCCTACTTTTTGTGGCACCCTCCGAAAGGAATTCGGAGAATTGGGGTTTTAAAGTTGACTTGACCTACAAGCTAATTTATGCAATAATTTCAATACCCTTTCTATCTACTATAGAAATAAGTTTAAGAGTGGCACCTCTTGGTTTACTCTCCCCCTGCTCCCATTTTTTTACCGCTCTATCTGAAACATTTAGATAGGCTGCAAATACTGCCTGGCTGAGCCCTAGTTTTTGTCTGATTAAACTTATCTGCTTTGCTGTATAATCAGGTACAGGTGATAATGACTTTATATCAAATTTTCTTAAAGTTATTTTATCGATTGCACCGACTTCATGAAGATCTTTTGCCATCTCACTTAGTGTCACTTGGATTTTATTCATTCAAAACACCTCTATCAAATTTTGTTTATCAATTAGGATATTAATCTGCTCATCACCTAAATTGAGGAATGCATTTGCCATTACTTTAAATCCCTCAAGCTCACTTTTTGTAATATTGCCTTTTTCTCCTTTTGCAAACCCATGTGCAAAGATTGCTTTGTCTTGAAATTTCATCAAAATTATTGTTCGATGTGAGCTCCGTTTGCCCTTGCCATGCAACCCTATTCTTTTTTTGTATACATCTCCCCCTAAGTTAGCATCTATCAATCCTTTTTGTATCTCAGTAATAGCTTTTTTCAGGTCTGTATTCGTCATACCCTGTTTTTTAGACCATTTTTCAAATGTTTTATATTTAAATATTCTCATATTTTTTAACCACTTTTCACCCTAATACTATACCCTTATGTTCACCATTTCAAGTGATAAATAATTATCATTAGTCTTCTTTCAAACATAACGACAAAAGCCTGATCATCCATGCGTGTTTTGAAACGCCAGAAATCATGAGAGCGGTTAGATTGTATTTTATCTTTTCAGAGTCCCCTAGTTACTACTCAAATTCAACGATAATACCATTATCACCAACTGCTATGAATTTACCATTTCCATAGGTCACATCCCATATCGCTCGGGTTGTCCCAACGGAAGCAGCTTTCCAGTCAATTCCGTCAATTGACATCAGAAGATTGTTATATTTTTTATTATAGTCGTATGACAGCCCAATCATAAATTTGCTATTTCCATACGCGATGCGGGTCATACCATATGGCAGATCTTTTTTTGCCGTCCAGGTTTCCCCGTTATCGCTGGAAATTATAATCACGCCGGGCTGTTCAAAATTTTGATCCTCATCTTGTCCAATGGCAATAAATGTTGAATTTCCGTAAACAATTGATTTGAATTTACAAGTATCTGAGACTGGAACCTCTTTTTTTGTCCATGACAATCTGTCCGTTGACGTGTAGACAGTTCCATTATCGAAGGCAGCTGCATATATCCCGTTCCCGTAAGCCAGGGATTGGATTTCATATTCTGGAATCACCGCATCTGCACTCCAGAGATGGCCATCATCGGATGAATAAAATACTGTTTCCTCCCATCCCATTGCTGCTACGAATCTTTCTCCATCATGAATAACATCCTTTGGTAGCCCTGAAAGACTGGTAGATTTCCAATGAATCCCATCAATTGAACTTTTAATTCCATTATCACCGGATGCCATAAATTTCCCATTGCAAAATTTAATATGATAAAATCCTCTAAAACCTGTCTGATAATATTCCCATGACACCCCATCTTGAGAAACCATCACATTTCCATATGAAGTAGTAATTACAAACTTCCCGTTGCCACCTGCAACATCCTCTAATAGTTCCGGAGTACCGGTATTTATGGTATCCCATGAAATTCCATTACTGGAAATAAACACTGTACCGTCTGAATTTGCCATTAAAAACATGTTGCTTTCATAAACAATATTGCTGGGATAAAAGTTATCAGGCACAGTCATGGATCCTTCATTCCATATTACGCCATCATCAGAATAGAGGGGCACTGAGTTTGACCGGGCTATAACAAATCTGCTGCCACTAAAGGCGATAGATTGCATACCATTGGACAGATAATCACTCCTTGTCCATTCATATCCATCTGAAGAACTGAACACATACCCATCATAGGAGACAGCAATATATTGCCCATTTCCAAAAACAAGATCGGAAATACCATCATCGTATCCCAGTACAATTTCCTTCCAGGTAGATCCATCTTCTGATACAACAAATCCAAATCCTGCGCCAACGAATTTATCATTGGCATAGATAATTTGATTAATTTCATTTGCCCCATAAAACAGAGGACTCCAGGAAAGTCTGTCTGTTGAAGTAAAAATCCCCCCGCCGTTCACAGCAATCAGCCTGTTGTTACCATAGACGACATCAGTGAAACCAAAACTGTCTGAGAGATATTCCCAGCTTACACCGTCATCAGAAGCCAGAGTCTTATCGGCCTGAATTACAAGGAACCGGTTATTCCCATAGGCTAAAATGCTTTGCATATACCCGGATGTATTCACCCTGTTAAACTGCCAGCTGCCTCCGCCAGAGGATGAAGCCGCTACTGTATCAGGATCACCCCCTGTCGCAACAAACACATCGTTTCCATATACAACGTGTTCAAATAAAGAAGTGGTTTCAATGAAATCATCTCCATACCAGGTCACCCCGTTGGGGGAGAAAAGAAATCCCTCCCAAGTCAATGCAAAGAACTGATCATTTCCAAACGTCAAATCATTAAAAGTATAGTTTTCTCCGACATCGTATACACCCCATGCCCCAAAGGGATCAGACAATTTATTAAGGGCAGCAACAGAATCCAGAATACTGAGCCTTCCGTCAGTATCCAGATCATACCCATTTAAACCTGTCGGCAACGTCTTGTACTGGGCGGTGGTGATTTCCATGGGGGTGATTACGTTTGGCATTGATAGATCAGTATTGCTTACGTTGAGAATGAATTCAGGCTCTTCTCCGTCAATGGCTGTATTGCTGGAAAAAATAGGGCCACCATATCCGGCAACGACAAACTGGTTTTTTCCAAAAACAATCCGGTTCATGACACGACTGCCTGTCGGGATATCTGTCCAGGTTAGAAAATCCTTTGAAGTCATAATTTTAAATCCTGCTGCCACAAACGTACCTGAATCATACATAGCATCATTTGCATTCATCAATCCGGACAGGTTCCCATTAGATGTCTCAACCCAACTCGACCCGCTTACAGAAACAAACAACTTTGCCTGGGTTTCCAAGTCTTCAAAAGCATAAAATTTACCATTCCCGAATACAACATGGTTTAAATTGTCAGGCCCCATGTCAGCTTCTTTTTCCCAAACTATAGCATCTGTTGAAGTAAAAACAATTCCCCTCTCACCTGTTGCCACATAAACACCATTCCCATATGCCAAATCTTTTAAATGACTAAAGCTGCATGAATCACAATAAACAGATGAGTTGCTCCAGTTTTTTCCATCCGTGGATGAATAAATTTCATGGGATATGGATACATCAAAGTGCCCTGAAGACAGAATAAAGAATCGCCCGTTTTCAAATTTAAGGACGTTTTCACTGCCTGGATTTAATATCTTGCTGATGGTCCAAGTTTTCCCGTCATTTTCAGACACTGCCACCCGATTATTCCCATAATACTGATAATAAATGGCAACCAGACAATCATTTCCATAAATTATTTGACCAAAACCATCACCAAACTCAGAAAGGGTGGCTGCCCATTCAACAGCAGAAGGTGACGATATAATTTTCCCATTATAATTCACAATTACA
>Ga0164315_10004457_pt1 | contig 10865 bp, 10 predicted proteins | sample GuaBasSedimGuay6_FD_113737 | JGI IMG/M metagenome (GOLD analysis project Ga0164315, IMG submission 113737) | Subseafloor sediment microbial communities from Guaymas Basin, Gulf of California, Mexico - Guay6, Core 4569-2, 0-3 cm | ecosystem: Environmental > Aquatic > Marine > Hydrothermal vents...
CGATAAATCCATTCTCAGAACGTATGGTGTGATTTCCGCCGATAGTGTTGATGCGGGCATAGGAATATTCCGTACCGGAAACAGGCGCGAACTGGTTACCGATAGATGCACCATCGAAGGTAATAGAGCCCGTGTCGGCGGTTTTTGTAATGATGGTAAGAGAATAATTTTCAAGGGTGGCAATGCTGGGGGCATTGAAGGTGATCTTTTTCAGCATTTGCTCATTTGGGCTGATGGGTAGAAGAAAAGGATCGCCAAGTGTTCCGTCACAATCCATGGTGCGGCTGTACTGTCCAATAGTGATGGGCTTGTCGGCTTGTATATTGAGCACGTCAGCAGATAGAATTTTTTCGTATTCACCGGCATTGAGTTGAAAGCTGTTGCCATTTACGATGATCGTCGTATTGTCCTGAGTTGCGAGAAATTTAATGATATCGCCACCAAAGCGATTTTCCAAAGGCACCACAATAAAATTTTTGCCCAAAGTATTGGTTGGATACATTTGGGCATAGAGGTGATCGTGTCCATTACGCACATCACACTCACCAACTTGCGTGTACATATTGCCTGAAAATACTGCAAAGCTGCGACATCCTGTCTGAGCGGTGGCTGTGATTCTGCTGCCCGTCAGATCATCGGTGGCTCTTATCTGATAAGTTTGCCCCCTGTGGAGGGTGATCCTGAATGGCACTCCGACAGGGTTTCCGCCTTTGGTTTCTACGGTTGGGATAATTTCTATTTCAGAGCTATCGGTAATGGCCACGATCATAAATTCAGAATCGGAATTGGCGTTGTCATTCCTGTTACCATCTTCCCAATGGGAGAGTACAAAATAATCATTGCCAAGAGAGTAGGTAGGTAGCACGACCGTCATATCGGCACTGTATTGCCTTTTATTCATAGCATACACACTCACATTTTTATCTGTGATAATGTGAATTCCCTTGCTTTCAATTTTATTGGTGCCGCTTGCCATGGCCAGGTTCGTAGGGATAACAATTTTTCTTGTGGAGTTTGGATAAACGATAAAGTCAATGGGCGTGAATGCAGATTGTCGTGGCATGGTCACGGTACCTTTTGTCGTATCCTCCGCACTGATGTAGAGTTCAAGAATAATCGGATTATCTGAGCCTTGATGCCAGTTGGTTAGGTACCCAACCCAAAAGTCCTTTCCTTCCGTAGAAAGTCCCTGACTATAAGCCTTTTGTAGATTCAATAATAAAGAAATAAAAGCCAGGAGAAATATGCCCCAAAAGTGCTTTTTCATTAATCATGGGGGTTGATAAAAAATATCTCTCAAAGATAAGGCTACACTTTTAAAATCATAATTTTTCCTGTGAGATACCGAACATTTTTATTCCGGCAGAAGATGCTTTTGTGATTTGAGTGTAATGAATAGCTAAAAAAATTGTAAATCTTGATACCAAAGAATTCCAGATCCAATCGAGTACAAGTGAGATTCAAAAGTTCAGGGTTCAAGGTTTTGACAAACCGGGAACCCTGAACGGTGTACCTAACATGAGAACTCCTATCCGCCGATGTTGGTTATTTCAGATACTTTTTTCTGAAGTTTCGAGAAATCAGCAGAGTTGTTTTCCTTTTTCAGGATATTCATGGCTTCTATATATGACACAAGCGCTTTCTCAGGAAGCTGGTTGATCATATAGTAATCTCCTTGTAACTCCAGATTAAAAGGTGCTTTCTTTATTGCAAGAGACTGATTTAACCATTTTGTTGCTTCTTTCATATTAACTTTTTTCCCGAAGCATTTTTCTGCACAAACTGCAAGTGTATACCAATCATCCGGTCCGGCACTCTCGACAGTTTCGCGTGTTTTTTCAGTGGTTTTCTCTTTCACATTGGAAGCAAATGCTACATTGCCAAGGAATACAAACAATGTTAGACTTAGAATAAATGCATTTTTTAACATTCTCATAACTTTATATTTAAAAGTGATTTATTTGGTTTTCATCACCCCAGACTGCCAAATACATGCCAAATATCCTATATCGCTGTTTATCAATGATATAACAGCCATATTTCGACATATTAATACAAGTAAACTGTTCGGTTTCAGTACACTTTATGAACTTATGCGTACAGGCAAGCCCCATTTTTTGGGAATTAAAAAAAAGTATCACACATTCATTTAATACTTCCCATCAGGACCTTCTCAAGCTTCTCCAGTTGATTATCGTCAAAATCCAGGTGTGTAACAAAGCGGATATTCTGACCTCCAAACGAAATGCCCTTCACGCCGGCATCAGCCAGTTTTTTTAAAAATTCTTGCGGATTGATATCATCTGCCAATGCAAAAATTACAATATTGGTTTCAACAGGCAAAATCGCGTTTACCCAAGGTAACCTTTCCAAAATACCAGCAATATGCCTTGCTCTTCCATGATCTTTTTTCAATCTGTCAATATGAAAATCAAGTGCATATATGCCTGCTGCAGCCAGGTACCCCACCTGACGCATTCCACCACCCATCACTTTTCGTACTCTTCTGGCCCGCCGAATATGGTCAGTACTCCCGAGTAATACTGAGCCCACCGGAGCTCCAAGACCTTTGCTCAAACAAATAGATATCGTATCAAAATACTTACCATAATCCCTGGAAGCATCTCCCGTTTGAACCAGTGCATTAAACAAACGTGCACCATCCAAATGCAAGGCAAGGTTGTTGTCCCGGCATACATTATTGATAGACTCAATATCTGAAAGCCTGTAAACACTTCCTCCGCCCTTGTTTACGGTATTTTCAAGTGACACCAATGCCGTATGCGGATAATGAATATCATCCGGTTTGATATGACTGATAATGTCTGTTGGGCTTATACGCCCCCTGTCACCCCGCACCAGTTGGGTTGTGACAAATGAATTATAAGCAATACCCCCACCCTCATAGTTATAAATATGGGATTTCTCATCGCATATCACTTCATCCTGGGGTTGGGTCAGAATCCTGATGGCAATTTGATTACACATGGTTCCCGATGGACAAAATAACCCTGCCTCCATCCCGAGTATATCCGCTGCCTTGTCCTCGAGACGACCTACTGTAGGGTCCTCCATAAACACATCATCACCAACATCAGCCGAAAACATTGCTTCAAGCATTTCGCGGGTAGGTTTTGTAAGTGTATCGCTTCGTAGATCAATCATTTTTTTAGTTTAAGTAAGCATCCGCCCTCTAAGTGGATGACTTTGCATTGTACCCATAAGGCAGTCAGTTATGAAAAAGGAATAGTGGAATGATGAAATGATGAAAATAAAAATCAGAAGTCATTAACCACTCTCCCTTCCTTTATAAGTCCAATAGATTAACTTCCGGCTTCCGACTTCCGGCTATCTCTATTTCCATTAAAATAACAGTAGAACTAACAAAACAATTCCAATTTACCTTGACTTAGTAAACAAAAAACATCAAATTTATACGATTTTTTAAACGCCTGACACCAACCTGCTTACAGAATAGTATTTTAGAACGATTTGAAAGTAGATTTTTAATTTAATGTTATTTATTATGAAATTATCCAACATACAATCTTTTTCATTGTTTTTTTTAAGAGTGCTTATTGGCTGGCACTTTCTATATGAAGGCATTGTTAAAGTCCTGGACCCAAACTGGACCTCAGCCGGTTATCTTAAAAGTTCCCAATGGATATTTGCTGATATGTTCCATGCCATGGCAGACAGCCCTACCTTATTAACCATAGTAGATCTTGCCAATGAATGGGGTCTTGTCATTATTGGCCTCGGTTTGATTATCGGCATTTTTACGAAATTAATGTCGTGGACAGGTATGATACTGATCTTACTTTATTACGTCTGTATGCCCCCATGGCCCGGTCTCGTTTATTCTATGCCTGTTGAAGGTCATTACCTTGTGGTAAATAAAAACCTTATAGAGGCCGCAGCCCTGTTTATACTGGCAGTTTTTCCCGCCGGCAGACAATTAGGCCTGGACCTCATCAGGAAGAATAAATAAGAGACATCTTACTAACAACAGGGTAACAAGCAAAATATTTAAATCAAAAAATACGATGGAAGATCAAAACGATAATAATAAAAATAGTGGTAAACTAAAGAGAAGAGATCTATTAAAAGGCATGGCTTCACTACCTGTACTAGGTTTTTTTGGCTATGAGATTTCTAAAGATAGTTCCTTATCGGCAGCCAGTAAACAACCTCCCCAAATCAACATGCTCGAAAAACTGGGGTTAAATACAGAATTACAGTTTGAAACCTTTCCAAATGCCATAGGCAAATCCGCAGACACCATCCGGCTAGGTATTATTGGGGCAGGAAGTAGAAGCATAGACTTGTTGTTTAGATGCGGTTTTTCTACCAAGGCCAATATCGAAAATATAAAAGGGAGCGACCAATACGAAACATGGCTAAGTTTCGATGACATGAATGTGGTTTTGACCGGTGTTTGTGATGTGCATGATATGCATGCTGAACGAGCAATGGACTCTGCGCGAAATGGAGTAAAAGCAACTAAAGGAGAAAAAATACCAAAAGTTAAAAGATATAAGCATTATCAGGATTTGTTAGCAAACCCTGACATAGACGCTGTAATCATCGCCACTCCTGATTTTCATCATGCTCACATGACAATTGAAGCTTTGCAAGCCGGTAAACATGTTTATTGTGAGAAAGGGCCAACACGGACTGAAGAAGAAATCAAACCTTTGGTAGCAGCAATAAACAACAGTAACCTGGTTTATCAGTTGGGCCATCAGATCAGACACAATCCAATTTATCCTTTTGCGGCTGACATGATCAAAAAAGGTGTGTTAGGGGCAGTCAACCTCGTGGAAGTCACAACCAACCGTAATTCAACCAGCGGTGCCTGGGTACGACATCTAAATTCAGATGGAACGCCAAAACCTGGTGATATAAATTCCATCGATTGGGATCAATGGCTGGGAGATAGTCCGAAGGTGCCTTTCAGCCTCGACCGGTATTACAATTGGACGAAATACTTCGATTACAATAACGGATTGCTCAATCAGTTGTTTTCCCACGAATATGATGCTGTCAATGGATTGCTGAACTGTGGCATACCCACCTCATGCGTATCATCTGGAGGCATTTATTATTACAAAGATGGCAGGGAGATCCCTGACCTTCTACAGGTAGTCTTCGAATACCCTGACCGTGGGATGACTCTCATATATAGTGCCTCCCTGGCCAACAGCCGTGGCAGGGGTCGTGTATTCATGGGGAGAGACGCAAGTATGGAAATCGGCAGTAGTATTATAGTTACTCCTGATGGCTATTCTGTTCAATATAAAAAAGAGCTGGAACTGCGTCAAATCAATCCTTCCAAACCAATGTTTACTATTGCATCGGGTAAAAGCAATATTGATGCAACATCTTCGGCCACAGAAAAATACTACACTGACCGTGGTTTGACTTCCTTTAATATTGGAGGCGAGACACACGACGTAACCCATTTGCATCTGAAAGAATGGATCAACGTCATCCGCAATGGTGGTGAGGTAAGTTGTGGTGTGGATAAAGCGTTCCAGGAGTCAGTTACTATTCAAATGGCAAAGAAAGCCTATTTTGAAGGTCGCAAAGTGACATGGGATCCGATCAATCAAAAAATTATTTAATGGGATTTGAACTATGAAAAACCTCATATTGCTATTAAGCTTAGGCTTATTTATGTCTCTATCTGGTTTTGGACAAAGCGGAAAGGTATTCGATAATCTTTCTATGACCAGCACTATACTTGACAGTGAACGAAAATTTGCGGTTTATTTGCCACCTGATTACGAAACTTCTCAAAGAAGTTATCCGGTTCTTTATTTACTCCATGGGGCGGGCGATGATCAAACCGGATGGATTCAATTTGGAGAGGTATTGCAAATAACTGATAAAGCTATAAAGGAAGGCAGTGCAACTCCCATGATCATTGTTATGCCGGATGCCAATACAGGGCGCCGAGGTTATTTCAATGATATTAAAGGAGAGTGGCGATATGAAGATTTCTTTTTTGAGGAATTGATACCCCATGTTGAAAAGACTTATCGAACCAGAAATAATAAACGCTATCGTGCTGTTGCAGGACTATCAATGGGAGGAGGGGGCACTTTTATGTATGCATTACACCATCCTGAAATGTTTTCATCAGCTTGTCCGCTAAGTGCCTATATCGGGCCACTGTCTATTGAAGAATTTAAGGAAAGGCTTAAAAGAAGAAGTAAAGAAAGTCATTCCGAATCAGTTCTTCAGAAGTATTATGAAGCTCATAATGCCCTCTCTTTGATTGACAAAATGACAAAAGATCAATTAAAGTCTGTTCGTTGGTTTATTGATTGTGGAGATGATGATTTTCTATACGAAGGAAATAGTCTCGTGCACATTGCAATGCGAAAAAAAGGAATTCCTCATGAATTCCGGATTCGGGATGGCCGCCATAGCTGGACATATTGGCGTGAATCACTTCCCGTTGTATTAGAATTTATTTCTAATACATTTCATCAGAACTAATCATATATTTGGTAGATTTGTTACGGATAAAAACTTATTAACACAATTAAACAAGCATAATTTTTAAAACTATGAAAAAGACAAATGTTTTTTCAGCACTCTGCTCTCTATTAATCCTGGCTTTATTTTCAGCAATCATGCTTTTACAAGCCTGCAATCAAAATACTAAAATGCACAACGAAACAAATGAAACAACAGACAACATTAAGCCTCTTGTAGCAAAAAAATATTTTTCAGGGTTTGACCTCGCTCACGATACTTATAACGCCATTTCTGCTGCTAGCGATGGAAAAATTTACTATGTGCTCTCTTCACAATCTATCGATATCGGGGGACAAGTTTATGTTTATGATCCCGAAACGGATAAGACCAAATTTTTGGCCGATTTAACCGAAATATGCGGTGAAAAAGGCACAAAAGCAATCTCTCAGGGAAAAAGCCATGTTAATTTTTCCGAGATGAATGGTAAACTTTACTTTTCAACACACGTTGGATATTACGAAATCATTGATGGTATGGAACGATTGGCAAAAAAAGTTCCAGATGGCTATACGCTCTATCCCGGTGGACATTTTCTTTCTTACGATCTTAAAAGTGGCGTTTTTGAAGATTTAGCACTTGCGCCCCATGGTGAGGGAATTGTTACTATGAAAATGGATAAAGAACGTGGACAGATTTACGCAATTTCATGGCCAAAAGGATATTTTTTGCACTATGATGTTGCAAAGGATGAACTTAAAAATCTCGGCTTAATATCCCCTAATGGAGAAGATGGAGTGCCCGGAGATGATTTTCGTGTTTTATGTCGCTCAATGTTCATCGATCAGAAAGATGGTAAAGTCTATTATTCTACTTCTGATGGAACTATATCTTTCTATGATCCTGACTCAGGATCATTTTCCAGAGTTGACGATGTAAGCATGGTAATTGATTATCTTGGCAAATATGATCCAACCGGAATTGGAAGTATGGAATATAACTGGCGAAGTATTTTTTGGTATCCACCCGAAAATGTAGCTTATGGAGTGCATGGCAATTCAGGATACTTATTCAAAATTGATCCGAGAAATCCAAAGATTGAACTTGTGGAGAGGATCACATCAGAACCTTCAAAGAAAAGCGGCATGTATGATCAATTCAGCTACGGCTATCTGGGTTTTCAACTCGGACCGGATGGAGAAACCATATATTATCTCACCGGAGGACCTATCTACGTCGATGGTCAACGTGTAAAGGGAAAAGACCACATCGCATCAGGGGCTGCCAGGGGATTGGAAAACCTCCATCTAATAACATATAATATCCCAAAAGGGAAATATACAGATCACGGTCCGATTTTTTATGAGGATGGCAGCAGACCAACCTACGTAAATTCAATTACCATAGGACCTAATGGCAACGTCTATACTCTCGCACGATTTGAACACGAGGGAAAAGTAGTTGAAGACCTGGTGAAAATATCGAATCCATTTTCAAGAAAATAAGTGCCATTCCTGCCGGTAAAAGGCGGACAAATTTATTTAATATTTATTTCATGAGAGAAAGGTTGCTGCGCTCAGCAACCTTTCTCTCATCTTGGCTCATTGGCACAACATATCACAAAAAAAGTATTATTTCCTTTTTAATTCAAAAATACAAGTTGATTTACTCCTCTCCTTGATGGCTGCCCTCTTAGTATGAGCCACAAGCCTTTTTAGCTATCAAAATGCTATTTCATCTGGCAAAAAGATCCACGAATATTTTTGCCTTGCAGCAAAAACACCAGGTGAAGTGTAGGGATTTTTGATGGAGATCATAAAATTATTGATTATTCAGTTACAATTGTCTTTTAGGTGACAAAAGTATTTTGAATAATTACCCTACTTCCGATTAGGCAAACAATCCTTACCTGCCCCCGATTTGCGATTTGAATCAATAAAACTATTAGACTTATGAAAAAAGTTGGATTATTACTTATCGTAACAGCTATTATCTCCGGATCATGTATGAGAAATGAATATTTCGTAGAGTCTGATTATAGCTATGCTGGATCATTCAAAAAATATAAAACTTTCGATTTCATTGAAGAGATCGGGCCATCAAGGGACTCGATAAAACTGAGAGGGGAAATTCAGAAAGAGATTAAGAGAAGAATGGAAATTCAGGGATACAGGCACATGACTAAAAAAACCGATCTTCTGGTAGCATATAAAATGTTTAACGGAGATTTTGATTTGACTGGATTCAGACAGCCATATTTTGAAAAATGGCTTGCTCATCAAGAGGAAGATGATGAAACATATGATCACGTGAAATACGACATGTACAATGGCACTATAATAGTCACTTTGATGGACAGGAAAAAAAGAACCGTTGTATGGCAGGGTTATGCAACAACCATGTTTGGCAATCCCTATCAAAATGATAAATATATAAAATGGGCAATCCGGTCCATCTTTGACCAATACCCTATCGTCGGCTTTACACAAAAATAAACTCCCCAAAAGCACACCTATTGGGGAGCATCATAAGGAATTATTTTTATTCCTTAAATCCGTCACAAATCCATTTTGTACACATTCGTATCATGCAACTTGAATCCCATGCTCTGATACAATTTATTGGCTGCCTCTCTGGCTGGTCTGGAAGTAAATGATAATGAAGCCGCACCTGCCTTTCTTGCTCTCCTTACAGCCTCTTCCATCAAAATTTTTCCGAGACCGCGACCCCTAAACCTTAAATCGACAATCACATCTTCAATGCGTGCCTGCTGACCTGTAGGTATTTGATATATCACCAATGAAAGACTGCCAGCCCAACTATCATCTTCGCGCACCATTAGCAACTGGGTTGAATCAGATTGAATGATTTCATTTATAGCATCAATATCAGGCAGATCTGCCTGATCGTTTAATTGACGAATCAGGTAATGCATAGCTTCCATAAGCTTCCTATCTGCCTTTTTTTTAATTTCAAGTATCTCCATGTGTTTGTCGTTTTTCAAATAGTAAAAAAATCTGGTGAATGATCAGGATAGATTCAAGTTATTTTCATTTGTGTACTAAGGATTTCAAGGCTTTCCAATGCCCCTCTTTCATGCCCCCAAGTGAGAACAACGAAATGCCACTGGCGCCACCTTCCATAGAAAGTTTATAGGCCTCCTTTAATTCATCCGGATTCAAATCAGACATAAACAATCCACTGTACAATGGCTTGGGCACAATCATATCACCAACTCCCTTTTTACATTGCATTTTAACCCAATTCAGATCTTCATTATAAAAACCATGATACAACATTGGCAACACTCCATCCAGTTTCCAGGCCCGCCATTCCTGACGTACATGCCACCAATTGGGAAATACTGCCGCAGTGATTTGCTTTTTGTATTTCTTAGCTTCCGGTATCAATTTCCCATTTACAAGGTTGGTAATTGAATCATATCTAAACTGCCGCCAGGCTTCATTAGACTGTGGGTCATCAAGATCTGTAAGCGGATCAATGCCCGTAATGGCTTTAAATTGCTTTCTGCAATAATCCGAATAAGAATAATCATATTCGGGAAATTCACTGTCCTGTACAATGTTGTACTTAGGCTGCAAACCCTCGGCAAGAATTACGTCGGGCAGCCGAACATAGTCAAGGTGTACTCCGTCTATTTCAGGTATTTTGGCTAGTGATTCTACATTCTCTCTGACAAATTCCTGCACTTCAGGGTGGCAGGCATCCATGAATTTATAATAGGGAACATATGGGGGCTTAACTGCTGCCGACTCGCCATTCCGGTTGACAACATACCAATCCGGATGCTTTTTCACAAAAGCAGGATTGCTGCAAGGCATAGTCCACATCCATGTGTGTATTTCAAGATCCAGTGATTTACAGATGGGAATAAGTACTTCCAGCCAATTCTCCACCACAGGAAACCGATCTGTATCATAGAAAGCATGGTGGCCATTGTACACTTCAGGCAATATGGCATCTATTCCCGATGATTTAACAAGTTCCATCTGCCTTTTCCAATAGTCTGCCGGCATGCCCTTTTTAGGAGTCATCCAGATCCAATTCTTTCGGGATCCGGTCCTTTGGCCTCCGGAATTTGCCAATAATTCAGAAAAATGTCCCGTGCCGGCAAGAGCTAAACTTCCCAAACCTAATGTTTTAATAAATTCCCGCTTTTTCATGTTATTGAATTTTTAGTATGTATTCGCAAGCCTGTACTCAATTTTACACAGGAAATCTGTAAATTCAAACGTACATCGTATTTTTACAACCGCTCATCACTAACAAATTAATGTTCATGCAAAGATCAATACATCTATCCTTAAGTCTCATTATAGCATTAATATTTTTGACCGAGGCAGCTATATCTCAAAAAC
>Ga0164315_10004458_pt1 | contig 10864 bp, 6 predicted proteins | sample GuaBasSedimGuay6_FD_113737 | JGI IMG/M metagenome (GOLD analysis project Ga0164315, IMG submission 113737) | Subseafloor sediment microbial communities from Guaymas Basin, Gulf of California, Mexico - Guay6, Core 4569-2, 0-3 cm | ecosystem: Environmental > Aquatic > Marine > Hydrothermal vents >...
CTTTGAGATGGATACGAAACAGTATAGCCTGAAAAGTTCAACCTTTAAGGTTCAGACAACCTTAAAAGGCGGTCTTGCAAAGTCGACGCCCTCATCTGAAATCTGCAAGAAGGATATCAGGAGAACGGAAGCTGCTCTACGCAGCTACAGCGTAATTATAATCATCTGCGATTATGTTTATGCTTTGCCAGTTTTACGAGCTGACAAAAGGCTCGGTATGCTACCTTTGGCCTCAAAATCTCCGTCGAAGCCATTTCGCCCCCAAATTGTAAAAGATCATTTACCGTAGACTATAATCTTAAAAGTACAAAAAGTCAATATTGACGAACTAATAGGATTGCTTTTTCCGTTCTCTGTCAAGGTCTCTTTTCATGTCTTTTTTCTTAATACTTTCTCTTTTATCAAATAATTTTTTACCCCTGCCGAGACCAAGCAAAACCTTAATTTTATCATTTTTAAAATATATCTTCAGCGGTACAATCGAAAACCCTCTTTCTTTAATTTTACTCCAGAGTTTTTTAATTTCATATCTATGAAGCAAAAGTTTTCTTGTCCTCAATGATTCATGATTACTGTAGTAGGCATATTTGTAGGGTGAAATATGCAACTGTCTTAAAAACATTTCACCATTTTTAATGTCTGCATAGGCATCTTGAAAACTGACTCTTCCCTCTCGGATAGATTTAACTTCGCTTCCAACCAGAACGATTCCAGCTTCATATTCGGATTCAATCAAATAGTTGTGCCGGGCTTTTTTATTGGTAGCAATGAGTTTAATATATTCTGAATTCATTTAAGTTTCATCCGGCTCATCAAAAGGAAGTGTATCTTTATATTCAGTTTGAATAAATTCCGTGATTTCCTGAACACTGTTGAGTTTCATAATTTTTTCAGTATTCTTTTTTGCTTTCCGGGTATCAAGAGAACGAATCATTCTTTTCACTACAGGAATCGAAGCTGAGTTCATGGAAAAATCCGTAAGGCCCATACCGATAAGAACCGGTATATTGATCGGATCTCCAGCCATTTCTCCACACATAACAAGGTCAACCCCTTTTTTCTTTGCTGCATCATACGTCATTTTTATCATTTTCAGCACAGCCGGATTGAGTGCCTGGTATAGATGAGCGACCTGTCTGTTTCTTCTGTCAATTGCCATGGAATATTGAATCAGATCATTTGTTCCAATGCTGAAAAACTCTACATGTTCTGCAAGGTGTTCTGCAATCATTACAGCAGACGGCACCTCAATCATTGCGCCAAGCGGGATATCCTTATTAAAAATTTTATCTTCGTGTTCAAGCTCTAATATGGCTTTATTGATAACCTGTTTGACCTGGATAATTTCTTCAACACAGGAAATCATTGGGATTAAAAGCTTAATATTCCCAAAGGCTGCTGCCCTTAAAATGGCTTTCAACTGCGTGACAAAGATATCTTCATTTTCAAGACAGAACCTGACCGCCCGCAACCCCAAAGAAGGATTAGCCTCTTCAATAGTGGTCAGATATGGATTCACCTTATCGCCATTAATATCAAGCGTTCTGATGGTAACACTCTGTGGGCTCATTAACTCGACAAGTTCTTTATATTTAATTAAAAGTTCGTCTTCTGTTGGGAACCGTTTTAAATCAAGGTATAAAAACTCTGTCCTGAAAAGACCGATATCGCTTGCCCCATAATCTTTTGCGGCAACAACTTCTTCAACAAGCTCAATGTTGGCCATGAGGTTTAAGGAGACACCATCCTTTGTAACAGCCGGCAGGTGGCTCTCTCTTTCCAGACCCGCTCTGTACTCATTAAACCGGGCCATCCTGTCTTCATATTTAAAAAGCGTATCTTCATCCGGATTGATGATCAGAGTGCCGGATGAACCATCCACAATTAAAATATCATCATTTTTTACACTGGTAGTTGCTATACCCAAACCGAAAACAGAGGGAATTCTTAAAGATTTGGCAATAATACTGGTATGGGAATCTTTTCCGCCTCGATCTGTAACAAATCCTTTTATTCGTTCCAGCTGTATCTGGCTGGCATCGGCAGGTGTTAGATCATGGGCAACAATAATCACACGTTTGTTTATATCACAAATTTTAATATCCTGTGCCCCGACAAGGTGCGTCATGATCTTGTCGGAAACCTGGACAATATCAATGACCCTGGACTGCAGATATTTATCATCAATCTGCTGAAACATGGTTTTAACTTTTCCAGACACCTTTCTTAATGCCCATTCTGCATTAATTTTTTCCTGAGAAATGGTGTCTATTGTCTTGCCATACAGCATTTTATCTTTAAAAAGCACCATATGCGTCTCAAGGATATTTAAATTCTCTCCAAGATCTTCATCCAGAGAATCAATTATCCTGGCATGGTCATTTTTTGCTTTAGAAACAGCCTGTTTGAATCGATCTATTTCTTTTGGTACCATTTCATCACTGACAGGGTACCGTTTGGTAATATTAACGCCTTCTCTATCAACAATGTACGCTTTGCCGATACAAATACCGGGAGAACCGCTGATTCCTTTTATACGAATCTGTTCTGATTTTGAAATATTCAATTTTTTATTTCTCCAAAACCGATTTCAAAAAATTCAACGATCTGATCAAGAATCATTATATCTTCCTGATTTTCTATTTCGATCACAACCTTAGTTCCTTTTACCGCACACAGGGTTAAAATATCGATAATACTTGTCGCATCAACTTTTGTAGAGCTGGTGCTGATCCATACACCAGACAGAGCAGTTTCAGCTATTTGTGCAATTTTAGATGCCGGTCTTGCGTGCATTCCAAGTTCATTTTTAACCGATGTTCCGCGTGTAATTACCTTGCTGTTTTTCACTGTTATTCTTTCTGTGGAAAATTCTCTTTTCTTTATATCTTTACTTAAAAAATGTCAATGCAGGAAGCAGCTTATGTTTGACTGTTATTTTTTTATATGATAGGCCTTTGTTTTAAAAATTTTTATACCATATTTTGATTTGTTTTACCAGTTCTCTATCTCCTCAATGGTTATTAACAATAAGAAGATTATTGGAATTATCAACATGAAAAAACAACATACCAATGGAAAATATCCCATCAATGACTTTAAATCAGGGGAATCCTGGCGGTTATTTAAAATCATGGGCGAATTTGTAGAAGGAATCGACTCACTGCATAATCTTGGTCCGGCAGTCTGCATTTTTGGATCTGCAAGAACCTCTAGTGACCACCCCTATTATAAAAAGTGTGAAAACCTTGCGGCTTTGTTTGGCAAAAAAGGATTTTCTGTCATTACCGGCGGGGGCGGTGGAATAATGGAAGCTGCTAATAAAGGGGCAGCAAAAGGCGGGGCCGGTTCTGTCGGACTAAACATTACATTGCCATTTGAACAAAAGCCCAATCCATACGCTGACACACAAATTGAATTTAAATATTTTTTTGTTCGAAAGGTTATGTTTTTAAAATATGCCCAGGCATTCATCATTATGCCCGGAGGTTTTGGAACCCTTGATGAACTGTTTGAAACAATTACATTGATTCAAACTCAGCGTATCAGGCAGGTGCCTGTTATTCTGGTGGGTATTGACTATTGGGAGGGCATGGTCCAGTGGGTGAAAGATAAATTTTTACAAGAAAAAATGATCTCCCAGAAAGATCTAAACCTTTTTCATCTTTTGGATAATCCTGAGGATATTGTTCAAGTAGTAGAGGATTTTAATAAAAAAATATGATTTAAAAATTATTTTGCAACACCTTTTGAAAAATAAAATGCTGAATTTAAGGGTAATTTTTTTATACCGATTTTACCCATGATATCTTTTTTGGCTTCTTCCAGGGTTGAAAACCCCTGATCCGAATAATAAGATTCACAAAACATCTCTCCCCATGAATTTAAATAAATTGCTGTATATTCAGTTACTTTTTTTTGTTTTACGGGTGCGTAAAAATTGATGGATATGAATAGACACACCACCCTTTTTTTCATCAATAACTGATCAAAGTCTATATTCGCTCTTAATATGGGACTGAAAAAATCATATATGGTTTTAAAAAGCTTGCGGATATCATCAACAGTCACATAGGTAGGATTAGGAACTAAATTAATAGCAATATTTTCATCATAAAGACGATTATTAATCAACCACGCACCGATTTCTTCAATGGTGTCTGCATTGATCAGTGACTCTTCCGAATGATGGAATGATTTTGCATTTTTATTTAAAAGTTCCCATGTTCCGATTGGGTTATTTCTTTTTTTATATCGAAGGTGCAACCCATGAAAATACCTGCCACTAAGTGATATGAGAAGAACTTTTTCCACTTTACCGGGTTGTTTTGAAAATGCAATAAAAACCTTTCGTCCGAGTACCGTCCGATCTTCCGGGCTGATCCTTGACCGGCCATGGAGCATTTTTTCAAATACCGTGTTTATTGTTCTATATTTTTTAAACATGTATTTTTCTATGGTATTTGAAAGACTTGCTATATCGCTGTATGTCCAGTTTTTAAAATCTCCGATTTGAAAAACCTTATCCTTTTTCCACCCCCATTTGATCATACATTTTTCAAGAAGGATTTTGCGTAAACCAAATACAGTATTATTAATTTGAGAATCTTTTGAAATACCAAGTTTTAAAAAAAAACAGGTAAGTAAAAGAGTTACTGAAGTCTTATCTTTGGCAGCATCATAGTATTTAAGAAGATTTTTCAATAAAATGTAGTATGAATCATTCTGAGCAAGTTTTAAGTGTGTCCCGGAGTTCATCCATTCATCTTTATACTTATTGCACAAAAGGGATTCTTTTCCATACTCATAAATATACTTTTCCAGAAGAGCCATTTTTATCACTGATTTAAAAGGACTTTGCAACCATTTAAACATCTGCCAGATAGATGCGCCAAAATACTCACTGGTAGATATGGCGTGGATATCTCCCAGATCTATATGCCTGGAAAGATTTGAGTATGTTGAAACATTGGTTAAAATACTATTATAGTAATTAAGACTGATCGTTGTCGGCAAAACAGACCAAAGAGGTATTTTACCGGTAACATAAATCATGGTTCTGTAAAATTCTTCTTTCAAAAGTCTTGTTTGTGCTGAACCTGAGCTTTCAATCGTTGAATCTCCGAAATCATTGTTCCTGGCTTTTGTTATGTCCACTAAAAAAAAGGTTACCTTTGTATCGAACTGATCCCAGGCCATGGTTTCTACGGCGTTTAATTTCTTTTTTAATAACTTAATACCCTGGGGACTAAAATTTTCTTCATTGATGCAGACCCAGTAGTCAATATCTGAGTCTGTTGTCTGGGCAATGGAACCTGTGCTTCCTATGGTGAAGAGGCTTTCAATTTTATATTTCTTACATTGTCTGGCAATAATATTTTCTTTAAAAATATATTTTTGTAAGGACGCCTGAGTTTCACGGCTTGGAATATAATCGAAAATGCCTGATGGTGTTTGTTTATGGATAGTCTCAATACCCGGAAAAACAATATTTTCATGAAGTAAAAAGGGGATTATTTGAAACAAATCTGCCTGTTTGGTTTTAAAAATGTCAAAAGCGGTCAGCAAACTAAGTTGATTTTGTTTTAAAAATTTTATTTCACCATAATGAATAAACTCACTGAATATCAACATATTGATTTCAGATACAATTGATTCATCCATTGGTGGCATATCTTTAAAGGAAAGTTGAAATTTCCTGGCATTATATTCTATGCCATTGGTTTTAATAATTAATTTTGCACTGGAAGGAAATCTGCAAAATCTTGCCTTTACATTTGAGAAATCAGCTTGATCTATGTTTGAGCTTACAAATGATACGGCAGAGATCATTGAATAAGCAAAACATGAATATGAAAGATCCGTCTGGGTAAAGGACGTTTTTGTAATGGTGGCATTTAAAAAATCGGCATCGCTCAAGTCAGCATGACTGAAATTACAATTAAAAATGGAAACATTTTGGAAACTGCAATTTTTAAATATGGCCCCTTTTGCATTAACGTTAATAAAAAATGCATTATCAAAATTGACTGCATCAAATTTTGTTTTTTGCATGTTAATATTGTAGAAAATACTGCTTTTGAAGAATGCTTTGGAAAATGTTGCCCTGGAAAAGTCACAATTATTAAGAATGCATTTGCTGAAATAAAGACAAGGCGTTAAAAAAACACAGGCAGAAAGGTCTGCATCTTTAATTGTTTCACCTTCGAAATCAAACGACGTTAAATTTTTCTTAGCTTTAAGTTCCTCAATCTTTTTTTTGTTTGAATTTATAAAAAGTGTCTTGAGGAATCCTTTAGATTTTTTTGATTCATTTTTCACCGTATGGACTATCGGATCAAATTGGGTTTCAATACTCACTTTTTCCTGTGCTAAAAGTTGTTTTGTTTTTTCAACAAATTGTGTCACATCCATTCTGAGCGAATCTTTAGAAGCATTGTCATATTTTTTTAAAATTTTAACCACTCGTTCCGGTCTTTTTTTAATCATCCCCAGAACACAGGCAAGATTCAATTCAAAGTTTGAGTTTAAATACTTTTCTTTATTCACTGCAATATCCTGGATTATAAAAAAAGAAATTTTAGACAGTGAGGAAATTTCAATATTGATGATCGGCATAAGATCGGGATAATTATTTCGTACCATTTTCAACAATGTGTATAAAGGGACTTTACAAGACACTACAAGCGCTTTAAAAGCATGAAAAGCTTCTTGTTTATCACATTTATAAAAAAGAGCCAGGATCGGGTAAAAAAGCTCAGAATAAATACCGATTGAAGCGCCTTCGATAATTTTATAAATTGTAATCCTGACTTTTCTTACTTCTTCGGTTGTCAGAAGTTTTAAAAGCAGGTCAGGAGAAATTTTATTCTCAATCATGGCAAGTGCTTTAAGACCTGTAATTTTTATTTCAGGTGCTGATGACTTTATTTCTTTGAGAATAATATGCCCTGAATCTCGTAATTCACGACGAATATTATTTAGAAAAGGATCTGCTTCTCTCTGCCTGTCAAAAAGTCTGGCATAAAACTCTATAACCGGTTTCCGCTGTTTAATTGATCTTAAAATCCGGTTGAATGAAAATCCAAATTTCAGCCGGACACTTGGGGTCGTTTGAAGAAATTGATCTACAAAGGCAAGACGGTCTGATTCAGAAATAGTAGGAATGATCTTTTCCATTGCACCCATGGAGATAAGTCCCTTATAGACTGCCTTGAAAGCAAAATGGGTTCCCCTGCCGTCAAACTCAAGAAGAATTTTAAAAAAATAACTTAATTCATTAAACGGCATGTCAGGATCAATTTGGGCATATATTCTGGAACTGATGGATGCCGCCTCCTTCAGCCCGTATAGATACTGCTCTTTATCAGACGGATCAGCCAAAAAATTCTGTATGTTAGACTTAATGATTTCAAGGCTTTTTCTGGCATTATTTCTTACGGAAAAATGATAAGACGTGATACCGGCCAGAACAGGAAGTATTGCAAGGCTTGGTTCAAAATCACTTGATTTTTTTACAATGACCGCCTTTTCTTCTTCAGTTAATTTTTCCCATTGGGATTCAAATAGATTAAAATCAAAATCTGTGATTAAAGAAGCCATAGTGAATAAAATTTTCCCGTTTTTACATTTATAAATAAAAATGGTATATGGGGTTGTTTAAAATCTTTATAGTTAATTAATGTTTATATCACAACAGAATAATTTATGAAATTATTTGAACCAGACAATAGGAATAAAACACAGGCCAGTGTATACAATGCTGAATCAATCGAGGTTTTAAAAGGCCTTGATCCGGTTAAAAGAAGACCCGGGATGTACACTGATACTTCAAGTCCGGATCACATGGCATTTGAAGTCATAGACAATAGCGTTGATGAAGCTATTGCAGGATATGCCACTCAAATTGATGTGGTATTAACAACAGACCATTCTCTAATTGTTTCGGACAATGGGCGTGGAATGCCCGTGGATATCCACCCTGAAGAAAAAATATCCGGCGTGGAATTGATTATGTCAAAACTTCATGCCGGGGCTAAATTTTCCAATAAAGACTATAGTTATTCAGGAGGCCTGCATGGTGTGGGTGTTTCGGTTGTCAATGCTTTATCTTCGCATTTGACAATTCATATCAAACGGGATGGACAAAAATACCGTATTGGTTTTGAAAATGGGTTTAAATCCAAAGAACTTACTATAATTAATAAAGTTCCTAAAAAAGAATCCGGGACATCTGTTCAGTTTTATCCGAACGGTTCCTATTTTGACACATCTGTATTTTCAAAAAGATCTTTAAAATCTGCTTTAAAATCCAAAGCCATTCTCTGTAAAGGGCTTACTACTTCTTTTTATGATGAAGCGTCTGAAGAGAAACTGACCTGGAAATATGATCAAGGGTTAGATGAATACTTAAACGAATATCTTAAAGAAAAAAAATGTATTTTCCCTTCTCCTTTTGCCGGGGAACTTGGAGAGGAAGATATCCATATAGTCTGGGCACTCAATTGGACCATTGACTCCGGATCAAACCCTGAAGAAAGTTATGTAAATCTTATTCCCACAAGACTGGGGGGAACCCATGTCAACGGATTTAGATCAGGGTTGCTCGAATCAGTCAGAGAATTTTGCAAGTTTAGAAATCTCTTGCCTAAAGGCTTGTACCTTGCCCCTGAAGATATCTGGGACAGGGTTGGCTATATTCTTTCGGTCAAACTTTTAGATGCACAATTTTCCGGTCAGACCAAAGAACGGCTTTCTTCACGTCATTGTGCAAGCCTTGTAAATATACAGATCAGGGATGCGTTCAGTTTATGGCTTAATCAAAATATAGAAGAAGGCGAACGGCTTGCAGCCGTTGCCATTGAAAATGCCAGAAATCGAATAAAAAAATCAAAAAAAATCTCTCAGAAAAAAACATCCAACGGTATCAGACTTCCTGCCAAGTTATCTGATTGCTCAAGTGTTGACCAGAACAAACGAGAAATATTTTTTGTAGAGGGTGATTCTGCCGGTGGGTCTGCAAAGCAGGCAAGAGATAGAAGGTTTCAGGCTATTATGCCTTTGAGGGGTAAAATATTAAATACATGGGACCTTGAATCTTCCACGATAATCGAGTCTAAAGAAATCAGGGATATCTCCCATGTCCTGGGTGTTTTACCTGGATCAGAAGATATTTCAAAACTCAGATATCATAAAATATGTGTTCTTGCAGATGCTGATTCAGACGGACTGCATATTGCAACCCTGCTGTGTGCTTTGTTTTTAAAACACTTTCCCCAGATGGTAAAAAATGGACATATATTCATTGCCATGCCGCCATTATATCGGATAGACGCAGGCAAGGAAGTTTTTTACGCATTGGACGACTCAGAAAAAGACAATATTATAAAAAGGATAAATCGACGTAAACGTAAAAGCAAAGTAAACATTCAACGATTTAAAGGGCTAGGTGAAATGAATCCAGCACAGCTTAAGGAGACAACCATATCACCGGATTCAAGACGACTGGTTCAATTATCTGTAAATAACAGCAATGAAGAATCAATAAAAGAAACCTATGAAATTATGGATATGCTTTTGGGTAAAAAAAGAGCAAAGGACAGAAAAATCTGGATTGAAACCAAAGGTGATATAAAAGAGATTCAATAATGAAAGAAACGATTCCTGCGCAAATTGAAGACTATGAAAAAATACCCTTTCAGGATTTTGCTGAAAAAGCATATTTAAACTATTCCATGTATGTTATTTTAGATCGTGCTCTGCCTCATATCAGTGATGGGTTAAAGCCTGTACAGCGCAGGATTGTCTATGCCATGAGCGAACTGGGATTGTCATCTACAGCTAAATTTAAAAAATCTGCAAGAACGGTGGGAGACGTATTAGGCAAGTTTCATCCTCATGGTGATACTGCCTGCTATGAAGCCATGGTTCTTCTGGCACAGCCTTTTTCTTTAAGATACCCTCTGGTGGACGGCCAGGGGAACTGGGGTGACCCCAATGATCCCAAATCCTTTGCCGCCATGAGATATACGGAATCCAGATTGTCAAAATATGCACAGATTTTTCTTTCCGAACTTGACCTAGGTACCGTAGACTGGACACCCAATTTTGACGGAACACTCAATGAACCCACACTTCTTCCGGCCCGCCTGCCAAATATTTTATTGAATGGTGCAACGGGTATTGCCGTGGGAATGGCAACCAGCATTCTGCCCCACAACTTAAGAGAGGTTGCAAAGGCATTGATCTATCTGATCGATAATGAAGAGGCAAGCCTTGATAAAATCTTCAAATTTATCAAAGGCCCTGATTTTCCAACTGACGCTGAAATCATCACGCCTGCATCAGAAATTAAAGAAAGCTATAAAACAGGAGCCGGCAGGATAAAGATGCGGGCTAAATTTCATATTGAAGATTCAGAAATAATTTTTACAGCCCTGCCCCATCATGCTTCAACAGAAAAAATCTATGAACAGATTGTCTCCCAGATGGACGCAAAAAAACTTCCCATGGTCAGTGATATAAGAGATGAATCTGATCATGAAGCGCCAACACGCCTGGTTATAATCCCACGATCAAACAGGGTAGATTTAAATGCATTAACCGACCATTTGTTTGCAACCACAGATCTTGAAAAATCATTTTCCTTTAACATGAATATGATTGGAATTAATGGCAGGCCACAGGTAAAGAATCTATTGAGTATTCTTACAGAATGGCTGGAGTTCAGGGCAGATACTGTAAGAAAAAAACTAAATTTCAGATTAGACAAAATCATCAGGCGTCTCCATATTTTAGATGGTCTCCTTATCGCTTTTCTAAATATAGATGAAGTCATTAAAATCATCCGGACATCAGATAAGCC